>Ga0315282_10007069_pt1 | contig 18567 bp, 23 predicted proteins | sample YL17G07_20_MG_FD_203693 | JGI IMG/M metagenome (GOLD analysis project Ga0315282, IMG submission 203693) | Sediment microbial communities from Yellowstone Lake, YNP, Wyoming, USA - YL17G07_20 | ecosystem: Environmental > Aquatic > Freshwater > Lake > Sediment | place: USA: Wyoming | collected...
AGTATGAACAAAAAGAAAAAGGTAACCAAAAAGAAAAAGAACTACTACTAATTGAAACATGAAAACCGGACATTCTTGCTTTGCTAGAAACAGGACATTTTTGCCTTGCTATAACATTGGGCCAAAAAAACACTTGACAAATAACGACTTATGTGTTAAAAATAGGAAAATTTGGATATAGCACTGGAGATGACTTTAATTATAGGCGGGAAAGGAGGGGTTAATTTAAAGGCCTGAAGTCAACCAAAATCCGGTGATATACATATATAGGTAACTCTCTAGGAGATAGATTATAACCCCTAGTTGAATATAATATTTGTTTTTGATTCTTTAAAGGAGGTTAACAAAATGAGTAAACGCTTAATATTAGTTCTGGCGCTGGCGTTTGTGGTCGGCATAGCATTTGCCGCATACGCCGAAGTCCAGAATGTGAAAGTAGGCGGCGATTTATTAATACGCGGCGTTGCCAGGAATAACCTGGATTTGAGAAACAGCGGAACAGCGGGCGATAAGGAGAGTGACCAGGCAAGTTTCTTTATGTCCACCGTGCGCGTAAAAGTAGACGCTGATCTTACGGATAACGTAGGTGTAGTAGTAAGATTATTAAATGAGCGGCTATGGAATGTAGACGATGATTATGCCGATAACAACCAAATTGAAGTTGATTTGGCTTATGCCACATTGAAGGAATTCCTATATTCGCCTCTCACGGTAATCGTAGGTCGTCAGCCATTAAGAGTTGGTCATGCGCTTATTATCGGCGATCCTGATACTAACAGGACTACAACAGGATATGCTACTGGTGTACATCTACCAGCGATAGCGCGTGATTTGAGTGCGCGCAAATCCTTTGATGCTATTAGGGCTAACTTAAACTATGATCCGTTAGTAATCGATTTAGTTTATGCTAAAGGCTATGAGGGTGACGTTACCAGAAATGATGACGTGGACGTTTATGGCGTGATTGCTAAATATAATTTAGACAAGAAAACTGCGATAGAGCCATATTTGGTAGTGAAGTCAAGTGGTGTGAATGCAAGTGGTGCGGTTGTTGGTAAAACCGATAAGATTTATGATCTCGGTACCACAATTTATGCAGCACCCATTGAAAACTTAACAACAAGTTTAGAGGGGTCTTGGCAACTCGGATATAACAACACCACATTGAACAAACGCAAGGCTTGGGCACTTCAGGCAATGGCAGATTACTTATTTGCCAAGCAGAAATATACTCCTGGTTTAGGTATTGGCTATACCTACCTGTCTGGAGATAAGAATACCGCAGACAAAAGGAATAGCGTATGGGATCCGATGTTTGAAGACCAGACCTTAAACAGCATACCTAACCTTCTCTTCGTGAACAGCAACATGCAGGTAATTAACGTCAAAGGCAGCATAAAGCCGAAAGACGATTTAACGCTTTCAGCAAATTATGGTTATTACCGCCTTGCGCAAAAGGTAAGTTCTCTTGCTGGTTATGCCACTTGGACAACAATGTCTGACAAGAAGAGCTTAGGTAGTGCTCTGGACTTAGCCGCGACCTATGATTATACCGAAGATGTCCAGTTAGGCCTGGATTTTGGCTGGTTTGCGCCGGGAGCAGCATTTGATACTGCGGCAGGCAACCGCGATGCTACCCAACTTATTGGTTCAATGAAAGTCACCTTCTAAGTATAATTATGTAACGCAAAAGCCCCTGGAGGGTTAAAACCTCTGGGGGCTTTTTTTATAGGTTATAGAAATGGGTCACCAAGTCACAAGATCACCATGCCACCAGTGAAAACAATAGAAAAAGGATACAAAAAATTAATAGTCTGGCAGAAGGCAGATGAGTTTGCTTATCAGGTTTATTTAGAAACTAAGAAATTTCCCAAGGAAGAAATATACGGCATTACTTCTCAGTTAAGAAGAGCGGCTGTTTCTATTCCTACTAATATTGTTGAAGGAACAGGCAGACAGAATAAAAACGAACTTAAGCAGTTTATAAATGTGGCATTGGGTTCATTGGCAGAAGCCGAGTATTTATTAGAATTCTGTTTTCGTTTAGGATACCTTAACGAAGAAATTTATCAGAGGCTAGAGGCTTTAAGAAGAGAAGTAGGTGGTTTACTCTGGAATTTTTATAAAAGCCTCTGCAGGTGACCTGGTGTCTTGGTGACCTGGTGACTTCTTGTTAACATATGTTATATCTCGCTTTCATCTATCACATGCACCAGCCCTATTACAAGAATCTCCTCACGCAAGAGGCAGAGATGCCTTGGGTGCGCTTGCACGGGACCAAGGACTACTTAGATATGGTGCAAATCTTAGAGAAATATCCGTTGCTCCATCAGACCTTTAATTTAGTCCCTTGCCTGATAGAGCAAATAGAGGATTATACGAGGCGCACGATTAAGGATAAATATCTGGAATTATCTTATAAACCTGCCGAAGAATTAACCGGCCAGGATAAGTCATTTATCCAAGAGAATTTCTTTTCTATCAATAAAGAAAGGCTTATTTCTATTCATCCGCGTTATTATGAATTGTTCCTTAAAAAACAGGCAAAAAAAGAATTTAGCACGCAGGACTATTTGGACCTACAGATTTGGTTTAATTTGGCCTGGATAGACCCTGTTTTTAGGCAAAGTTCACCAGAGTTAAAAAATATTGTTAATAAGGCAAGATTCTTTACGGAAGAAGAAAAACAAACAGTCCTGGACAGGCAAATAGGGATTTTAGAGGATATTATTCCCACCTATAAAAGATTTATGGAAAGCAGGCAGATAGAAATCTCCGTAAGCCCTTATTATCATCCTATACTACCTTTATTATATAGCACAAATACTGCCAAAGAGGCAAATCCCAAAGCCGTTCTGCCTAAGGTTAAATTTGCCTATCCCCAGGATTGCCAAGCGCAAATTCAAGAAGCAGTTAAATTTTATCAATCTAAATTTGGCACCCAGCCAGCCGGGATGTGGCCATCTGAGGAAGCGGTAAGCGAGCATATCCTGCCCTTTATAATTGAGTCGGGTATAAATTGGATAGTAGCTGACGAGGCAATTTTATTTAAGTCTTTAAAAAAGAAAAAAAGGGATGCTAAGCTTTTGTATCAGCCGTATCTTTTGAAAAGAAAAGAGGGAAATTTAAATATTGTTTTTAGAGATAGGAATCTTTCTGATTTAATTGGATTTGTTTATTATGCCTGGAAAACTGAAGCAGCGGTCCAGGATTTTATGGGCCACTTAGAACTAATCCACAGTGCCTCTTCTGGCCAAGACCTATTGGTAACTGTGGCTATGGATGGCGAGAATGCCTGGGAGCATTATACAAATGATGGCGGTGATTTTTTAAATCTTCTCTATCAGAAACTCTCGGAATCAAAATTCATTAAAACTATAACCGTAAGCGAATATTTAGAAAAATTCTCTCCTCGAGCAGAAATTAAACGCTTAGCCTGCGGCTCCTGGATATACGCTGATTTTGGAAAATGGATCGGCCATCCTTTAAAATTACGCGCCTGGGAATGCCTGGCAGAGGCTAGAAAAGAATTAGAAGGTCACCAGGTCACCAGGTCACCAGGTCACCAGTTAGAATTAGCATATAAGCAGATTTATATCTGCGAAGGCAGCGATTGGTTCTGGTGGTATGGAGATGAAAACAACGGTGATTTTGATAAGCTCTTTCGCAGCCACCTGGTTAATTTTTACGAGCTCATAGGCAAAGAACCGCCCGCATATCTAAAGAAACCTTTAACTACTTGACAGGCAAGGAGTTTTGTGCTATAAGTAAATTCGCAGACGCTTCGCTATAACTTACGTCGTTTTCCCGCCAATCATGTATTTATATGGCGGGATCCCGCCTTGATTCTATTTAGATAGGCGGGAACTCCGTAAGTTATCTGCTCATTTAAAATGAACAAAAAGGAAATTTACGAACATCTCGCCAAAATTTATCTGGACGCCTCAGGCAAGAAAGAAAAGAAGATAAGGGCCTACCCCAAAACTTTTCAAAATCTCTTTCTTATCGGCATTTCATTAATCATTATTCTCGGCCTCACTTTATTCGTTAATTCGCGAAAAAGCAAGTTTTTTAGTTCCGAAATTGCGCTTGTGCTTCTTGCCGACGCCGCAAAAATTAATTTTCATTTTAATCCTGCCAAAAAAGAATCCTATTCCCTTGACCTAAAGAAATTAGACCTGAGCAGATTCAAGGCATTGGCTTTTTCAGTAAAAAAGGCTAATTACCAGGATAACATCTCGTTGAGAGTTGAATTTACCAGTAGCTTTAAGGAAAAATCAGAGGCCTATTTTAAAGATGTATCCCACAAATGGCGCGATTATAAAATAAATCTTTCTGAGTTTAGAGGCATCAGTGATTGGTCCCAGATATCAGGCCTTTCTTTCATCGTTGAAGAATGGAATGTAAAAGAGAAAAAAGATGTAGTCTATCTGGATAATGTGAGGCTATTAAGATAAAATCTAAAAAGGAGGAAATTTTATGCGCATTATTTCTGTTACTAATCAAAAAGGCGGATGTGGTAAAACTACTACGGCGGTAAATTTAGCGGCATCTTTGGCTGTCAATAACAGGAAGGTTTTATTAATAGATTTAGACCCTCAGGCGCATGCTACTTTGGGCTTAGATATTAAATCCGATTTAAGTATTTACAATGTGCTCTCTAAGTTGACTAATAAAAGGGCTAAAATAGAAGAAATCATTCATAGCGTCGGAGGTAATTTTGATATAGCGCCATCCAGTATTATATTAAGCACATTGGAACAGGAACTGGCGGGTGAGATTGGCAGGGAATCGCGTCTTTGGGAAACGTTAAATAATTTTAACGGTGATTACGATTATATTTTAATAGACTGCCCGCCAAACCTCGGTATTCTCACCATCAATGCCATCCGGGCAAGCAGCGAGATAATTATACCGGTTGAGGCAAGTAGGTTTTCACTTGAAGGCCTGGACCAGCTTACCGGCATCGTGAACTTAGTTAAGGATAGATTAAACCATAATGTTGACTGCCGTGTCCTGGTAGCTAATTTTGACTCGCGGCTTCGGCATTCTTTTAAAATGTTAGAGCGCATAAAGTCAGATTTTAAAGACAGATTATTTGGCACCATCATACATGTAAATGTAAAATTAAAAGAGGCGCAAAATCAGGGCACGCATATCCTTAATTACGATAAATACTGCCGGGGCGCAAAGGATTATTTTAGTTTATCCAGAGAAATTATTATGCAGGAAGAGGCGCCTCTGCCTTCCCTGGCTTTAGAAGAGAAGATGAAAGAGCTCTTAAAGGAAAAGTTACCAAAACTTAATGAGGTGGCTTTTTCTCTGTTTGCGCCTGAGGCAAAGGAAGTGTATGTGCTGGGTGATTTCAATAATTGGAAATTAGATGGACAAAGCCGTATGGAACAGGATAATGGCACCTGGAAAAAGAGATTAGGACTTACCAGCGGCAAATACCATTACCGCTTTGTGATTGATGGGAAATGGACGGAAGACGCCAATAATCCTACCAAAGAAATTAACCCCTATGGCTCAATGGATTCTTTAATAGAGATTATAGCGTAAGGAAGAATAAATAGTAAGAGGGAGGTAAAATATGCCTAAAAAGAAAAAAAGAGCAAAAAAGAAGTTAGTAAAAAGAAAAGTTACAATAAAAAGAGCGGCCAAAAAAAGGCCTCTTAAAAAGAAAACGCCGGTTAAAAAGAAAACGCTGGTTAAAAAGCCCAAAGAGAATATCGTCGGCATAGTTACCCACTATTTTTCCAAGGTCCAAGCCGGGGTTATAAAAATAAAAGCTCCCTTGGCGGTTGGCGATATGATTAAGATTAAAGGCCACACCACTGATTTTAAGCAGCAAGTCGCCTCAATGCAAATTGACCGCGTGCCGATAAAACAGGCCAAGAAGGGTCAGGAAATTGGCCTTTTGGTAGATTCAAGGGTCAGGCAGCACGATGTAGTGTGTAAGGAAAAATAATTTAACCAAGACCGGGTCTTGAAGAGGAAGGAGGAGGTTAAAATGCGGTTATCAGAGATTGAAAAAAAGGCAAGGCAAGTGAATATTAAGGATACCTGGAAATATTCTAAAAAAGACCTGATTAAAACCATCCAGCGCGCAGAAGGAAATTTTGATTGCTTTGGCCAAGCCAAAGGTTCTTGCAACCAGATGGCTTGCTGCTGGAGAAACGACTGTATAAAATGAAATAAAGGAAACAGAGATTTAAATTGAAAGATGCAAAAACTGGCGTAAAAGGAGGTTAGAATGTTTGCCATGCCCTTTAGTGATATCCACAAGGCAGTCCTGCTGATAGTTCTGGGATTAGGTTATATTGTTTGTTATCTTGCTAAAAGAGAAGATAAATTCCTCAAGACATTGGGCTATTTAATCGGCACATTCCTTATGGTCTTAAGTGCCTTTGTTATCTTGGCCAATATGGTATTAGATGCAAGATTTTACAGGAAGACGCAGGGTAGCGTTATGATGATGCCGCGCCGTCAGATACTTCCACCTGCTTTACCCCCGAAAAAATAATAAGTAGATTAGAACCAGATTGGCTAGAGGGGTCAATCTGGTTTTTTATCGGGACTTAAGAAGAGATAAAAATGAAAAAAGCAATAATTAAGATAGGATTAATATCCCTGATACTATTGTTAATTAGCGTATCGGTTTGGCTGGCTATAGAATTTAATCAGAAGAGGCTTGATATTGAAAATTTACAGGCGGGGCTGAGCCTGGAGCGCAGTCTAAAGGCGGCTATGCAGAAAGAGCTTTCATCCACAAAAGATGAACTGGATAAAGTCAAGACAGAACTAGAGAATACCCAGAAGCAACTCAACGAGGTTAATAAGAAATTCGCCGTAGCTGAGGGTAATAATGCTAAGCTGACCGAGGAGAAAAAGGCCTTGGAAGCAAGGCTTCATTCTTTAAAGGAATTAAAGCAGGCCATCAGGCAAGTTAAGCAAGAGATGTGGCAGGAAAGATACCAACAGCTCTTAGCCAAAAAAGAAATGCAGAAACAAATTGATGCCTATAAGTTAGCCAAGGGAAACCGCGGCTTTCTTTTAAAAGACAGCAAACCCACCTATAAGCCCACCGTCAAAATCGAAGTCCGTCCCGGCTATTAAACAACCACTTTCCACAAGCGAATTGTATTGCACATTAAATTAAGTATGATATACTAAAACAAAGCGATGAGGTTCGCCGTATGCCATGGGTATCCTTGACAATTCATAAAAGGATGGTATATTAATAGACGCTGTATTTTAATAATACGGAGGCACTCAGGTGCGAAAGCAATCGAAACGAATCCAGATTGGAAGAAATAGTCAATCTGGATTTTTTATTGAATTAGGTATATTTATTATCTTGTATAGCCTTATTTCTTATGCACAGATATTTGCTGCAGATGCGCCACCGGGACAGGAGCCGGGCGCCCAGGCAGAGCGTTATAAGTATGATGTTGATAAGGAGAAGCAAAGGCTTGAGCATAAAACACCCAAGGCAGCGGATATAAAGATTGAGGGGGAAAAAGCTATGCCGGCAGAGGCAGGGGTAGCTTTCGAACTTAAAGAAATCAAAGTCACCGGCTCTACTGTTTTCAAGCAACAGGATTTCCGGCCGATTTATGAGCCCTACCTTGGCAAAAAAGTTACTTTTTCTGATCTGGATGCGATTTCCAAAAAAATTGAATCTAAATATAAGGAAAAGGGGTATTTTACTACATCAGTTTATATTCCTGAGCAGGATATTAAGGACGGAGTAATCGAAATCCGCGTAGTTGAGGGGAAGATGGGTAAAATTAAAATAGAAGGGAATAAATGGTCCTCCTCCATCTTTATAAAGAAATTTTTTCATGTGGAGGAGGATGAAATTTTAAACATTAAAACGTTAGCCAGGGATATTTTGCGTTTAAATAAGAATCCGGATTTAGAAGTAAAGGCGGTAGTTTCTCAAGGCAAAGAGCCGCAAACTTCGGATATCGCATTGAAAACAGAAGATAAGCTGCCTTGGCACACAGGTTTTCTGGAAGATAACCGCGGCTCACGTCTGACAGGAAAATATCGTTCCATGTTTTCCATCCGCAGTTCGAATGTCTCCGGGTTAGGTGACACGGTTTTTTTTAATACCCTTTATAGCGGCAACTCTTCTGCTGAGTCAGTAAGTTACAGTATTCCTATCGGAACTTACGGGACAAGATTCGGCGTTGATATAACTTATTTTAAAATGAAGCTGGGTAAGGAATTCAAGCCTTTTGATATTACCGGCAATACACAGATCTATACGCCCCATTTTTCCTGGGAGCTTGCGTTAAGAGAAGATTTCCAAGCTTATGCTGACTTGGGGCTTAATATTAAATCCATAAAGAAAGAGCAGGATAGTGATCCTACGGCTAAGGATCAATTACGTATACCTTATTTTGGTTTTAATTTCGTCAAGACAGATCATCAAGGACAGACTTCATTTTCTCCAAGATTCAATTTTGGAACTTCGGGATTCCTGGGTGCTTTTTCACGTAATCATACTCTTTCCAGCAGGGAAGGGACAGGGGGTTCCTTCTTTAAATATGAGCAATCCTTAAACCGTATACAAAGGATGTTTTTGGGTAGTTACATGTCTATGCGTACACAATTGCAGATTGTATCGCGCACCCTTGCCTCATCAGAACAGTTTCAGCTTGGTGGAGCAGATTCTGTCCGGGGTTATCCTGAAGGGGATTATTTAGCAGATACCGCAGGATGCGTAAATTTCGACTGGTTTTTCCCTTTGTATATTATCCCTGAAACTTGGAAGTTGGCAGGGCAAGAAATGCCTTTACGCCGCCAGATAGAGCCTGTTCTTTTCGTTGATTTAGGTGGTGGAAAATTGAAAAGAACCCTGTCAGGTGAAAGAGATGATAAGTTTCTTGCGGGTGTTGGGGCAGGGGTACGCCTAAATTTTAAGTTGTTTTATCTGCGTTTAGACTGGGCTAAAGGAGTTGGTGATAAGCAAACCTCAGGCTCAGGGCCTTCCACGTTCTATTTCACTTTCCAGTCTGAGATATAATTAAGCATTGTGTCCCCGGAATTCCCTCATCAAGAACTCCGTTGAAAATAGTCTTGACATTTGCCTCAGCTTATGGTAAATTTATATCATCAACTTAACAATAGTGTAAATTTGATAAAATGGAATTTGAAGAGTTCTTAAAAAAGGTATCCAAACTTGCGGTTATTGAGGCTGAAGCGCTTTATTCCGGTTCGGGTAAGCGGACTTCTATCGAAGTCCAGCTAAGCCGATGGCACAAAGCCGGAAAGCTAATCCAGTTGAAACGAGGACTGTATATTTTGTCCGATATCTACCGTAAGGTCGAAATTTACGGGCCTGCCGTGGCAGCGGTCCTGCACAGGCCTTCGTACTTAAGTCTTGAGAAAGCGTTGGAATTCCATAACCTTATTCCCGAGCAGGTAATGGTATATACTTCGGTTACTTCCAATCGCCCGGAGGTTTTTAAAACCGGCATCGGTGATTTTAAATACACCCATATCCAGAAGAGTTTTTTCTGGGGGTACAGCGCAACTACGCTTAACAGCCAGACTGCTTTTGTGGCTTTGCCTGAAAAAGCGTTACTTGATTTTTTTTACCTGCGGCATGGGCCGGTAACCGATGCGTATATTGACGAACTGCGCCTGCAGAACCTTGAAGATTTGGATGAAAAGCGCTTAATGCAATTTGCAAAAAAGATGAACAAACCAAAATTGCTTCGCGCTGCAGAACAACTTAAGCAACGCATTATCGCTAAAAAAAGAATTGGGAAGAAGAAATGAAAGATCATTGTTTAGCCCTGGTTGCCGCCAAAGCCGGCTATAATGAAAAGCTTAACGCCATGCGCGAATACCTTCAGGCGTACATCTTGAGTTTTATGTATGAAGGTGGGGTTTTCAGGCATGCGGCGTTTGTCGGGGGCACGGCGCTTCGTTTCTTACACGGCCTACCGCGTTTTTCAGAAGGCCTTGATTTTTCTCAGGCGGGTAAAGATAAAGTTAAATTTGGAGCGCTGATGAGTAAGATCATGCGCGAGCTTGAGTTGGCAGGATATAGCGCAGCCGTCTCAGTTGATGAAGATAAAACGGTTGACAGCGCTTTTATCAAATTCGAGGGATTGATGCATGAAGCGGGAATTTCGCCTTTAAAGAGCCAGAAGTTTTCCGTCAAAATCGAGATTGATACCAATCCACCAGCAGGCGCGGTTTTAAAAACAGATATTGTGAGTAAATATTTCCCTATTTCATTTCTTTCTTATGACTTGCCGTCTTTTTTTTCAGGCAAAATTAATGCTATTTTATGCAGGAAATATACTAAAGGAAGGGACTTTTTTGATTTAGGCTGGTATCTTTCTAAATGGAAGGAATTATCTCCGAATTTTATCCTATTAGAAAATGGGCTTAGGCAAATGGGTTGGAAAAGTGAGATTCCTACGCCTGATACTTGGAAAAACTTTCTTTATGAAGTAATTAAAGAAGTAGATTGGAATAAGGTAAGGCAGGACGTAGAGAATTTCTTAGAGCAACCTACTGATTTGAATATTTTTACGCAAGAGAATGTGCTTGCGTTATTGAAATAATAAGAAGGTAGAGTCAGGGCCCTCCACGTTCTATTTCACTTTTCAGTCAGAGATATAATTAAGTATTGTGTCACCGGAATTCATTGATTTAGGACAGGAGTTGTTGTATAATATACAACAAACGATGTATAAATAGTATCAATATAAGCAGGAGGGAGATTTGTCTTTGTTGGTTAAGTCTAAATTGCGGGAAAAATTATTGGTGTATTCATTTGCTCATCCGACGGAAAGTTTCTATGTCAGGCAAATAGCCGCTCTAATAGATGCTGATCCCGGCAACCTTTCACGCGAATTGCGCAAGTTGGCAGAAGAGGGGGTTTTTAACTCTTCTATAAAAGGGAAGGAAAAGTTCTATATCTTAAATAAAGCTTATCCTTTATATAAACAGCTTAAAGAAATTATTTCTAAGAGTGCCGGCATTGAGAGCACATTGAAGGAGCTGGTAAGCGGGTACAATGGCGTAGTTTTGGCTTTTATATATGGTTCATTGGTGCAAGGCAGGGAAGATAGAACTTCTGATATAGATTTATTGATCGTGGGCACTGTCCCCTGGGATGATTTTACCCGTAAAATACGTCAGCTTGAATCAAGGCTTAATCGTGAGATTAACTTTACTGTTTTTGCAGAGGATGAATTCGCTCAAAAACGCAAAAGTAAAGGCAGTTTCCTTGACGTAATGCTGAAAGGCAAGGTTATTATGCTTAAAGGAGTGCTTTGTGATTGAAAAGCTCGCTAATAAATTAGTCAAGGAAGGTAGGTTAAAAAAACAGAAAGCGGGCTCTGTCCAGGTTGAGGCTTTGCTTAAAGAGGCAGCGCTTGACTTGGAAGAGGCAGACAAAATAAAAGGGATAGCACAACGGGCGACCTATTTATTGGCATATATTGCAATGTTAAAAGCCGGCAGGGGATTGTTGTTGCTTAACGGTTATCGGCCTGATGATGGCGCTCAGCATAGGACAGTCGTTGAGATGACCGGTGTTATTTTGGGTAAGAAGTATGTCGATTTAGTCGAACATTTTGAGACAATGCGTAGGAAACGAAATGACCTCACGTATGAGGCAGGGACACTGTTATCTGATACAGAAGCTAAACAAGCTTTCTCTGACGCGCTTTCCTTGGTAAAAGGTATTCTAAAAGAGGTTAAATTAAAGAATCCGCAACTGGAAATCAAGTTTGATTTCTAAGGCAATTAAGTATTGTGTCCCCGGAATTCCTATGGGTAGGTTTATACTTGTAAATGCGGTGAATATGTGCTATATTCTACGCATGGAGTGCGGAGAATAATGAGATATATCCATCACCTTGATGTTTGGCCGAATTTTATATGGAAACATGAACATATTGCGACCTTGCTTGGCGTAATACGTAATCGCCAAGGGCGATTGATGGGGCGCATGGAGGCGATGGGGTTTCCTTTGCGGGCAGAGGCTTTATTACAGACCCTTACGCTTGATGTTTTAAAAAGCAGTGAAATTGAAGGTGAGGTTCTTGATCCTAAGCAGGTGCGTTCATCCATCGCCCGAAGGCTTGGAATGGATATTGGCGGCCTTGTTGCTTCCGATCGTCATGTCGATGGCGTGGTGGAGATGATGCTGGACGCAACGCAGAACTTTGATAAGCCACTTACAAAAGATCGTCTGCTCGGCTGGCATGCATGCTTGTTTCCTACAGGGCATAGCGGGATGCGTAAAATTGTTGTTGGTGCCTGGCGCGATAATAGCCGCGGCCCTATGCAGGTCGTTTCTGAGGTATCGGGGCGTGAGCGAGTCCATTTTGAAGCTCCGGACGCCGCCCGTCTTGATCTGGAAATGAAGAATTTCCTCGATTGGTTTAACAGTGCCACGGAAATCGACCTGGTATTAAAAGCAGGAATTGTCCATTTGTGGTTTGTGACTATCCATCCTTTTGAGGACGGCAATGGGCGCATAGCGCGAGCTATCACGGATATGCAGCTTGCCCGCGCTGACGGTAGCGCGCAGCGTTTTTACAGCATGTCCGTGCAAATTCGCAAAGAACGAAATACTTATTATGAAGTGCTCGAGAAGATACAGAAGAATACGCACATGGATATCACCGCTTGGCTTGAATGGTTCTTGGCCTGTTTGGATCGGGCGATTAGTTTAACGGAAAGCACTTTGGCGGAGGTGTTTAGGAAAGCGCATTTTTGGGAGCTTCATCCGTCCGAATCGTTCAATGAGCGGCAAAGAATGATCGTTAACAAATTATTTGATGGGTTTGAAGGGGTGCTTACGTCTTCCAAATGGGGGAAAATCGCAAAATGTTCGCAGGATACGGCCCTGCGAGATATTCTCGAACTTGTTGAAAAAGGGATTCTCATCAAGAACTCCGCCGGTGGACGGAGTACGAGTTATTTGTTATCAGCCCCGTAGAGGACACCTGGTAATTAAGTATTGCGTCCCCGGAATTCAAGAACCGCCCCTACCTTGACAACCCCCTAAAAATATGTTACATTTACCCATTAAGGCCAGATTAACAAAAAAAGGGGGTTAATCTGGTTTTTTTATGCGCAGGAGTATTTACGCTCTCTTATCAGGAAAAAGAAGATATCCGCCTATAAAGAAGGCCGCCGCGGGGGATACAGAATCCCCTTGCAGGAAATCGATAATTATATCAAGCAGCGATATAATACGGTAGGTTAGGACTGTCCCTATGAATAAACCGAGTTGGGAACAGTTCAGATAGGTAAACGGAAAGGGAAGAGAGGTAGATATGCATTCTTTTAGGAGAGATAATATTGAGTTGCCTTTAAGTTCTGTGTGGCTGATGAATTCTATCTCTGAATACAAGGGCAAACAGGAATTGTATATAAAACAATCGCCGCAGATTCTGAAAACGCTTATTGAGATAGCGCTTATCGAAAGCGCGGAGTCATCCAACAGAATTGAAGGGGTAACTGTTGAGAGAAACCGGCTTAAGCCGTGATATGGTGCGGTTTGTTTTCAAGCGATTAGCTAAAGAAAAGCGTATAAAATGCCTGGGCAAAGGCCAGTCAGCCAGGTGGAAGAATCTTTAACTAAAATGAATAGGGTAATATGCCATATCAATAGGGTAATGAATAGGGTAATATGCCATTCGCTTTATGCCGCCGCGGCGGATATAATTCAAGGGTAATTAAGTGCAGTCTTTTTTATACTTGTAAAAGAGCAGAATTGTGGTATACTTGTTTCTGTAAATAGATAAAAATATCAATATAGAGAAAAGAAATGAAATTTGACGCATTCCTTCACAATTTCGGTGATAACGCGATTATTGACTCATCAAGCTTTGTTATGTTGGATGAGAAGCTCGCGGATATCAGGCGACAAGTAAGCGGCTGGGTTAAAAAAGGCTACCTTATTCAGCTCAAGAAAGGCGTATACGTCTTTAGTGATACTTACCGTAAGATTACACCTTCACCGCGTTTCATCGCGAATTACCTTGTTGTGCCTTCATATTTAAGCCTTGAATATGCGCTTGGCTACTACGATCTTATTCCCGAGAAAGTTACTGTGTATAGTTCAGTCACGACCAAGAAAACCCAAACGTTTACTAATGCTTTAGGTAGATTTGAGTATTGTTCTGTAAAGGAAAGTTTGTTTTTCGGCTTCACCAAAGCCTCATCCAATAATCAGGATTTTTTCATTGCTTTACCGGAAAAAGCCATCCTGGATTTCTTTTATTTTCGTGAACACATCCGAGGCGCTCCCGGAGAGTTTGAGGCATTCCGTTTCCAGAACCTTGAGATTCTTAAGCTTAAACGTTTCCACGAATTTAGCCAGGCATACCCCAGCAGGGTAAGAAAAGCCGGCCGGTCATTTATTGATTTTGTCAAACAAGAAACGCGCGCATACGTAAAAATCTGATGAGAGATTACATTAAATCAATCGTAAGCAAAAAAGCATCCGCGGATGATAACCTTAACCGTATCCGCGAATATATCCAGGCGTATTTTTTGTATGTTATTTACCGCAAGAAATATTATCAAGACTTGGTTTTTACCGGAGGCACGGCTCTGCGCTTTGTTTACCAGATTAAGCGGTTTTCCGAAGACATTGATTTTAGCCTTTCTTCCAGAGTTAAGCAAATTGATTTTAACGCAATGATGCATGATATCGCACAGGAGTTTAAGCAGGCCGGCTATGTAGTAGAGATTAAGGCTAAAACTCACCTTGCGGTAAATAGCGCCTTGTTGAAATTCCCCGGCATCCTGTTTGAAACCGGTTTAAGCCCGTTAAAAGATGAAAAGTTTTTGATTAAAGTAGAACTCGATTCTCGCCCGCCTGCAGGAGGGGTCCAGGCGCATACTATGGTTAATACTCCGTTTATGTTCTACATGTTGCATTATGACCTGAAATCATTATTTGCCGGAAAGGTGCATGCTTTATTGTGCCGGAAATACACCAAGGGAAGAGACTGGTATGATTTAATGTGGTATTTGTCTAAATTTAAAGACATTGAGCCTAATTACGTTATGTTGAACAACGCCATGGCTCAGACTTTTAAAGAGCCGCTTGAGTTTACTCAAGATAATTGGAAAGCAGAAATTGAGAAAGTTGTTAAGATTTTAGATTGGGAAAAAGTCAGAAATGATGTCGGGAGGTTTCTTGAAGATCAAAATGAGCTGGAGCTTCTTGCCCCGGAAACCTTCATTAGCCTCCTTGGCTTAAAAAACTAAGGTCATTGACGCGGTAGAGGGGGAGAGTGAATTAAGTAATGTGTCCCCGGAATTAAATAAGACTTGACAAATGTACCAAAACTGGTGCTGAGCCCGCAAGAGACTGGTTAAGATCTTTACCTAAAGGGGAGAGGAAGCTGATAGGTGAAGACATTAAAACGGTTCAATATGGTTGGCCAATAGGTATGCCTTTGGCGAAAAAATTAAGTAAAGGAATATGGGAAATAAGGACTAATTTAGAAAACAAGATTTCAAGAGTTTTATTCACTTTGTCGGGGGAGCAGATCTTTCTTTTGCATGGATTTATAAAAAAGACGGAAAAGACTCCAAAAGATGATTTAAATTTAGCCATAAAACGAATGAAGCAATTAAAGAAAGGGTAGATATATGAAGCGAGCGAATAAACACATAGGTTCCAATTTTGACGATTTCCTTAAAGAAGAGGGAATTTTAGAAGAGGCTCAGGCTGCTGCTATGAAAAAAGTAATTGCATTCAAGATCTCGAAAATTATGAAAGAAAAGAATATTTCTAAATCGAGAATGACTATGAGAATGCATATGAAGAGTCGTGCGCAATTGGATAGGCTTCTTGATCCAACCAATCAATCTGTTACCCTCTTGACGTTAGAAAAAGCTGCTAATGCGCTTGGTAAACACTTACAGCTTCAGCTAGCCTAATGTGACTGGATTAGCTTCTACCTGAGGCAGTTTTTTGATTGATAACACCGCTGAGTATTTCTTATCCCCGTCTCTCACCAAAAGCTTCTGGTTAGAGCTATCTGCGCGCACCCTTGCCTCATCAGAACAGTTTCAACCGACACCCACGTTCTATTTCACTTTCCAGAAGAACCGCCCCTACCTTGACAATCCCAAGAATATATGTTATATTTACCCATTAATGCCAGATTGACGAAAAAAGGGGGTCAATCTGGTTTTTTGTTCGGCCGATATATTGTAATAAAATTGATTAAATGGTAATATATATATAAGGTAAAAAATGAAAAAAGCAATGAGCAGGATAAGGTTAATAATTTTGATACTATTATTAGTTAGCGTATCGGTTTGGCTGGCTATCGAATTTAATAAGAAGAGGCTTTATATTGAGAATTTACAGGAGGAACTGAGCTTAGAGCGTAGCCTAAAGGAATCCCTTCAGAAGGAGCTTTTCTCCACAAAGAATAAGCTTGATAAGACCAAGATAGAATTAGGCAATACCCGGAAACATCTCAAGAAAGTTAATAATAAACTTGCCGCAGCAGAGAGTAATAACGCTAAGTTGCTCAAGGAAAAAAAGGCCCTGGAAGCAAAATTTCATTCTTTAATGGAATTAAAAGCGGCCATCAGGCAAGTTAAGAAAGAGATGTGGCAGGAACGATATCAGCAGATTTTAGCTAAAAAAGAAACGCAGAAAGAAGCCGATGCTTATAAGTTAGCCGGCGGAAATCGTGGTTTTCTTTTGAAGGATAGCAAACCAACGTATAAGCCCACAGTCAGAATTGAAGTCCGGCCAGGCTATTAAATTTCTTATATCCCAGATTGAGAAAAGGCGTAGGTCATAATGAATAGAAAATTGCTTTTGACCAAAGAAGCGGCGAAAGTTTTAAGAATCAGCGAAGAATACCTGCGCTCTCTTATCAGGAAAAAGAAGATATCCGCTTATAAAGAGGGCAGGCGTGGCGGTTACAGAATCCCCGCGGAAGAGATTGATAATTATATTTCTCGCAGATACAACGAAAAAACAAGTAAAATCTCCTTGACAAAGCACTAAAAATATTGTATATTTTAATACATAGAGTTGTATAAAAATATACAAATAATTGTATGGAATATCGAGTAGATAAAGAGGGATTATTAGATAGAATTAGCGCTTGGGATAGTTTTCTTAAAAGAAGAGTGTATTTAATTGCCTGTGGCGGGACCGCCTTGACTCTTTTAGGCGTAAAACCATCCACGAAAGATATCGACTTGATAGTGCCGAATTCGAATGAATATGACTATCTTGTCGGTATTCTAAAGCAGCTTGGGTATAAATCAGCGAGTGGCTGGGGATGGAAAAGAGAGGATGGTTTTATATTTGATTTATTTAGGGGTAAATCAGTTCATACTACGGAATTGTTAGAGTCGCCATTGGAGAAAGGAAATAATATTCCTGTAAAAGAGTTTGACAGAATTTATCTGGGGGTTTTGAATTATTACGACATTATTATAAGCAAATTATTCAGGGCTGCAGAAATGGATGTAGTGGATTGCCTTCTTTTGTTAAGAAGCAAAAAGAAAGAGATAGATATTAAACATTTAGAGGGGCGTTTTAGGGAAACAGCATCTTTTGATGTCTCGGAAGATAAGGTAAATAAGAATTTTGAGCATTTTTTGAGGATTCTCAAGAAAGAAGGGTTGATAAATGGAAAATACTAATCTTCTTAAAAGAGTCGCTGGTTTGGGTTTCCCACTTTTTGGTGTTGAAGAAAGCCGGAACGCAAATCTAACCCTGGCAGATATGGTTAAGTCAAAGGACCTTCGGTTATGGGAAGGGTTTCCGGTGGTTCTTGCTAACAGCGCAGAGAAGGGTTTATTTAACTTTGATAAGGCGCAATGGTACCTTAAAAACCATTTTGATAGATTATGTTTAACATCGCTTACAGTATTATCGCTTGCGCTTTATAAATTTTTTAATTTAGAATTCAACTGGGAGGAAAAATTATACAAATCTCTTTCTGCAAAACAAAAGAAAGAGTTTAATGGCTTCCTGGACAGCCTTAAGCGTAATAACGATTTTCGGGTTGGCGGCCGCAAAATGTCTGCTGATAGGATGAAATCTGTGTTTAATAATTATTTTAGCCATTCGCAGGCAGGTCTAAAGGAGTTGCTTGCAACACAGGATGAACTTGGCTTGGAATATTCCTTGTCTCAGGTTTTTTCTCCGAAACAGAAGGAATTATTCTTGAAAAAACTTAGAAGAGAAAAATTGACTAAAACCGAAAAAGAGTATTTTTCAAGAGTAGTCAAAAAGAAAGTCTTAGCCTTGGCGAATCCTGAATTACATCGCCTATCACAGAAATTGCAGGAAAGATAGATGATAAAGAGGGCTCTCCTTATAATTTCAGGCCGCCGCGGCGGATACAGAATCCCCGCGGAAGAGATTGATAATTATATTTCTCAGAGATACAACGAGAAAAAAGCTGTTAGCTGACGGTTATAGTTGTTAGAATTAGGAAAAGGAGGCATCAAAATGCCAGAGGTGATTATTTTTGCGGGAGCAAACGGAAGCGGTAAAACAACGCTCGCTCAACGCGTCGTAAA
>Ga0315282_10007070_pt1 | contig 18564 bp, 14 predicted proteins | sample YL17G07_20_MG_FD_203693 | JGI IMG/M metagenome (GOLD analysis project Ga0315282, IMG submission 203693) | Sediment microbial communities from Yellowstone Lake, YNP, Wyoming, USA - YL17G07_20 | ecosystem: Environmental > Aquatic > Freshwater > Lake > Sediment | place: USA: Wyoming | collected...
TCGCTGATTAAAGGTGATTACGCTGATTAAATCAGTATCAATCATTGTAATCAGCGATGAAAAGGTATCGCTGATTTCGCTGATTAAAGGTGATTACGCTGATTAAATCAGTATAATCAGTATCAATCAATGTAATCAGCGATGAGGATTTGTTATGGGTCATAAGTGGCGAAAACTTTATGTATGGCTTATTTCAGCAGGGGCGGTACTTGTAATATATCTGCTCTATAACCTGATAAGCAGGACTCCACCGATAGAAATCGAGGGACGAGGGACGAGGGATGAGGGACGAGAGGTGAGGGACGAGGGACGAGGGACGAGGGACGAGAGACGAGGGATGGTTGGCGGCGTCGGGGTTGGTACCGTCCAAAAGGCCAAATACACACACTTAAACGCAAAAAAACAAGTTGACCGAGAATTTGGGTTCGAAAAACTTCTGCACGCGGAAGGAGACGAATGGGAAATTGAAAAGCCGTATATGAATATTTTTCGAGGCAATCTTAAATGCTACATGACAGCCGATGAAGGTAAGGTTCAAGTTGAAGATGCTGTCGGCAGAGCTACGCCGAAGGATGCGACACTTACGGGGAATGTAGTTATTCACATTTTACCCGAGAAGGGCAGCAACATCAAAGAAGGTTTTATTTATCTCGACGATGTTATTTTTATCAGCGAAAAATCGCAGTTTTCGACTGCCGGGCCGGTTAAATTCACTTCCCAAGACGCTCAAATGCTCGGAAAGGGGCTGGAACTTGTCTATAACGATGAGATGGACCGCCTCGAATTTCTTAAAATAATTGCTTTGGAGACTCTGCGTATTAGACAATCGTCGAAAGCATCTTTGTTTTCATCGGAAACAACAACCACTGAGAGTCCAGCCAGTCCCGGCAGCCAGGCATCCCCGTCTAAGATGAGCGGGGACAAGCAAACAAAGCGGCGAGAGACGAGAGACGAGGGACGAGGGACGAGAGAGGGCGCATACTACAAATGCGTATTCAGGAAAAATGTTATCATAGATTGTCCGGAGCAATTGATTTTTGCTGACGAAATTTCCATCAACAACATCTTATGGTCCAAAGGCCCAGAGAAGAAATATGAAAACAGGGACACCGGCGGCACAGACAAGATGGAAACAGCTGTGGAAGCTAACGAAGAAAGTGTTAGCTCTCCACAGGGCGAGCCAAATGAATCATCCGAACAGTTTGTCGATATCGTTGTAACCTGTGACGATGGTATTACCGTTGTGCCGATGAACTCTTCCGGAATGCCTGAAAATGCAGCGACTGAGGGCAAAGGTCTCAAAAACTTTAATGATGAGAAGGGCCGGCCCACATTCGTTGCTCAGAAAATTGACTATTGCGCGATTACCGAGGATACCGTTGCCAGCGGCCCATCAGAGCTTACATTTTATACAAATGATGTAATGGGTACTGAAGGCAAGCCCAGCTCCCTCGAGAGGGGCGGGGGCAAACAACCCGGCGTCCCGGTAAAAGTAACGGCCCAGGAGAAAGCCGAGTTCCTGCCGGTGTTAAATCAGGTTATCTTCGAAGGCGATGTTCTATGTACAATGCTCCGTGAGAAAGTAGATTTTCAACAGAAATATACACTTTCGTCTCCAAAGCTTACGGTAGATTTATCCAAAGATAAGCGGTCACGGGCCGACATAAAACATCTAACAGCAAGCGGCGAGGTGGTTCAACTCGACACTTCCAAGTGGGCAGGAGAAAAGTTGCTCGGCTTTACCAAGCTAAAGTGTCTCCAGTTTGACTATGACGCAGGCCAGCAGATGTTTTTAGCAACCGGGTCAGGGGTAATAGCAGTTGATAACTCCAAAATAGCGGAGCCGGAAAGAGAGGTAGGCAGATTCAGTTTGCAAAGACCCTGTTATGCGGTTGTGCGGAATTTTGATACCTTAAAGTATTTAAAAGAGGCGAATCTAATTATTGCTGACGCCGGGGCTGAGCAAATTCTTATTGATTATTTCCCCGTCATCAAAGGCCAACAAGGTCAACAAACTTCAGCCACTTCCAACCACATAGAAGCTGTGCTTTACGAAACTGCCAGTGGTCAAAATGAGCTTTCAACACTTAGCGCGAAGGGAGGCATTACTTATGAAGAGGAAAGAGCGAAAAAAGGCAAAACTATACAGTTTGTAGGCAGCGAAATGTTTTATGACAACAGCAAGTCTATGATTACTGCCTGGGGTGATGAGCTTCAGCCGTGTTTCCTCAACGGAGCCCTTGCCCCCGGTATCGAATACAACTTAAAAACCGATAGAATCAAAACCAAGATTACCGGTCCCGGTACGCTGCAGATGGGAAGGTGACCATTCAACCTTCAAAATCGCATCAAGGGCAAAAGGCCGGTCAACTGCAAAGCTTTTGTAGGATGTCCATACTCAAGTCACCAAGTCCTGTAACGATTTTTTCGGCCATTGCTAACTGGTCGGCGTCATAGGAATTTGTTACTGCGATGGTGTGCATTCCCGCAGCCTTGGCAGCCTCAAGTCCCCAATGCGAATCTTCTATCACAATGCACTGGTTTGGTGGAATGGGGTTCTGTCGATTGCGGTTAAGTTTCCGCAAAGTCAGCAGGAAACCTTCGGGACTGGGCTTGCCTTTTTTTACGAATTCTGCGGAAACTATCACCTCAAAGAAAGGACGCAGCCGGGCCTGTTCTAATACAAGCTCAATCTCAGCCAGCAGTGCCCCTGAGCATATAGCCATTGGTATATTGTTTTGACTGAGCATCTGCAGGAAATCTCGCACACCCTCGATTATTCTGCCTTCGGTTTTTGCCAGCTTTTCGAATACCTGGTTCTTTTCTTTTGCAAGATTTTCGATTCCCTGCGCTGGTTTTTGTAATACCTTTTTATTAATGAGGGCCTTAAAACAATCAAGGTCGCTCAGGCCGAGATAATCCTTGTAGTAATCCTTTGTTGAAATCTCAACGCCGTATTGGGCTAACACCCGATTAAAGGAACGAAGGTGTAAAACCTCAGAATCGGTTATTACGCCGTCAAAATCAAAAACAATCGCCCGAAGCATTGTCTCTTCCTTATTCGGTTGGCACAGGCCCTATCATCGCTTCGTATTTTGTAAATGTTGATTTGTCTCCGGCACAAATCAGCTCTGCGAGGGACGCAATTTTAGGAGCATTCCTGGTGATATACCTGCGGGCAATAATTGCCTTTCGCTCTTTCACAGATGCTGACGAGTCGCCTGCGAGCTGCATATCAACTTTAGTGCCGGCTTGGCTGCAGAATAAGAAACCGTTAATCAAATCTATCGCGATATCGACAAGAGCTTTGCCGTAAAGGTCCATATATTCGTTGCCGTTTTCTTTTACAAAGGCGACGGCGTTTTTCAATTGCTCCGTTCCCGCAGAAAGTTTTTCAAGCAGGTCTTTCAGCTGAGAGTCATAATCTTTCTCGGCAAGTTCGGCAATAAATTTTTCGGCTGTTCCGCTGCAGACGCCACGAACAGCGGCAACAACCTGCAATTGGCTCGTTCCCTCGTAAATAGTTGTAATTCTGGCATCGCGGGCGTGCCGTTCACAGGCATAGTCCCGCATATAGCCGCTGCCTCCGAGGACCTGAATCGAATCGTAAGCAACTCTGTTGCACATCTCAGAGCAGTAATATTTGCTCATCGGCGTCAGCATTCCGGAATATCTTTTATATTTTCGTGTGTCTTCTTTGAGCTGTTTGGCCTGCTCTTTATCTACCGGCGGTTTGGTCTCCTGAATTTTGGTATATGCGATTTCCATATCGACGACGCGGCTTGTCTCATATAAAAGTGCTCTACCTGCCTCGATAACAATTTTCATATCGATGAGCATATCGCGGACAGCCGGCAGCTTTTCAATAGCTACCGCAAACTGTTTTCTTGTGGCGGCATAATCGCGGGCAACGCGGAAAGCAGCTTCGGCAATACCAAGCGATTGAGCTGCAATACCGATGCGGGCACCGTTCATCAGGCTCATAACATAAGTTACAAGGCCTCGCTGGCGTTCACCGATTAGCTGACAGGGGGTATTATCAAAGAATATCTCGCAGGTTGGCGAGCCGTGGATGCCTAATTTGTCCTCCAGCCGACGAATGTGGACGGTATGGCCTCTGTCACAGACAAAAAGACTCAGGCCGAGGCCTCCGCTTCTGTCCGGCTCGCTGCGGGCCAATACCAGCAGCACATCGCCGCAGCCGTTGGTTATGAAACGTTTTACACCGTGCAGGAACCAGCTGCCTCCTGCATCCTGAAAGGCCCGCAGTTTTACCGCCTGTAAATCCGAGCCGGCATCCGGTTCGGTCAGCACCATTGCGCCGGTAACTTTACCGGCGGCAAAATCATATAAGTATTTCTCTTTGATTTCTTCCGATGCAAAAGCATTAATTGTTTCAGCGATTCCCTGCAAGCCGAATATGTTCATAAGTGAAGCATCTGCACGCGAGACAATCTCAATGGCCATCGTGTAAACAAGGTTTGGGAAGTTCAGGCCGCCAAATCTATATGGCAGCGTAAAACCCATCACATCGGCTTTGGCAAGTTTTTCAACAGACTGCTGTATTCCCTTCGCATAGGTAACGGTACCATCTTCGTTAAGGGTATTACCTTCACGGTCGATGTCTTCGGCACGCGGAGCAATGAAATCACCGCTTAACTGTCCGAGTGAATCGAGAACCAAGTCATAATTTTGTATGGCCTCATCGGCATCGGCTGGGGCATAGTCGAACTCGCCTGCGAACTTGAAGCCATTTTCGCAAATTGTCGCCAAGTTGCCCAGGTCTATGTGCTTAAACAAGAATTGTATATCGTCGTTGTCCCTGTAAAAATTAGCCATTATTGATTCTCGATTCTCGATACTAGATTCTCGTTTTATGACCGCTACCCACTGACTTAATGAAATTGGATATCATCCTGCCAAGGTGGTCATACTCTTCGCAAAAATACTCGTACCTTTCTGTATCCTTCAGTGATTTAGTTTCATATAGAGTGTCCAAATGGTCTCTGGTCTCATCACAAGACGCTATAGAATAAGTAAGGAATCTGATGAACTCTTGCTTATATCTACGTCTTCCAAAACCTTCAACTATATTATTTTTAACTGATTTGCTCGATCTTCTTATTTGGCTTCCTTCCTCGTATAATTCAAACTTAGGCAGCTTTAAGCTCATATTGTGAATCTCTATAGCCAATTTATGGGCTTTCTTGTAAATGTCCAAATCTCTATAACTCTGATATGCCACAGGTCCTTTCCTTTTACGAGCATCCAGTATCGAGCATCAAGCATCGAGCATCTTAACTTTTTTCTTTCATTGCCTTTATCATTTTGGGCACAACAACATTCAAGTCGCCGATGATTTTGTAATGTGCAATCTGGAAAATAGGAGCATCGGGGTCGTTGTTGACGGCAATAATCTTCTGGCTCTGGGACATTCCTGCCTGGTGTTGAATCGCACCGCTGATTCCGACTGCAATGTATAAGCTGGGCCGAACGGTTGTGCCGGTTTGGCCGACCTGATGGTCACTATCAATGAAGCCCAAATCAACCGCTGCTCTGGTGGCCGCAGGCGCTGCGCCTAAGCAATTTGCCAAATCCCAGATGAGTTTGAAATTATCCCTGCTGCCTACACCTGCCCCGCCGGCAACGATTATCCTCGCTGCTTTAAGGTTGACCTTCTTTGGCCGTTTGTGCTCTTCGAGAATCTCAAGCGGCAGGTCTCGCTGCGAAATTTGCACCTTTTCTTCAATAACTTCACCCTTTCGGCTGACGTCCGGTTCCGGCGGCGGCATCACACCTTCGCGGACGGTAGCCATTTGCGGCCAGCGGTCGTAATTTATGATGGTGGCGATTATATTTCCGCCGAAGGCCGGCCGTATCTGAAACAGCAAATTCTTGTGGAATTGCCCGTCTTTGGCGGTCTGGTGGTCACCGATTTGAAGGTCCGTGCAGTCTGCGGTAAGGCCCGCCTTGGCTGCACTGGCTATTCGAGGTGCCAAATCCCGACCGGTTATAGTAGCTCCGTAAAGCACAATCTGCGGCTTACATTTGTGTATCAAATCGAAAATTATTTTTGCGTAACTGTTCGTTTGATAAGCGCCAAGCAGCGGATGCTCAGCAAAATACACCTTATCTGCCCCATACTGTATCAGCTTTGTCGAAAGGCCTTTGACGCTGCTGCCTAAAAGGACTGCTGCCACTTTTACGCCGAGCGTATCAGCCAGTCGGCGGGCCTTGCTCATCAACTCAATTGGCGTATCTTCCAGGTGCCCATTATGCTGCTCAGCAAAAACCCAAACTTCACCTTTTTTATTCACATCTATCATAATTGGATTCCCGCAAAGCGGGGTCCCTTTCGTACACGCGTTACGCTATTATCTTGTCTTCAATCAGCTCGTGTATCATATCTGAAATGCCCTGGTCATTCGGCTCAACGCTTTTACTTTCTTTCGCGGCTAAGACAACACTTTGTATGCGGTGGACTTTTGTTGGTGAGCCGCTTCGGCCGCACCAGTTCAAATCTGCGCCGACAAAGTCCAAATCCCATTGCTTAATCAGCAGGCCTTTTTCCTTTAATTCCTCGCATTTGTGTTTAGCGAGTTTCTGAATGTCTGCTTCGGCTGCCTCTGCGTTTTCAGCTTTGATTTTTTGTTCAACCTCGATGGGTGTTCGTGCGTTTTTATATTTCATCATTTTTTTCGCAGCGGCAACTCTCGACTCATTTGCGTCAGCGGTAACGGTCAAGAGAGTGGGCAATTTGGTCCTGACCTGCTGCCAGCCGGCCCCGATGTTGCGACGAGCCGTTATGGTTTTGCCGTTAAGTTCGATAAGCTCTTCAACATAAGTAATTTGTGGAATACCTAATTTTTCCGCCAACTGTGGGCCGACCTGTGCGGTATCGCCGTCAATCGCCTGTCTGCCGCAAAGAACGATATCGAAATCACCTATCTTTCTGACGGCACAGCTTAGGATGTAACTGGTCGCTAATGTATCACTTGCGGCACATCGTTGGTCGGTTATCAAAATTGCATCATCAGCGCTGCGGAAAAGCGAATCACGAAGAATTGCACCTGCCGCCGGCAGGCCCATAGTGATAACTGTTATTTTGCCGCCAAATTTGTCCTTAATCTGCAGGGCTAACTCGAGTGCATTAAGGTCTTCCGGATTGAAAATGGCCGGCAAAGCAGAACGATTAACCGTGCCGTCATCGTTCATCGCCTTACCTGTAATCCTTTTGGTATCAGGAACTTGTTTAATTAAAACAACACAATTATAAACCACTTATTAGCTCCTTGAAGGTTACTGTTTCGATAACGCCAACTTTTAGAGAGACAACAGTTTAGCGGGATTTGACGCCAAGTCAACCCTAAATCGTCAAGATGGCTTACGCTGGTCCGGTCGGCCTGAAATGGCGGCTGCTGCGCTGCGAGGTGGAAAAACCACTAATCCCAGAAGCCGGAAAGGTCAATTTTAAATGGAAAAGTTTGTATTTTTGTAATCAAATATTACAAATTTTCTTTGACAATGGTCCTATATAAAACATAATCAGAGTTTTTGAGTATATTATATTGTTGCTGGAACAAACGCCCGAGGATTGACCTGCCCGAGAGGATTGATGACAACAAACGAAACAAGTTACGATACAATATTCGGCAAAATGGCAGTAGAGCAGGGTCTGTGCACAGACGGGGAGCTGCGTCGTTCGCTTGAGGAGCTGAACTCCCGCCGTAAAGTCAATCCTGTAATGCTCAGGGACCTTATGGTGGACCTGGGCTATATCACGCAGAACCAGGCTGAGAGGTTAAGGAAAAACATTAAAGAAAGCAAGGTAGCTGCATACCAGGTTCCGGGCTATAAAATACTGGGCAAACTTGGTGCCGGCGCAATGGCGGTTGTCTACAAGGCCCAGCAATTGAGCCTGAACCGGACAGTTGCAATAAAGGTTCTGCCTAAGCGCTTTAGCGGAAATCCCGAATATGTGGAACGGTTTTTCAAAGAAGGTCAGGCCGCAGGTAAGCTCAATCACAACAATATCGTCCAGGCCGTTGACGTCGGTGAGGCAGGGGGGTACCATTACTTCGTAATGGAATACGTCGAAGGCAAAACTTTGCACGATGATTTGTCGGCCGGTAAGATTTTTAAAGAAGACGAAGCGCTGGATATAATCATTCAGGTTGCCCATGCACTTCAGCACGCCCATTCTTGCGGCCTCATTCACCGTGACGTCAAGCCCAAGAACATAATGATAAACACCGCAGGCGTAGTCAAGCTTGCCGATATGGGTCTGGCTCGCGAAACGACAGACATCGAGGCGGCACAAAGCGAGGCAGGTAAAGCTTACGGGACGCCGTACTACATCGCACCCGAACAAATTCGAGGCAAAATCGACATTGACGGCAGGGCCGACATTTATGGCCTGGGGTCAACTTTTTATCATATGGTAACCGGCAGGGTGCCGTTTATGGCAGATGACCCTGCGGAGGTGATGAGAAAGCACCTGAAGGAAGAACTAATTCCGCCCGACCATATAAACACCAAGCTTAGCGCAGGAACATCCGAAGTGATTGAGGTTATGATGGCCAAGCGCAAAGAAGACCGCTACAACAACGTCGAGGAACTACTGACGGATTTAGAGGCTGTTCGCAACGGCCTGCCTCCAATCCGGGCTCACAAAAGGTTCGATGTCTCTGTGCTGGGGCAATTAGAAAAGGGAGAGGCGCTCAAAACAGAAGAAAAACATTTCGAAGAAGATATCCTCGCCATCGCTCATTACCGGATTGCGACATTGGTCTTGGGAGCAGTGGCGGCGATATTGCTTTTGGTTATCATTTTCCTTTTGGTACATTAGCCGCCTGGAACTTATCCGGTGCGTACGCGTCCCTATCCGCGGGCATTGAAATTAGTTCACTAAAACATTTCACCACATTTTTATTGACTAAACTGCCGTCAACCGTAATCATTATCCGGCAGCAGTTACTTTCTCGAATTGCCGTATTTATTGTGGAGCAAAAAAGTTTATGCCCAGAGGCGGTGCACATTTCTCTTCCGAGGAGCTGGCCCAGGTCCTCAGCCACTACGACATCGGCGTAATCCATCAGGCAAAGCCGCTTTCAGCCGGCAGCAGGCGTGCGCCGAAACTGGTGATTACATCCGAACGGGGTAAATTCCTGCTGAAACGCCGCCCCAAAGGCAAAGACGACCTCTACCACGTCGCTTTTGCCCACGCAATCCAAGCTCGCCTCTCAGAGATGGAATTCCCGCTTGCGCCCCTTGTGGCCACCTGCGACGAGAAAAATACAATCCTGCACCTGAACAATCGCATTTATGAGCTTTTCGAGTTTGTCAGCGGCTCTCGCTATGACGGCTCTGCTGAAGCTACCGCCGACACAGGTCGGCAACTAGCGAACTTTCATCGGTATTTAACTGATTTTGCCGAGAAGTCGCCGACGCTCCAAAGCTATCCGGCCTCCGTAGCTGCTTCGGCGGAGGAGGCTGGCGACGGAGCGTGGAAGCCGCTAAGAGGCAGTTTCCACGATTCTTCAATCGTTCGCACCCATCTGAAAACAACCGGAACCGAAAAGGCAGCTGGGCAAGACAAAAAGTTACAAAGAACTGCCGAAACATTGATGGCCCTTTACAACGCATCCAGCATTCGCGCAAGCGAGCTTGGATTCGACTCCTGTCCTGAGCAAATCGTCCACGGCGACTGGCACCCGGGCAATATGCTCTTTTCCAGCCGCAAACTGACTGCGGTTCTTGACTTTGACTCGGTGAAAATTGCGTCGACGGTTACCGACCTTGCCAATGGGATGCTGCAATTTTCGATTGTGGGAAACCGTCCTAATCCTGCCGATTGGCCCGATTATCTCGACCAGGCCAAGCTCGTGCAGTTCTTGAATGGTTATCGCAAAGTAATTGAGCTTGATGAAAACCAGTTGAATTCCCTGCTCGATTTGATGATTGAGACGATGATAGCCGAGGCCATCCTGCCGGTGGCAGCGACCGGCTTTTTCGGGAACCTCTCAGGCCTGGATTTCCTGCGTATGATTCAGCGCAAGGCCGAGTGGCTCGACGAAAACCGCGATAAACTCACTCAGGCAATTAGCTCGTAAATCGTAGCTCGTGAATCGCGGTTCGTGAAACGGGCAAGTTAGTTAAGAATCAAGTAAATCCTGCCTGCCCTCGAATTTCGTAGTCGGGGGTCAAAGAAATTCTCCGTGTTCCCTGCCTGCGCTCGGAATGACCAATATCGAGTATCCAGTATCCAATCACCAATTAACCCCTTAGGGGTTAACTAATTAACCAATTCACTATTTTCTTTTTGCCTTTGCTTTTTTCTTTTTTGGCTTAGCCTTGGTTACTTTGCTCGACCTGCAGCCGCATGTGTTACACATCTTCTTGTCCTTTCAAATATTGTTTTTAGACACGGATTAACACGGTTTATAATTGTATATCTCTATGGCCTCTGTGGCAAAAAAATATATTATTATAGGTTAATCAGCTTCTTTCTTTTTCGCATAAGCAGCAACTATTTGCTGCTGAACATTCGGTGGAACAACCTCATAATGAGAAAGTGACATTGAGTAGCTGCCGCGTCCGCCGGTAACGCTCTTTAACTGGCTGTTATATTGCGTAACTTCGGACAGAGGGACCTGGGCTTTAATGACGATGAAATTTCCCGCGAGCATATCCTGGCCTATTACTCTTCCTCTTTTTGAGGACAAATCGCCGGTGATATCGCCGACATTCTCTATTGGGATGGTAACTTCGATATTGACAATCGGCTCAAGTAAGACGGGCTTTGCCTTGGCAACAGCGTCGATGAAGGCGCCCTTTCCAGCCGCTCGAAAAGCAACTTCCTTTGAGTCAACAGGGTGGTATTTGCCGTCGTAGACGGAGACTTTTACATCCTGTAATGGGAAACCAGCGACGACGCCCCTCTGCATTACATCGATGACTCCTTTTTGAACAGCCGGCTCATACTGGCCGGGAATTGAAGCTCCGAAGATGTCCCAGCTATACTCCAGAGGCGGGTCTGAGCCTCGCGGGGCCGGTTCGACCCGCAGGTAAACCTCGCCGAACTGACCTGCGCCACCGGTCTGCTTTTTATGGCGGTAATGTCCTTCGGCCTTTGCGGTGATTGTCTCCCGGTAAGGAATCTTGGGCTCCTTTGTAGTTACGGAGAGCTTGAAGCGTTTTTCCAGTTTCTCGAGCATTATGCGGAGGTGGAGGTCACCGAGGCCGCTGGCAACCAATTCATTTGTCTGCTGGTCGCGTGTAACCTTAAGGCAGGGGTCTTCCTCGCATAGTTTTTCGAGTGCGGAACTGATTCTTTGCTCGTCGCCTTTTGCGGCCAGCTCGAGGGCCAACGAGAACATCGGCTCAGGCACGGCAGGGGTGTCAAACTTTCCGGCAACTTTGCCATCGTGAATAAGGTCGCCGATTTTGAAGTCCTCGGTTTTAGCGAGGGTTATGATGTCACCTGCCAAGCCGACGTCGATTTCTTTGTTTTCGCCGCCCTGCGGCTTTAAGATGTGGCCGGCGCGGATGCCTTTTTTCTCGTCATTGCGGATAAGATTAGTGTCCGATTTAATTGTGCCGCTAAAGATGCGGACGGCAGAATACTTCATATTTGAGCGGGGGTCAAAGCCGATGCGAAATACCAGTCCAGCCAACGGAGCTGCAGGGTCAGGTTTGAGGTTTGCTGTGCTTTCGCCGTCTCTGAGCTGAACAGGGGTTGCCTCGAGTGGCGAGGGCGTGTATTTTGCAATAAAATCGAGAAGCTCGGTTACTCCAACTTCTTTGCGGGCATTGGTGAAAAGAATAGGAACAATGGTTGCGGCTTTGAGGGCATTTACGAAAACAGAAGCTATTTTTTCGGCGGAGATTTCCCCGCCGCCGAGATAGGTTTCCATAAGCTGGTCGTCAGCTTCAATGACGCTTTCCATTAAATCAGTATGTGCTTTGGCGACATCGGCCACAGGCGATTCGCCGGTTTCGTTTTCAATGCAATCGATTACCGAGACTTTGTCTACAGCAGGCAGGTTAGCGCAGCGGCACTGTGGGCCGAAAGTTTCCTGAACGGCCTTGACAAGTGTGGGAAGGTCAATATTTTCAGCGTCAATTTTATTAACAACGAAGACCCGCGGCATATTAGCGGCTGCAGCCGATTCGAAGAGTTTGCGAGTATTTGTTTCTATGCCTGCTGCTGCACTGATGACGATTACGGCAGTTTCGGCGGCGGATATCGCTTTGATAGCCGGGCCTATAAAATCAGGATAGCCCGGGGTATCGATGATGTTGAGCAGTTTGCCGCGGTGGTTGGTATGAACTACGGCTGATGTAATAGAATGCTGATGCTCTTTTTCCTCATCGTAATAATCGCAGATGCTCGTTTTGTCATCAACGCTGCCGAGACGGTTTGTTGCACCGGTAGTGTGCAGCATAGCCTCGGTGAGAGAGGTTTTGCCGCTGTTGCCGTGCCCTAAAAGAACAACGTTGCGAATGTCGCCGATACCTGCCACTTTTGAACCTCCAAAAGACCCATTTTTTTCAGGTTTTCGTTAAAACAAATAATAATACAATAATCGGGGTATAAAGGGCAAGCGATTTTTTGTAGTATGGTATTCAGAAATGACGCTCCACAATAAGTGAGGTAACGTTCAACTCCAAACAAAAGGATATAAAAAGAGAGAATTAGTAAATTTTTTTGGATTTGGATAAGCCAGCAGCGAAGGTGATTTTATTGGACATTAAAAGATGTGATGAAAACAGTTCGTCCGATTGAGCTATATGTTGTGGCCTAAAGAAAAGCAGCACAGTTATATAGTGGCTCAGGTTATAGGGCGTTGGTCAGGAGGGCGGCTGGCGGGCTAAAGGAAAAATGTTCCTGCGGTCGATATTGCGGTAAGTTAAGGGGGAATGGTTTTAAAAGGATGTGCGTGTATGAATAAAAGGGAGTTGATAGACCGCATTTGTGAAATCAACAAAAGCGCCAAGCCGGAATTCCTTGCCAATTTTTCCGAAGAAGATTTGCACACTTATCTCGAGCACTTGATGGAGCTGAATTTGGAAGAATTGGTCGTTTGCTCCTGAGGGTGTATGTGGTAGTAACGCAGCCCTTAAAACAGCAGAGTATACAGCTACACATTATTTTTACCTTGAAGTTTTGCGGAATATCACGGTTGCTCTATTTGTCCTCGTCGAGCTGGTCACCTACTATTGACTTTCCGATGTTGCTCAGGCCGGGTTTATTAGAAGAAGTTTCCGGTTCTTTAGGCGGTGGGGGAGGAGAGTTGGGCTGTTCCACAGGCTTACCAGGTGCGGCAGTGTCCTTTTCTGGTTCCGGTTGTTTGACAAAAGGCACGACCGTCGGAGCCTGGTCAGCGGTTATGCGCTCCGGCAACTGGTTAATACAGTTTTGCTTGAACTCGACCAAAACGGGCACAAACTTATCCGGAACATAAAAAGCAAAGTCGATATTCTTCACTCCTCTATTGTCTAAATCGGAACGTTTTATTTCTATATGGTCTGTTAATCTTTTTTTCTGCAACTCATTTGCTGTTTTCATGTATCCATATGGGTAGATATTTCTTCCTTTTCCGGCGAGCGGGTTCTTATCATCATTTTTCTGCTTACAAACCACTCTCAATTGAGAAGGTGTAAATACCCCGTCATCTTTTATTGCCTGATTGGTTATTTCCACCCGCACGATTGTAAGTTCTTCGCCCTTTTCGTTTTTTTGTGATACTTTTTCTCCGTCCGAGTCTTTCAATCCTTCCGGGGCCGGCCAAACGGCCTTATTTGGTATTTCTATCGCATCGGAACTGGTAATAATTGAAACTCTGTTATCAATTTCGTGTCGATTCAGGAAAAGCTGGTCGAGGAAGGCCGGGTGCAGAGTAGCAAAACTTCTTTTGCCGCTGAAGCTGCCGCTACTTATGATACTGAACCATCCCGTAGCAAAGCCGTCGGCATTTAGTAATACCTTGCCAGGGTTTTCGGGGTCGGGGCTGGTTTCGTCAAAACGCTGGTAAGGGTACTTTGGCGATATAGGTGCCATTGCGGCGGCTGTGAGCAAAAGGCCGGATACGATAAAGCCCAGGAAAATCCCACAAACAACGCGTCCGATACGCTCGGGCAGAAGTCCCAAGTCAATCGGCCGGCGAGTCAGCTGGGCGGCGATTGTCTGTAGAACGGCAAAAGCCAAAATAAACAGCAGTGCAAAAGAGAGCGGGTATGCCCAAAGCACAAGGATTTCGCGGCTGATGAAAACATTTGCCAAAAGTTCGAAGTAGCCAAAGGCAACTACACTTGCGCAAATGGATGTTATTACCACAACAAATGATTTAACCAGCGTGCCTTTCAGATACTGATAAGCGACACAGCCTAAAATAATTAACACTACAAGTAAGCTGCCCATTATAATATCTCCAAGTTATCGACGACGAGTTAGATAATCACGTCTGAAATTTTTCAGGCTTTATGTTTTTTATTCCGGTTTTTTCGTTTTTTGTTTTTCAGAAGTTGAAAGCACTCTGACCATTTCGTCTATTGCAGTTGTTCCAGCAATGACCCTTCTCAGTGCCTGTTCCTGCAAATAAAGCATTTTAGTCCGTCTGAACTGTGTACTGATTTCTGCCAGTGACTTTGACTGTCTTATGACGTTTTTTAATTCGTCATTTATTATTATGGTTTCGAATACGCCCATTCTTCCGACAAAACCTGTTCCCTGACAATCTTCGCAGGTCGAAGGTCTTCCGCGTTTGTCATACTGCACTTTGCCGGCACGATAAAGCACTTTTGCTTTTTCCGCGGGGACGTTGAACTTTCTGAGAAGCTCTTTATTGGGTTCATATGCTTGTTTGCATTGCTCACAAAGCTTTCTGAGGAGGCGCTGGCTACTTATGCCCAAAAGGGTCTCGGTGGCAAGATTCCTGTTGCCGACTAATTTCATCCATTTTCCGATTGCTCGTATTACGTCATCTGCCTCGAGTATAACATATACGATTTTGCCATCCTTAGCGGCTGCACATGCGATTTGGGCTGTTTCGCCATCCGTGCAGTCAGCAACACCAACGATGTCCGGCTCCATTCTTACCATCGCCTGCAGCCTTTTGGCGTATGTAGTTGTTCCGGTATCGCTGAGTGCGAAGATATTTTGAGTTATATTCGGCAGTTCGGCGGAAGGCTGTCTTTCAAGGGTGCTTATACTGTAAAGAAAGGGGTCATGGTTTCTGAGCAGTGCGTAAAAAGTGCTTGTTACACCGCTTTTTTTAGGTCCGGCTACGATAAACAGACCTTGTTTGGCCTCGCGAATTTTATTCAGCTGTTCGTATTGTTCGGGCATCAAGCTTATCTCAGTCAGCTTTGTTATACTCTGCTTGGTTATTTGTTTAAGTCTAATTTGCTCACCTGCGGTTGAACCTGCGGTGGTTATTTCCCAGTCGATATTCTTTTTGTCCTGGTGGATTCTGAACTTACCTCTTTGTGGTTTTCGCTTTTCTTCCGGGTCCAAATCAGCAAGATTTTTTAGAAAGCGACTGAAATATTCCATGCGGTCTTTAGCTATATCCGGCTGTTTCAAGGCTGCACCGTCAACATGGTAAGTTACGTTGTAGTTCTGCTGGGTTGAGGAAAACACAACGTCGCTTGCCCTTCTCCAGATAGCATCACTGAGAATCTCATAGGCTGTTTTATAGCCGAAGAATTCCGGCGTTTTGGGTTCGGGCAGAGGAACGTCATTGTTATTGGCCGTTATAAAAAGAAACTCTTCGAGGGTATCGAGCTTTTTTTCTTCACTGGTGAACAAGCCTTTGATGTGTTCTACAGTCAGGACTCGGTTAAATTCCGGAACTCTGGCATTGCGGTGCATTACATAACTGATAGATGTCGCTGCTACAGCAATCAGGTAAAACAGCATGCCGATAATGAAAACAGGCGTAACGAGCCAAATTATTGCCGCTGCGGCTCCAGCACCAAAAACAACAGCTGTCCAGAAGACTTCTTTGGTTCCGATGGCCTTGGCATCCTGATATACCCAGGTGAGCAGCGGCAACCATGAAAAAAACAAAAGCAAAAAGATGAGAAATTTAACTATAGATATATAGCCGCTGTATTCGACAGAGGTCATCAATAAACCTGTCATAAAACACTCCGTTTACGAAATTGTACATTAAACTCACAGGATACCAGTTGTGTCCGCCCTAATACCCTTTAGCGCCATTTTTAATTCTTCTGCATTTGGTGCGTACTTATATGCCTCCCTTGGCTCTATGCTTCCGTCCATTATTAGTTTAATGAGATTATCTGTAATATCCTGCATACCCTCCTCCTGCGAGCTTCGTATAACGTTTGGCAAATCGGCCTCACGCCCTTCGGAAATCAGTTTTCTGACAGCGGGGTTTGCAAGAAGAATCTCAACAGCGGGTATTCTGCCCACGCCTTCCTTGATGCTCTGCAGCAGCACCTGACTAATGATGGCTCTAATAGTCAAGCTTAAGGTTTGTCTTGCCAGTTCTCTTTCGTTTTGAGGGAAGAGGTCTAAAAGTCGCTGCACAGCGTGGGCGGCATTTGCTGAGTGTATTGTTCCAAAAACAAGATGGCCGGTTTCTGCAGCCCTCATTGCGGCCGTTACGCCTTTGGAATCGCGTATTTCGGCGATATAGACTACATCGGGGTCCTGGCGCATCAGATATTTTAAGGCCTTATCAAAATCTTCTACGTCAATGCCGATTTCCCTTTGCGATATGATCGCTTTTTTGTCCTTAATCAGATATTCGATAGGGTCTTCGATTGTAACTATATGGCAGGAGCGAGTGCGGTTTATGTAGTCTATCATCGCCACAATTGTTGTGGTTTTGCCACAGCCGGTAGGACCTGCTGCAAGAACCAACCCATGCTTACTATCACATATTTTTTCCAGTATCGGCGGCAGGTTCAAACTTTCAAACGGCAGGATTTCAGTGTTTACCCGTCTTGCTGCAAGACTAATTATGTTTCGCTGGCGAAACACGTTTACTCGGAATCGGTCTTCATCGCCGATTTCGTGCGCGAAGTCGACGGTGCCGCTCTTGAGGAAAAATTCTTTCTGGTCCGGACTGAGTATCTCAAAGACCAGCTGCTCCATTCTCTCTTCGGTCATTACTTCGCCGGTGGTATCTTTCAGTTGTCCTTGAATGCGTAATTTCGGCGGCTGCCCAACCTTCAGGTGCAGGTCACTCGCCTGAGTTTTGATAGCGGCCCTGAAAAACTTGTTTAACGCCGGCTCATTATCAGGATTTGGGTCTTTACTGATAGGTTGTTTTGTAGCCATTGTTAGAGCTTTTGCCCTAAAGTTTATAAAGCGATTGCCTCGCTGCCGGCTGATTTACTACTTAGCTCCAGCTTGCGGAGGCATATTTTTACTCTAAGACTTGTAAAAATAAACTCTTATATAGGTATATTATAATGGTTTGCTTGGAATTGTCAACCTTGGCGTCCGAATAATATATTGATTTTTAAACACAAAAAGTCCACCTTTTGGACTTTTCAAACTGTTCACAAAAGCAATATCACAGATAAGCTGTCAAAATAACATACGAGGCAACGAATGTTTTCAGGGATGCCGTCGTCGGTATAACTTCTTTCGGAGTTCCTCGGCTAAAAAGATTAACGGTGCAAAGACAAGCAAAATTCCCCAGTCGGACCAGCCGATAGCGGTAGTTTGGAATACTTTCTGGAAGAATGGTGTGTAAATTATAATTGAAGCGAAAATAAGCTCAAAAACAATGCCCCAAAGAATAAGTTTATTGCTAAAGAATCCTAATTTAAAAGCAGAATGTCTGTCGCTGCGGCAGGCAGCATTATAAATAATATTATCTATCAGCTCCGGCAAACCATAAGATGACCCTATATAACAAACCCGGTAAAGAAGAAAATGATAGTCAGAGTTGACATATCATTACTCAGATGCTTTAATCGCAGGTAGATTAAAGGAGAGTTAAAAATGACGGCGAAGAAGATAGCTATTATGGTTGACGAAATGTACCAGGTTCTCGAAGTCTGGTACCCTTACTATCGGCTCAGAGAAGGGGGGTTTGAGGTCGATTTCGTTGCGGCGGAAGCAAAAAAAGAATACCATTCGAAAGAGGGCTATCCCTGCGTCTCGAACGTTGCAGCCGGAAAAGCCAGGGCAGGCGATTATGATTGTATGATTGTGCCAGGGGGGTTCGCATCGGATTATATGCGCAGATGCGACGATGTTATAAAATTTGCAAACGATATGGTAAATGCGGGCAAAGTTATAGCGGCTATCTGCCACGGTGGATGGCTGTTGTGCAGCACGAAAGTCTACAAAGGCAGGAAAGCTACCTGTTTTATGGCGATTAAAGATGATATTAAAAACGCAGGAGCTAAATATGTAGATGCCGAGTGTGTTGTGGACGGCAATTTGATTACATCCCGCAAACAGGATGATTTGCCGGCCTTCTGCACAGCAATTTTAAAAGCTCTGGCCAACTAATACAAAAACTATACGCTCAACACTATACGCTAATAAAATAGGAGCAACTTTTTATGAATCCA
>Ga0315282_10007071_pt1 | contig 18561 bp, 15 predicted proteins | sample YL17G07_20_MG_FD_203693 | JGI IMG/M metagenome (GOLD analysis project Ga0315282, IMG submission 203693) | Sediment microbial communities from Yellowstone Lake, YNP, Wyoming, USA - YL17G07_20 | ecosystem: Environmental > Aquatic > Freshwater > Lake > Sediment | place: USA: Wyoming | collected...
CCGCTTCGCCAGAAACGCCTTGTCGCCGGTGAACTGGTAGTGCTCCCACAGGTCCTGGCAGAGCCACGCGCCGCCGACGACCCAGATGCCGTGGTTCGACGCGTTGATCGGCGCCGTGCCGCGCCAGAGGTCCGTGTTGTGGTGCAGCACCCAGCCGGGGCATCCGTACTGCGTCTGGGCGACCTTGCGGCCGGTGACGACGCAGTCGGCGATCATATCGAAGAGCGGCTCGTGGCACTCCGAGAGGTTCGTCACCTCGACCGGCCAGTAGTTCATCTCGGTGTTGATGTTGACGGTCCACTTGGAGTCCCACGGCGGCCTGAGAAGGTCGTTCCAGAGGCCCTGGAGGTTGGCCGGCTGGCCGCCCGCGCGGCTGGAGGCGATCATCAGGTACCGGCCGAACTGGAAGAAGAGCGTGGCCAGCGACGGGTCGGGCTGCTTGCTCACCTCGCGCAGGCGCACGTCGGTGGGCTTGGCGGCGGCGTCGGTCTTGCCCACGTCGAGCGTCACGCGGCGGAAGAGTTTCTGGTGGTCGGCCACGTGGGCCTTGAGCATGCCGTCAAACGTCTTGCCGGCGACGGCCTTCATCGTTGCCTCGCAGCGTGCGGCAGGGTCGGCGGAGATGTCTTTGTAGTTCTTGAAACTCGTCGCGCCCGCCAGGACCAGCGTGGCGGCGTTGGCGCCCTCGACCGTGATGCCGTCATCCTTGACGGTGACTTTGCCTCCCTCGGCGTTTGCGCGCAGGCGGGCCTCGAACTTCAGGCCCCCTTCCTCCACCTGGCCCGCGAGGGCGAGTTGGTCGGCCACTTTGTGGACCTGCGACGTTTTGTGCAGCGTGTCCAGCGTGGCCGTGAAGGTTACGCTGCCGGGCTTGTCGGCCGAGATGCGCAGGACGATTACCTGGTCGGGGTTGCTCGCGAAGGCCTGGCGCTCGAAGGTCACGCCGCCCGCTTTGTAGCGGACCCTGGCGACGGCCGAGTCCATGTCCAGTTCGCGGCGGTAATCGGCGGCGGCCGTGTGGCCGGGGAACTTCAGACGCAGATCGCCGAACGGCTGGTAGGCCTCTTGGCGGATCGGCTCGCTCATGAACTCTTTGCCGGCGAGGCCCTCGGCCTCCTTCTGCTTGTCGCGGGCTTCCTTCTGCTTGCCCTCGGCCTCGAAGGCCCGCATCTCCTGAAGGAGTTGGCGGATCTGCGGCAGGAACTTCACGGCGCCCTCGTGCTGGTACTCGTGCGGCTGGCCGGTCCAGAGCGTGTCTTCATTGAACTGCACGCGCTCCTCGTCGACATAGCCGAAGATCATCGCCCCGAGACGGCCGTTGCCGATGGGCAGGGCCTCCGTCCACTTGCCCGCGGGCTGGCGGTACCACGACACCAGGTCGCCCTGCGGCGGGGGGGCCTCGCCGGAGAGCGGCACGGTGGAGCGGGCCGGCTCGGCGGTCTTGGCGGGCGCCTGCTTCTTAGCCGCAGCGGCGTCGGCAGCCGTCGCCGATGCAATCAACGCCAGGACCAGGGTACACACGGTTGCTGAGAACTTCATAATGCGATCTCCCGTTCTCGGTTCACATGGGCCGGTTGCGGCCGAGGACCCGATTCCACTCCCCGTTACGTGGCCGCGGTATTATACCGTGCCGGCGGCGGCATTCCAGCGTTCGTGCGCCGACTCGCTTATGGCGGGGGCCGCAAACGCCTTAACCGGAAAGAACGTGAAGAACGCAAGGAGGCTCTTGGGGTTCCTAAGAAGACGCGGCTGTTCTTCTTGGCGCCCGGGCGCACGTAACTGAGGCCTTACACATTAGGATTACTGCAATAATCCGGCTTGTGAATAGTATAGAGTTAGTGAGGGTGTGCTGTCCGGTCCGGCTGGCATAGCGCGGGACCTGGGGGCTGGAAATATGCCTTTCGCTCGGTTCGCCGCAACCCTGTTGCTGGTTTGGGCCGTGCCCGCCTTGGGCTTCCCTGTTGTCCCGCTGCAATTGACGATTCAGCCGCGCCCGTCAGCGCCTTCGAATCCGCATTCGTCCGTGCCTGCCATCGACGCCAACCAGGCCCGCCGCATCGAGGCCGCCGCCGCCGTCGCGCGCATGGTCGACCAAGCCGCCGAATTCATCGACGGCGGCAAACTCCGCGACGCCTCGGCGCTCCTGGTCAACCTCCGCAACCAACTCGGCGAGCCGCGCGACGTGCGGGTCGAAACACTCCTGGCCAGGATCGCCCTGGCCGAGAACCGCCCCGATGAGGCATTAAAACTCGTCGCCCCGTGGGTCAACCAGCGCGACAACTACGACCCCGCCTTGTCGGATTGTTACCTGGCCGGCGCCGGCGCCCAACTGGCCCTCGGGCAGAATTTTCAGGCCCTCACGATCTTCGATTGGGTGGCGTCGAAGGCCCAGGGCGAACCGCTTATCCTAGCCGCCGAGGGTTGCGGCAAGGCCCTCCTGAGAATGAAGGATTTCAAGCGCGCGGCCGAGTGCTTCGAGTTCGCCATCAAGGTGGCCAAGACGCCGGGGTACAAGGAATACGGCAAGTACCTGGCGCGCCTCAAAGAACAACTCGAATGGGCCAGGCGCCTGGCCGACATCGGCCTCTACGGCGAGGATTTCGTCCTTTACCGCGATGCCGAGAAGGCGCGGCGGAATGACAAGAAATACAAAGAGGCCCGCTCCGTCTACGTGGAAATCGTGAAACGCTTCCCAGACGGCCCGTACGCCGAGGCGTCGCAACTCTACGGGGCCAAGTGCCTGATTGAAATGGGCAAGCCCGCCGAGGCAGAGCGGGAACTGATGACACTGCGGAAGGCCAACCCGTACGGCCTGTACGGCGGCGAGGTGATGCTGGAACTCGGGCGCATCGCCCTGGAATGCCACCTCCAGCCGCAGGCGGCGCGGGGGTGCTTTCTGCTCCTGGACACGTGGACCCGGGAGTTCAAGAACAAGTTGCCGCTGGAGATCGAGAAACTCGCCGCCGTACCCGAAGCCGCGGTGAAGGTCACTACGCCGCCAAAGGAAGAGAAATACGTTGATTTCTGGGGGAACGTCAAGAAGAGCGAGATCAAGCCAGGGATGCTCGTGAACCCCAAGACCTGCCCCTGGTACCTGGACGACCTTCGCGAGCAGTGCGCGATGTACATGGGCTTTTTATGTTTCGTGGAGGGCGACAAGGAAAACGCTCTGGCGTGGTATAAGAAGATCCTCGACTGCGACCCGGCCACGCGCCGGCTCGACACCAGCGGCGAGTGGAACGACTACTCGCGCCTCAAGTGGGGCGCGGAACACGGATACCTCTACGCATTCCCGGAGGAATTGGCGGTCTTTAAGGACCAGCGGCAAAAACTCGCGGTTTTTGTGGCCGACTTTTACTATGTGACCCAGCGTTGGGAAATGGCGGGCGCAATGGCCCAGCGAATGCTCAAGGGCGAGTTCGGTGCGCTCACTCCTGCCGCGCGCGAGTACGCGCAGTTCGCCTATGCAGCCGCGACATACTGGGCCAAGGGGCGTGAGGCCGCCGTGCCGGAGTACGTCAAGGTGATCCAGGGGCGCATGGAAGGCGGCTGGAAAACGATCACGGAATTCCGCGCGGCGTACTGCGCGGCCAACCTGGCGCTGGAAGTGAACAATGCGAAGACGCAGACCCAGGCCCGCAGCCTATTGGCGGCGCTGGTGCGTTCGCCCCAGCAGAACGAATTCACCTACAAGGCCGGGATTGTGCTGGCACAAGACCTCGTAAAGCAAGGCCGCATCCCGGAAGGGATGCAACTCCTGAAGGACTTCCCTGAAAAATCCGGGCCTTACAAGGATCTGGCGAACTACAATCTGGAGCAGTACGCCAAGCATTACTCTGGCAAGAGGAACTAAGGGAGAACGACATGCGGCAACACAGACTGAGAATGGGGGCCGTCTTGGCTCTGGTCGCAATTCTGGGTTTGGGCGCGGGGCTTGTCTTGTTATGCCCGGCGGCCCAACCGCCGGAAGAATCTCAGAGGCTGAAAGACGCGAAGCCCGACCCGGTGAGCAACGTGGGCGAGAAAGCAAACAAGATCGACAACCCAAATGAAAAATTGGAGCCGTCCACTCCGGAGAGCGTGACGAAGATCGGCAATTTTTTCACGATCCTCTCGAAGACCTTCTTGCCGCCGACCGGCAAGTATTTCGTGCCGTTTCCCGACAAAACCTTGGTGGATGTCGAGAGAGACCCCACAAGCCTGACAATTGACAAGAATGTCGGAAATAAGAACGCGGGCGACCGTATCAAGGTGTCGGCGACCGAAACGAAGGCGAACACGGCGGGCCAGTTCCCCATAAAGTGCGAGGGAAACCTGGCTGGCGGCACCGGCGGCGGAAAGCCACCGCACTGGTCGGCGAAGGTCGCGAAGATCAAGGTCGATTTGGATATTGACGGCTTGGATGAGGAAAAGGAAGATGATCCGGGGGCGGTTGTCGTGAGAAACTTCGACGGCAACAACGCTCCGCGAAAGAAGATCATCCTTCGCGCCGCCGAGGGCGCAAGTTATGGTGATAAAGAGGTCTTGACCAGGGCAAGTGACAAGGTCAAGGTATTCACTGCCGAGACGGGCGGGACGGAAATCACGTTCAACGGCAGCGACAACGAGTTTGAGGCAACCGAGTCCAAGGACCTGTATGTTGAGGGCGCGGAGGCCAGCCAGTGCATGGGCGACGTAACGTTGAAACTGGCCTTGAAGAACAATCCCGAGATGAGCGATGAGGTCACATTCACGGTTCTGTGGGTTACGATATCCTGGAAGCGGTTGCGGGAAGAGGCCTTGTCTAAAGACAATAGCCGATATGAACCTTTCAAGGCTGAGGTCAATTCCGAAAAGCTTGGCGTCTGGACCAGTACGACGGGTGTTCGTGGATGGCGCTACGAGATTAAAGGCGCCGTTCAGCCGTCGGATTTCTACAAGAACGTGTGCTGGAACCAAGACTGCCAGAGAAGAACGTACCAGGATAACGGGTACATGGCCGTGCCCGATAAGAATTGGAGTTCCCCTTTTCCGCCCGGCAATGACGGCCCGCAGGCGCAGATGCAAGATATAGCGCCACAGTCCGGCGATTCCCACGGGCAGGTCTATTTTGTTGACGACCCAGGGCTAGGTGTTGAAGGAGGCACAGCCGGCGTGACAACAAGGCGCTACAGGGGCAACTTCAAGGCTGTGGCATTGTACACGGGTGATGGCAACCAAAACCAGCGCTGCTCCAAAGTCTGGACCCACTACGTCAGGTTTTCGATGAAGAACTACGGCTTCAAGGAATGGAGGGACTTGGAGGACGTACCGGGCGACAATACATCCGATGGAAGTCAGGAGCAGACGATGACCACAAAACTCTCCTGTGACCTGAATTCCCCCACGGCCACTGGTATCACTCCGAATAGCGGAACCAAAGGCGGGACGGTTAATATTACAAACCTTGCAGGGACCAGTTTCGTCCGGGGCGGTACTGTGAAACTCACAAAAAGCGGGGAGGCCGACATAGTCGCAACCGGAGTGACCTACGTAGACACCACTAAGATCACGTGCACATTCGATCTGACGGGAAAGGCCACGGGGCAGTGGAACGTGGTCGTCGTTAATCCGGCCGATGAATCGAACCCGGGAAGCCTCACGAATGGCTTTACAATCACGGAGCCTTAGGTTGGGGGACAGCAATCGGGAGACAAAGCATGACAAGCAAGAACAGACTAGTGATCTGGATGGGGCTGTTGGGGGCGGCCGTCTGCCTCGCCGCTCGCGCTCCCGAGACCAACGAGGTCGCGAGACTCAAGTCCGAGGACGCCGAAGTACGCAAACAGGCAGCAGCAGCCATCATGGAAGAGCACAGACAGACCGTGGCCGGGTTGGAAGCCCTAATCAATGGCTGCCTCGAAGGAAGGGATTGGGAGAAGATTGACGAAGAACTCGTTTCCGGAAGTATCCAGGGCAAGGCCGTCCCGGCGAAGTATCTCTCGGCCGCCTCGGCCATGCTAGTCCTTGGAGAACTGCGCTCCGCCAGTTCAGTGCCGCTGCTTGTCCGGTACCTGGGCTTCACTCCGAGCAAAAGCGTAGTGATGGACCACCCGGTCTTGGAGACTTACCCGGCGGCGGAGGCACTGGCCAAAATAGGGATGCCCTCCCTCGGCCCACTTATCGAGTTATACAAGGAGCGGCCAAACGTCACGCGATACCAGACATTCCTGATACTCGACGAAGTTTTGGGCCGGGACTTGATGAGGGCTTACCTGCAAAGTGCAATTGCCGCCGAGAAAAATCCGGAGAAGCGAGCTATCCTAAAGCAGATCTTGCCGGGACCCCAGTAAAGCGGGTCATGGGGCCTTCTCCTCAATGTCGTAGACGAACCACGCCGTGGCCTTGCAGTTGGCGTCGGCCTTGGCCCTGACCCAGTGGGCCGCAAAGCCCGCCGGGAATGCGTGCGTGATCGTCTTGCCGGCCGGCACGGTGACCGTTTCGTACGCGTGGAAGTGCCCGCTGGCGAGGAAGTCGACTTCGATCGTGAACTTCACGTCGCCGTGCCAATCGTGCGAGAGTTGCACCGACTTGCGGTCGTAGCCGGTCATGAGGTACGGGTCGGAAGGCTCGCCCGCCTTGACGGCGGAGTCCTTCCACGGGCCGCCTTCGCCGCGCGGCGGGCCGAGTTTCCAGAGGTCCTCGACGTTGCCGAGCCAGAGGCCGGCCTTGCCGTCGTCGGAGGCGACGTAGTGCCCGTCGGCCGCGGCGCCGGCGAGGTTTCCCGCCAGCACGAGCAAGCCGCGCCACGAGGCGAAGTCGTAGATGCGGCGGTTGTGGGTCGTGATGGGGCGGGCCTTGATGATTCCGTCGTCGCGCGGCACCTCGTAGAGCGTGCCGCAGGCGTTGAGCATGTTTCGTTCGGTGACGATTTCGCGGATGCCGCGCGGCCAGCCTGCTGCGGAAGGGCCGCTCAAGGCGTCGGGGCCTCTCGGGAGGCGGAGGCGGTTGCCCTTCTTGTCTTTGACGATGACGGAAGCGGCGTCGACGGTGATGTCCTGCTTCGGTGTCCACTTCTCGCGCAGCGTCTTTTCGGCGGCGGCATCGTCGGTGCGGCGGAGTTTCAGGTCGGCGCCTAAGACGTAGTAGCCGGTCTCGGCGGCCTTGCCGGAATCATCGACGACCGTTGCGGCGAACTGCAGCGGCATATCTTGGCCCTCGGCGGGGCGGAGAATGCCCTCGGACCGCCGCGCGGTCTGGGCGGCGGTGGCCAGGCTCCGGAATATCGCCGGCTCGGCGGTTCGTGCCGTAGCGGAGTAGTGGAAGTAAGCGGTGGCGGCCTTCGCGTCGCGGTCGGTCTTCAGGCGTACCCACTCGCCCTGGGCGTCGGGCGCGATTATGTAGTACGCGTAGCCGCTTGCCGGCACGGTGACCGATGCAAGTTTCGACCACTTGCCGTCGCCGGCGGCGTCGGTCTCGAGCGTGAACTCGGTCGGCGCATCACCGTCGTTCATGAGGTGCACGATGCGCCGCTCGAAGCCCGCGAGGAGGAACGGCTCCGACGGCTCGCCGGCCTTCACGGCGTCCTTAACCCACGGTCCGCCCCAGCCGGCGGGCCGGCCGAAGCCGCACAGGTCCTCCCACTTGCCGAACCAGAGGTTCGACTCGGGGCATCCCAGGATCGGGTTCCCCTGGCGCGAGGCGTCGTCATCGACCATGACGAGGCGGCCGTCCCAGTCGGTGTAGTCGACGACCATCTTGACGAACGTCGAGATCGGGCGCAGGCCCACCGCCTTGCCCGGCCGGAAGGTCTTGGGGAAGTCGTAGAACATGTCGTGCATGTTCATCAGCAGGCGGCCGCCGCTCACTTCGCGGATGCGCGGCCACTCGGTGTACCAGCCGTGGTCGGCGTCCTGGGTGTAACTGGCCTTCGGGAGGCGGAAGCGGGTCCACTTGCCGCCGTCGCGGACGTTGAGGAGCACGCTCTTGGTGTCCCAACCGATCGCCCAGACGGGGGCCTTGTCGTCGGGCGCGCCGTAGATGCCGCCCGGGCCGGTGATGTCGGTGTACTTGTTGCGGTCGACGACGGTCCATGCGTCGAGCGAGCCGATGTCCTTGGTGCCGTCCCACTCGGCCAGCACGCCGCCGTTGCCGTTGTTGGCGTACATGAGGCGGCCCTGGCCGGTGTAGCAGCCTTTGCCGTGGACGCCGGGCAGCATGTTTTTGCCGCCGACGTTGCGGTCCTTGTGGAGTTCCTTGACGGCGAGGGTCTTGACGTCGACCTCGTAGAATCCCTCCTCCATGGTGGCGAAGTAGACCTTGCCCGCGGGGTCCGTCAGGTGCCGCGCGACGGCGGTCATGCGCCCCGGCATGACGGCCGGCGAGATGGCCCGCACGTTGCCCTTGGCGTCGATGAAGTAGGGGCCGATGATGAGTTGGTTGGACTCGCGATGGATCATCCGGTTGGCGTGCGTGCCGCCGACGCTCTCCCGCCGGGCGACCAGGTTCATCGCGGCGTCAAGTTCATACAGTTTGTCGTCGCTGCCCTTGAACTGGTGGGCCGGGTAGGTGATGAACCACAGTTTGCCAGCCCAGGGCACGACGGCGCCGATGCCGCACTCACTCGTGCCGCCGTTGGTAACGGCCAGGTGCGGGTAGACTCCGCTGAACGAAGGGCGGTCGCCCGGGGTCTTTGCCGCTGCCGGCTCCGAGGATAGTGCCGCCTTAGCCGCCAGGCAAAGCAGGACGCACCCCGCCAGCCCGCTCAGCACCGTGATGAATCGGCCTCTCATCGTGTGGTTCTCCTTGCGCGGCGGAGCGCTTCTCGCGCACCGCGAGCCGGCAATTTACCATGCGGAAAAGCGAAATGCGAGACTTCAGGGCCGGCCGTGCTTCACTTCCTGGGCAACTGGATGGTAAAGGCGGCGCCTTTGCCGGGAAGAGACTTGACGACGATCCGCCCGTCGTGTTCCTCGACGATCTTCTTGGCGGCGGCCAGGCCCAGGCCGGTGCCCTTCTGGCCCTTGGTCGAATAGAAGGCCTGGAAGATCTTCAACTCCTCCGCCGGGGGGATTCCGGGGCCGTTGTCGGCCACGGTGATGAAGACTTCATCGCCGGCGGGCGAGAGGCGGGTGCTGACCTCGACCTTGCCCGTCAGCGGGGGGGACGCCTCAATGGCGTTGTTGATGATGTTCAGGCACGCGTGGTGCAGGCCGTCGGCGTCGATGCTGATCTCGGGCAGGGCGGGGTCCAGTTTGGTCGTGAGCGCGATCTTCTTCTCTCGCATGCCCGGCAGCGACAGTTCGACCACGTCCTGGATGACGGTGTTTACGGACGTCTTCACGAGGTTCGGCGGCGCCTGGCGGCTGTAGGAAAGCATGTCCAGGACGAGGCTGTTGATGCGATGCAGGTTGCGGCGGACGATTTCCCAGCCCTGGCTGACGGCGTCGACGTCGATGCGCGTCAGGCCGCTTTCTACCGCATGCGAGCCGCCCTGGATGCCCTGAAGAATGTTCTTGATGTAGTGCGACAGGCTGGCGATGGCCTGTCCGACGGCCGCCAGCCGTTCCTGCTGGACCTGCGTGGCCATCAGCCGCGCGTTCTCGACCGCCAGCCCCGTCTGGTACCCGATGGCCGCCATCAACTTCAGGTCCTCCGGCGAGAACCGCCCCTGGCTGACGTGCGTGTCGACGTGGATGATGCCGAGGACCTCGTTGCGGCTCTTGATGGGCACGGCGATGGCGCTTCGGATGCCGTAGTCCTGGACGCTCTCGCCTTCCTCGAACCGCTGGTCCTGCATGGCGTTGGTCGAGAGCACGCCCTCGCCGCGCTTCATGACGTAATTGATGATCGTCCGGCTGACGGTGATATTGGACTTCTCGGGGGTTGCGGTCTCTGGCGCGACCGGCTGGGTCTGCTCGGCCGTCTGCTCGCGGCGGATCTGCTCCAGGAGTTCCTCTCGGTAGCGGAGGGCCTTGGGCACCATGGCGCCGGTGTGCTCGTCCCTGAGGAGAATGAAGCCGCGGTCGGCGTCGACCACGTCGAAGATCATGTCCATGACGCCGCCGAGGAGGCGGTCGATGTCGTAGTCGTGGGCCAGCATCTCGGCGATGCGGTACAGGGCGGCCAGGCCGACCAGGCTGGCGCGCATCTCGGCCAGGTTCTCGCCGCCCGCAAAGGCCAGGTGCGGGTCGCCGCTGGCCGCGGTCGTCGCCATGATGGAACTGTCAACCCTGCCTTCCGAATCGACGCGGATGGGAAGGCCGCGGTGTTCCAGCAGGGCGCTTTCCGGCGCGCCCATGGCGATGAGGGTGTTTCCGATGCGGATCTGGTCACCCGCCCGAAGGCTCGATTCCGCAACGCGCACGCCGTTGACGCAGGTGCCGTTGGACGAACCGAGGTCAATCAGGATGTAGTGATCGCCCTTGAGTTCCAGGCGGGCATGGTGGCGGCTGATGCCCGGGTCGCGCAGGGGAACATCGCATGACGGGTCTCGCCCGATGACAAGCGAACTCCCGTTAATGTCGAACGACTTTCCGTGATCGGGCCCGTGAACGACCACTAGCGTGGGCATTGTGTTTTCCGCCGCCCCATTTATGACGTGTTGAGAAGGCCTGCTTGCGCGGCCCCCTGGGGATATACGTTCGACAGGGTGCAGATCTTGCAGAAAACTCCCCCGAGGAGACCGTTATCGCAACCCGCATGTGGCCTGCCAATGCGATATGTGCCAACTATACTTTACCCCGCCGGGGCCATTCTGTCAAGCCGGCGCGCGATCAGTTAGTGCCGCGTCAGTCTGAGAGCGGGGTGCTTGGCCACGCTGTTGCGTGACCACGCACCCTCGAGCACACCAGCGCCCGCGATCAGCCGTTTCCGCCGCCGGCGCTTGTACGTCCCTCGGAAAGGCCGTCGGCCAGGCCCTGGCCGAGATTGAGGCTGGCGACGATCCCCGCGATGAAGCCGCCAACCCATTTCACGGTCTCAAGGTCGCGGCCGACCAGCACCAACGCCGCCACGGCGGCGATGCCCACGAGGCTCAGGATCATCTTCTTGCTTCGCATGAGTTCTGTCACGATGCCACTCCTTCTTTGGTTCTCGCAGTGGGCGAGTTTCGCCCGGTTCAGACGCCCGCCAGCACGGCAGCCACCTGCCGCGCGAGGGCGACCAGTTCCACGACCGTCTCCGGCAACAGCCGCCCGCCGGCCAGGCTTTGCTTCAACGCCGCCAGTTCCTCTTCGCTGATGGCCGGCTTGAGGTCGCCCAGTTGGAAGAGACTGGTGTCGACCTGGTCCAGGGGATCGGTGGACCCCTTGGCGGCACTGGCGGCAGCTGTCTGGGCCGCTTCCAGGAACTCAACGGCTGCCTGCTTCAGGTTCGCTTGTGCTTCCTGCATCGGTGGGGCTCCTTTCGCTTTCGTAGTTCTGGACCTTCTCTGCGGCGTCGATTTCGCGCACAAAGAGGCTCCGGATCAGTACGCCAAGGCGGTTGTAGTCGGCTACCAGGTCCACCGTGTCGCGAGCCAGTTCGATGGCACGCTCGATGGCCACCTGGCGCTGGCGGAACTCGCCGTCCAGCCGGACGAGGTTCGTGCGGAACTCCTCTTCAAGGTCGAGGCGTTTGCGGACCTTCTCGAGGGCGGCTGCGGCGTCGACGCGGCCGTTGGCGTCCGCCGCCTGCGCCAGGGAGGCCGCCAGGGCCGCGTCCAGTTCGCGGCGTTTGTCCGCCTCCAGTTGCATCTTCACCTTCTCGTGGTACGAGGCCATTTCGTCGCGGTACTGGGTCATGGCGGACAGTTGCAGGCGCTGGCTGCGCTCCAGGGCCGCCGGGGCGGAGCAACCGGTGAGGATTGCTGCGGCCGCCAGCATCAGGGCCGGCCAGGAACTTCTTGCTGCGTGAGTCATGAGGGGTCTCCTTTCTTGTTTGGACCGGGCGGGGGACCCGCCGGCGGTCTGTTCAAAGCGGTGGTAGCCAGTTCGCGCACCTCGCGCTTCAGGTCGCGCAGGTCCTCACGGACTTCGGCCCGAGCCGCGGCGAGCATCTGGATCGTTGCCGGGTGCGGCTGGGCCGTGTGCTGCTCCAGCCAGTAGGCGAGGCCCGCGACGTTCAATCCGCTGGAGAAGAGTTGCCCGCCCACGACCAGCAGGATCACCAGCCGGCGGAGCGTGCGGATCTCCTCCCACGTACGCTCATTCGCGCTGTGCTGCTCGCCGTGGAGCGTCTCGCAGACGTCTCGCGTCACATAGGCACCCGGGTTCTTCGGGGGTTTAGCCGTGGTATTCAAAGTCGATCTCCAGGATGAGGCGGATCGGGCCGGTTACGGCCAGCCCCTCGCGGTAAGTGGACGTGTAGTTCGGCCCGCTGGGGCTCCAGTTGGAACGGTCTTCGGCGTTGCCGCGCGTTGACCGGAGGACGAAGACCGTGTCGCCGTCGGTGCGAATCGAGCCGGCCGGCACCTCGAAACGCTTTGGGCCGTAGTCATCGGATGAGAAGGTGCCGAGCGTGTCGCCGCCATCTACGGCGGCCTCGGCCGTGAAGGTGTTGGAGAAGTCCGCGGAGCCCTCCGGCGCCTCGGTCGCAAAGTCCAGCCAGGCGCGGGCGATCTCGTATCCCGCGAGCGCCCCCGTCCCGAACGTGATCCGGAACTCCCGCGACTCCAGCACCCACTGCTGGGTGGACCCGTCGTCGAACACCTCGGCGCCCAGGCCGACATCGAACGAGAGGTTGGCCGTCTGGCCGTCGTCATCGCCGTCGAACAGGGCCAGCGTGGCGGCCCGGTCGTCGGGCCATGAACTGACTCCGAACGTCAGGTTGTACACGCTGTCGCGGCGGAGGCTCTCGGAGTTCGCCGGCAGGACCCGCAGGTGCTGCAGCGCGTTAATGGCACTATAGAGTTCGCCGAACACGCAGGCGGCCGCCGGCGTCCAGCGGTTGACCGGGGCACCCTCGCCGTCCGTGGCCGTCAGGTCGTGCGTCCAGCCGTTCTTGTTGAAGGAATCCTGGCAGAGGTTCACAAGGTCGTAGAGGCCGTCGCGGTCGAGGTCCCACCACTGAAAAGTCCAGGCCAGAAGCAGCATCTCCTGGACCTCGTACTGGAAGTTGGCGACGGTCGGCCAGGGTGGCGACTCGCCTCCCGCGGGCGTCCCGCGCAGGGGGTCCCAGCGACTGAACTCCGCCGGCACCCACCCGGCGGGGACCAGGCTGTCTCGCTCGGCCAGGGCCGCGCGCAATTCGTTCATGATAATGTCCGTGTCAATCGCATCGGCCTTTGCGGGAGGCCAGCGGTCAGCGGTCCAGGGCATCGGGGCACATCCTTACAATTCGGGGATGCTGCTGCCTCACACCATGCGCGGCGGGTGCAGGATGAATACCCATCCGCCGGGTTTGCCGAGAAGTTCGACGTAGCGGTCATAGCCGGCCGGGCCGTCCAGATAGCCTGCTTCATCGGGCCAGAGTTCACCCAGGTTCGGCACGCCGGAGAGCGGCTGCCCGTCGTCCGCGAAACTGCCCGCCTCCAGGCGAACCGGCTGGACGGTGTAAGAGCCGGAGTCGTAGGAGACGATCCTGGCCAACTTCTGCGCCTGCTGCATTTCGGCGCAGGCCAGGTACACCAGGTTGGGTGGATCGTCGTGGTCCAGCCGCTCCTCGACGCGGATGACCGCGCCCTCCGTCAGCATGTGGCCGCCCGTGCCGGCCTCGGCGACGTTGTGGACCACGATACCCTGGAGACCCCCCGGCACTGCCTCCCACTCCATGTGCCCGGATTCGTCGGCCGCCTGCGGGCGCACCTCGTCGGCGTAGTAACGCTCGTCGGGCGGGTCGCCCGGAGCGCCGGACGCGATCCGGCACCACAAGAGTCTATACGGCGGTGGGGCCGGGCTGACCTCGCTGCGCCCTTTCGCCGCCCGCGAGAGGCCCGCCTCGCGCTCTTCTTCTCTGAGGAGCGCCGCATCAAGCCCGAGAATTTTCAGCCGGTCTTCTGCCATGTCCGTATCCTCGCCTGCCGGGGCTATTCGAGTTCCAGTTCCGTCCGCGGCGCCGGTGCAAAGTGCCAGCGGACCTTTCTCACCATGGGGGCCGATTCGTACCCGTTCTCTTGCCGGGCAAAGTCCAGGCGCCGCCCGTGAACGCCCAGCACCCGCTGGCCGATGCGGTACCCCAGCGCCAGCCAGGGCACTTCGATGTGTGCCGGAACGGGGCAACGCCGGTCCGCATCCCAGGCCGCGCTGACGAACTCCTGGAGCCGGGACGTGTCGTCAACCTCGTCGGCGGGCGCCTGACCGCAGAAACGGCTCGTGGGGGCGCGCTTCCGGTAGCGGTAAGCGGCCGGCACGTTGAGGTGCCGCGTGCGCCCCGGAAGGTCCGCGGTCCCCGGCTCGCTGTGCTCGACCAGGATGCAGGAATCGCTCTCGATGGCGGCCGTAACGCGAATCCTCACGAGGTCTCGCATGGCCGCCGCGATGAAAGGCGCGGGCAGCGGGTCATCGGTCAGGTAGAGGCCGCACTCGTGCCGGAGGATGCGTGCGGCCATCGCCATGCGCTGCCAGGTGCTCCCGGCGTCGAGGGAAACCTCGACGTAGACGCCGAAACTTCGGCCCAGCGCGTCGCACGACAGGCACTCCAGGAAGCGGCGGTGGCGGGGGGCGTACGCCGCGCCCTCGAAGACCGCCGAAAGGTCCGCCGCAGGGCCGCTGTTGTACGGACTTCCCGTGTACTGGCCGCTCTCGTTCAGGACCCACTTGCGAAACACGTCGCGCACGCCGTCGAAGTTCGGGTTCCGGCTCGGGTTGAAATCCTCCGGGTCGTAGGACCCGAGCCCCTCTGCCCAGCCCCTGGAGAGGTCAAAGGTGGACTCGTAGACCTTGCGGTCGCCCCTTGCCACGTACCGCCGGGGCGCATCTTCGAACCGCATCGTGACGGCGAGATCCGAGAAGTGCGTGGCCGCAGGGTTGAAACACTGTCCGACGCCCTGGTGGGCGAGCCAGCAGGCTGGCGCATGGTTCGGCGTAATGATCTCAAGCCTGCGGCTGACGCCCGACTCGTGCGGCTCAACGGAGATGGTTGTGACGCCGCCCGCCAGTTCCAGGAGAGCGTCGAGGGCTTCGCCGAGCGTGCGGCCTTCCAGGCGAACGTTACGGAGGACTGTGTCGCTGAGCGCCGACCGCACCTCGGTCGGAGGCGGGGCGCCTACGACATCGGACTGCCCGTACTCGGCCAGCAGGTGTGCGACGGCCTCGGCCAGCGTCCAGGCCGGCCCCTCGTGCGAGCCGGGGGCGAAGATCGTGTAAGGTTCGCCGGCGCCGGGATCGTAAGGGGTGTCGGAGGCGTTGGCCTGGCCATCGAGGTTGAAGCCGAGCGCGAGGCCGCCCAGCACGCCGGCCTCGCCGGACGACGTACGCAGGCGCTGCCCTCCGATACGCCGGCGCAACAGTTCTGCCGCAAGGTCTTCCGCCTCGAAGCGCAGGGCCTCGCCGTCGGGGCCCAGCCCCAAGTCGACGCGCGCGATGCGGCCCTCGAAGATCACGAGGTCCCGGCGCTCGGTTCCGGGCAGTACGCCGCCTCGCAGGAGCCGCACGGAGACCAGCGCGCCCGGCCGCGCGCGCGGCGCCAGGTGTTCCAGGCGCAGATCCTCGCCCGTGCGGGCGTCGCGACCGGGGCCTGCCGAGAACCACGCCCGCGGGGCTGCGCCCTGGCGCAGTTCCAGCGTGTCGAGCCGCAATCGCGGCTGCGCGACGCCGTCCAGGAGCACCTCGGTGCGCGGCGGCGTCATCGCAGGGACGACCGCGCCGTCGGAGAACCACGCAGCGATGTTGGGTTGAGCGGTCACAGGATCACCTCCGCTTTCAGGTTGTCGACTTCGCCGGGGGCCGCGAGGTCAGGGGTGACGCCGGCGACCGCCGGCTGCTCGTCCCACACGCCGTCGGCCGTGATGGTGCGGACGGCCAGTTGATGCTCGCTGCCGCCGGCCAGCGGGCTGCTTGTCCAGCAGTAGAAAGACTCGGACGGGCGGTAGGGCGCCTCACCGAGCGGCATCGCGTAGTTGATGTCTCCGCTGCCGCCGTTGCCGAAGATGCGGAACACCTGTGGCAGGACGCCGGTGCGGCCGACGCGGTAACTCCACGTCACCTTGGCACACCCGCCGGGTAGGGGGCGAGCGCTCATTGCCAGAACACCGGCCGGCCGGTCCGGAACCGCTTGTCCCTGGTCGTCCAACTCCAGGCGCACCTCGCCCTGCGCCAGCGGGCTCTCGACCTCGCGGCTATCGACGGGGCGGATGGAGAACCAGTGTACGGCGGGGGCATCAAGCGGCCCGCTCACGAGTTGCGTGATGCCGGGCCCGGTGTACGCCCAGGGCTCGCTGTAATCCAGCAGGTCCGGGTCGGTGCCGGTGGCGTGATAGATGCTGTACCCGGTTTCGCTTGCGACGGCGTCGATGCTCTCAATCGTCGGCGACACCAGCCTGCCGGACGCCGAGGAGAGCGTTGCGCGCCACTGGAAGTACCGCCCTCGCGGCAGGCCGGACGGGTCGCCGCTGTAGGATTGCCAGGAGGCCACGGGGCCGCCGGAGTTCACACTGTCGGCCGCGCGGACCTCCCATGCCAGGCCGGTTCCGCTGGGCAACTCGTGGGCCGAGAGAAGGTCGGCCCAGACAGCGCCCGCACGGTCGCTGTCCAGCGCAGGGCTTGTGTACGTGCCGGAGGCCGCGAGCCTCTCGGGCGAGAAGGTTGCCGCGTAGCGTGCGCTCGTCGAGAGCCGCACCTCATCCAGCACGGCGTCCAGTTCGTAGCCCGCATTGCCCCAGTAGGTGCCGAGGTAGAGCGTATAGTCGCCGGCCGGGAGCGCTGGCGGAGGGCTGTCGCTCTGGGCGCGCTGGACGCCGTTGATGTAAAGCCGGAGGGAACTGGAGGCGTCCAGGACCGCGGCCGCGTGCCAGGGCTCCGACCCGGCCAGAAGCGCATCGACCTCCGTGCCTGTCCATGTGGCCCCATAGGGCCACGACCAGGCCCGGATCATGGAGGCCGAAGGCGAATTGGCGCGCTGTGCCCATATGCACAGAAATGAACTGGACCCGGCGAAGTACACAACGAATCCGCCGGACCCGACCGGCACCGCCCAGCCGCGCACCCATGTCTCGATCGTCATCTTCGACCGTGCCGGCTGCCCAGTGAAGGACGCCGCCATGTAGTCGGATTCGCTACGGACGAACCGGTAGCCGTCCTCCTGGGCCGCGGCGCCGTGGTTGACCAGGGGGCGGCCGCCGCCGGAGGCGTCCTCCAAGCCCGTGCCCTCGCCCAGGCAGCCGCCATGGTGCAGGCGCCAGAGGCCGAGGGTATCGGCGTCTGGGGAGAACTCCGCGAAGTCGGTCTTAAGGCCCGCGCCGTCGGCGATGCGCACGCCGGCCCGGTCGCCCTGCACGAAATTCGTCAAGTCCATTCGGTACGTGAGCATGGCGTGCTCCGGTGCGTTACACTGCTGCGAGGTCCACCTTGTACGTGGTTGAGCCGACGCGGAGGCGCAGTTGCGCGAGGTCCGATCGGACCCACTCATCGCCGTCGGCGGGCGACGCGGGGTCAGCGCTCCGCACCGGGATGCGCCACGCCGAGGCGTCGATCGCGTCGAGGTTGGCGTTCAGTACGGCGTCCCAGTCGTTGACGTGCTCGCCGTGGGCGGGCTTTTCGAGGTTCAGGTTCGGCGTATAGGTCGAAGGCATTTTCTGTGTCCTTTCTTTGGCCCGCCTGGGCGGGCACCCTTTACACGTCCGGGCTCGGCTCCCATGCAAACGTTGCCGTGTGGGACGCCGCGCTGTAAGACGCAATGCGGAAGTTTCCGGCGGGCCGCGGCACGGGCGCCACGTCGGCGGCGACCTCGGCCGCCGTCGCCAGGCGGTTGCCTGCGGCGTCTCTGGCCACGACCGCCAGACGCCACGTGCCGGGATCGAGGCCGTCAACGATCCACTCGTAGATTGCCGCGCTCAGGCCGTAACCGCCCGTGCCGTAGCCGCCGCACCCGAAGCCCCACGGCGGCGCCCCGACGACGGCCGCCGGAATCGGCGCCTCGTTGAGCGGCTGCGAGTAGTCGACCGTGCCGGTGCGCCCGTCGGCGAAGACGTCGAACGATTCCAGGTCTTCGCCGAGGTAGAGCCCCGCTTCCCACGCCAGACGCACCTTCGGTCCGCACGCCGGGCTGAAGCCCGTCAGTTCGGCCGAGAAGTCTGTCTGCCGGTCGGCGGCGTCCACCGCGACGACCTCGACGTACACGAGACCCTGGCCGCCGCCGCGCCCGACCGGCCCGAGAGCTGTCAGGCGGCGGTCCTCCGGCACGGCCGTCACGCCGGCCAGTTGCCCGTTGACGTAGACCTGGTGCCATCGCCCCGCTTGCGTGGAGAGCCAGGTGACTTCGTAGGCGCCGGGCGACCCCAGGGGCGTGCCGCCGTCGAGGTCGAGGAGCAGCGGGCGGACGCGAACGTTCGTGATTCCATCTGTAAATGGAGGCATGGTTATCTCACCAGTTGACGGTACGTGAGGCGGTACGCCTGATGCCAGGCCGTGCCGACCTGACGCGGGCCGAGCCGCTCGTAGCGCTCGAGGCGCGTGTTCGGATAGTCCG
>Ga0315282_10007072_pt1 | contig 18561 bp, 23 predicted proteins | sample YL17G07_20_MG_FD_203693 | JGI IMG/M metagenome (GOLD analysis project Ga0315282, IMG submission 203693) | Sediment microbial communities from Yellowstone Lake, YNP, Wyoming, USA - YL17G07_20 | ecosystem: Environmental > Aquatic > Freshwater > Lake > Sediment | place: USA: Wyoming | collected...
GAAATCTACGAATTGATCTCAGATATTTCCAACACAGATTCGACAGTCCTCATCCAGGGGGAAAGCGGTACGGGAAAGGAGTTGATTGCGAGGGCCATCCATTTTAATGGCCACAGGAAAACGAAACCCTTCGTCATTGCTAACTGTTCTGCCTATTCCCAGAACCTTCTCGAGAGCGAACTCTTCGGTCATGAAAAAGGGTCTTTCACAGGTGCCATTCGGCGAAAGATCGGGCGGTTTGAACTGGCCCACGGAGGGACGATCTTCCTCGATGAGATCGGCGAGGTTTCCCCTCCCACCCAGATCCTGCTTCTTCGAGTCCTGCAAGATCATCGGTTTGAGAGAGTTGGCGGAGAGGAGACCTTAGAGGTCGATGTCAGGGTCATTGCAGCCACCAACAAGAATTTGAATGAGGAGATGAAGAAGGGAACCTTCCGAGAGGATCTTTATTATCGCCTCAATGTCATCCCGATCTTCGTCCCGCCGCTTCGTGAAAGGAAGGATGATCTCTTGCTCCTGATATCTCACTTCCTAAAAAAAATCAGTCATGAGAAAGGAAAGGAGATCACGAATTTTTCTTCGGAAGTTATGGAGATCCTCCTCGCTCATTCTTGGCCCGGAAATATAAGGGAACTGGAGAATGTCGTTGAGCATGCGGTCATCATCGGTAAACAGGATAGGATATTACTGAAAGACCTTCCTCAGTACCTCTTGCAAAACCCATTGCCAACGCAAAAACTGGTTTCCCTTCAAGATTATGAAAAGAGCATCATTTTGAAGACCCTGGAGGAAACCCATTGGAATAAGCATCAGACAGCAAAAAGGCTAAAGATTAATCGTTCAACCCTTTATGGAAAAATGAAGCGTTATGGATTGGTCAAAGCATGAAATCGATACATAGATGTCTAAAAATGGACATATATGTAACATATTAAAACTTAATCAATTTTCTTGATCAAAAAACGATTTCTTGTAAAATTGTGATCTGAAAATGGACAATAATCCTATCCAATCAATATTTCTCACCAATTCTCCATCTCTTGAGATTCCTTAGTTTAGAAGCATTCTGACGAAACCCTGACTTTGGTATAAAAATTGCTTGAATTTATTAACATATCACACTTAAGGAGGCTAAAATGAAGTGTAATCGATGCGGTGGTGCCATGGTCTACGAGAAATTCTTCGGTATAAGTGAGGAATTTTTCGGCTGGAGATGTATCTTTTGCGGAGAGATCGTTGACCAGGTGATATTTGAGAATCGACTTGAACAGAAGCGGTGATATCCCCTTTTCAGCGGCTTACCTTGGTATACTCATATGGGAATGGGGATGGACATGAAGGGCAGGATTTGTATCGTGGATCATGACCTGGCCAGTCGCGGCTACCTAAGGGAATGTCTGGAGAGAGAAGGCCATCAGGTGATGACACTGGACAACAGTATACAAGTCAGGCGCTATCTGGAAGAAGAAGCATTCAATATTCTTATATTAAACATCGATACCCCTGGGGTCAGGGAAAAGGACCTCCTGCTCAATATTAAAAAGGCTCACCAACCGCGAATCCTTCTTATCGTCTCAGAGAGAGGGGACACCTTCCTTAAGGAAGCAATCAGCTTGGGGGTTTATGGCTTTATTTATAAGCCATTTAACCTTCAGGAGATCTGCACAATGGTCACCCATTTGACACGATAGAAGGAGCCCGCGGACCTATGGACGAATTGTGGAACGTTGTCCCAGAATTTCCTCAGTTCAAAGATTTATCCCTTGAAGAAAAACCAATCCTGGACGAAGCATTCCGCAGATTCCCTCCTGTGATTTCTGAATTTACATTCACCAACCTCTTCATTTGGCGACACGCCTACCAAATAAGAATCAGCCGTCTTCAAAACTTCCTCTGTCTCATGGCGGAGAAGGGAGAAGATTCATTTTTCTTTCCTCCCATTGGAGAAGGAGATGTGGTAGAATGTTTTCGGGTTTTCCTCCATCATCTCGGAGGGAAAAGAGTTTCTCCCCAAATTGCCCGGGTTCCTGAAACCGTTGTTGCTCCGATCGACTGGAAGGGAGAAGGTCTCCTGGCTAAGTTTGATCGAGATCAAAGCGATTATATCTATTTGACCCAAGATCTGATTCAATTAAAGGGTAGAAAGTATCATCGGAAGAGAAACCATATCAAACAATTTAATGAGAAATATTCTTTCCAATATGTTCCGCTCACCCCTGAATGGATTTCAGAATGCCTTCGATTGGAGACGGAATGGTGCGATCTCCGGCACTGTGAGACGACCCCAAGTTTACTCAATGAATCCCTCGCTATTAAAGAGGCTTTAACGCATTTTGAGTCATTAGGGCTGAAAGGGGGAGCCATTTTGATCAATGGAAAGGTGGAGGCCTTCACATTGGGAGAACCACTCAATGGAGATACGGTCGTCATCCACATCGAAAAGGCTAATCCATCCTATGAAGGCCTCTATACCCTCATTAATCAGGCCTTCTTGGAAAAACAGTGGTCAGAGTATACCTATGTCAATCGGGAACAGGATTTGGGGGAAGAGGGTTTGAGAAAGGCAAAGGAATCTTATTTTCCTGACCATATGGTCAACAAATATTCCATGACCTTCGGATGAGGAGGGGAAGGGGGAAGATGAGAAGGGAGAAAGGAGCTTAAAGATGGGTGAGAAGAAGGGCATAAAGGTGAAAACCTTCACCACGGAGGTAAAGATTTTTCAGACGATGAAGGAGTTAGATGCGCTGGATGACCAGGTGAACCGTTTTATCATTGAAAATAAGGTGAAGAAAGTGGCTTCTGTTAGCGATACTGCAACAACGGACAACACCGGTGCTACCATTGGATTGATCCGGGTCTTGACTTACGAGGCATAGGTGGAATAAACCAATGCCAAATAAAGCTCAAATGGCAAAACTTAACAAAGAAGAAAATGTTTTGACATTGAGTCATTTTGGCATTCATTTGACATTTGGATTTTGACATTCAGGATTTTTCCCTGCGGGGTAACAAGCTCGACATAAATGTCTGAAGAACGAAAAAAGGTGGAACGTATGTCTCAATGGGAATATCAAATTACGATTCATGAGCTTCCACAGCCGGATCGGAAAGGCAAAGAAGATATCATCGAGTGTGATCAGGCAGGCCAATGTTTTGTCCATGACGCATCTCGAGTAGGCATTGAATGGTTAGAAGGGCTCTTTCGAGAAAAGGGCCAGAAGGGCTGGGAGTTGGTTCAATCGGGTTACCATAATCGGGAACTCCTCTGCATATGGAAGAAAGTGAAAAAGGCCGGGGAGAAGGGCTGAGAAGATTTGTTCTCTCCCAGATTGATGAAAGAGGCCCCATTCCTTTTTCTCAATTTATGGAGTGGTGTCTATACCATCCGGAATATGGTTACTACAGCTCAGAGAGGGCAAGGATCGGAAAAGAGGGTGATTTTTATACCGGCCCTTGCGTGCATCCCCTTTTCGGACGCCTGATCGCGAGACAACTCTTCCAGATGGCGGAGATCTTGGGAGAGGCGGTGTTCGACGTCGTTGAAATGGGAGGAGGGCGAGGGTTTCTCTCCGAAGACATCCTAAATTGGGCGAAGGAAAAGGCCCCGGCCTTCTACCAGCGTTTCCGCTATCGTCTCATTGAGACCGCCCCCCATTTCTTAAAAGAGCAAAAAGAGAGACTCTCGGAACATGAAAGAGAAGGAAGGGTCTTCTGGATGGACTCGAAAGCGTTCGAAGAAGGCAAGGATCAATTTGAAGGTTGTTTCCTTTCCAATGAGTTGATTGATGCCTTTCCTGTTCATCAAGTCATTTTCAACCGCGGAAATTTGAAAGAGGTCTATGTCACCCAGCATCAAGGCCAATTGGAGGAGCAATGGGGTGAGCCTTCTGATCCGAAGATCCTTTCCTATTTTGAACCGATGGGCATCACTTTGGAAGAAGGCCAGAGGGCCGAGGTAAACATGAGGGCTCTCGACTGGATGGAAAAGGTAGGGAGAAGTTTGAACAAGGGATTTGTCCTGACGATTGATTACGGTGATCTCGCTGAGGAACTCTATGCTCCTCACCGAAAGAACGGAACACTCCTCTGCTATTTTCACCACCGGACTTCAGAAAATCCTTTTGAAAGATTGGGAGAGCAGGATATCACGTCCCATGTCAACTTCACCAGTCTGATTAGAAAGGGAGAGGAAGTGGGCCTCCGGTTCACCGGCCTCGTTCCTCAATACCGTTTTCTCATCGGGCTGGGAATCCTTCAGGAGATGGAATCATTGGGCAGTAAGAGGTCTGAAATGGATGGGTTAAAGTTGAGACTCTCATTGAAGCACCTGATCGAACCGGAGGCAGGGATGGGTGAGATCTTCAAGGTGTTGATCCAACATAAAGGGATCGACAATCCCCAGTTGGATGGTTTAAGAGATCTCAGTTCGATCCCCTGGAAATAGATTTTAATGTTGCATTGAAAAGGCGGTTGGGTATGCTTCCAAACCTTTACCAAGCGGGTTTTTGAAATGTTTTATGGGCGACACGCGACATGAGCTGATGTGACTCCCACAATACGCTTGGAAAGGCTGTAGCAAAGCGTTTAGAGGTGCCGCTGTAAAGTCTTTCCGACACACCCAACCGCCCCTTTCTGGGGTGTTTTTATGCAACTGCAAGGTAAACGTTTAAGGAATTTAGGCTTAACCCTCCTCTTCTCCCTTCCCCTTGCGGGGGGATTGAGGAGAGGGGGCAAAAAGGATGGTAAGGCACTCTCACCCCAACCCTCGCCCATCAAGAGACTGTGTCGCAATCAACGAGAAATTACTTCCGTTGCGACACGGAACAGACGGTCGGGCGACGAAGCTTTAGGGCGGAAACCTTTCATCGCTTAGCTTCGGGGCTCCAAGGCTATGAAAAGAATCCAATTTCTAAGAAGGCCGACTACTCATAACTTAAAACGACCGCATTCTAAAGTTGAGGAGCCTGATCCCGCCACGGCGGGATTCCGCCGGAATCTACCTTCCGTCATGATTACGACACAGTCTCCAAAGAAGAGGGGGAGGGAGTCGGCGGCTTAAGATTGGAGGATTTGATGAAGGTATTAGGACTTTTTGGCAGTCCGAGAAGGCAAGGCAATACAGAACTCCTTTTGGAAGAGGCCCTCAAGGGGGCGGCGATGGAAGGCGCGGAGGTGGATCGTCTTTATGTCAGCGACTTCACCATTACCCCCTGTAAGGAATGCCACGGATGTGACGAAACCGGAAATTGTGTCATTCTCGATGATATGCAAAAGATCTATCCCAAACTGCTGGAGGCAGATGTTGTCATTCTCGCCTCGCCGATCTTTTTCTATGGCGTCACAGCCTGGGCCAAAGCGCTGATCGACCGAAGCCAGGCTTTATGGGCGAGAAAATATCTTCTTAAAGATCCCTCTTTGGGCAAGGAAGGAAAAAAGAGGAAAGGATTCTTTATTTCTGTTGGAGCCACCAAAGGACAGAAGGTCTTTGAAGGATCCATCCTCACAGTCAAGTATTTCTTTGATGTTCTCAACGCAGAATATGTAGGTGAACTCCTCTTTCGAGGCGTGGAGGCCAAGGGCGATATTCTAAAACATCCAGAGGCACTCCAACAGGCCTTTGAGGCTGGAAGGAGATTGGTATCCGATTGGAAGAAGGGGAAGTGATCAATTTTTCCATTGATGGTTGGATAGGGGCTTTCTGAATGAAGCCAAGGCTGAACGTAGTATGGAATGAGATTTTTTGTAAGCGGTGCCTTCTCTGTGTGGAGGTCTGTCCGGTTCAGGTCCTTTCTCTCGAAGTGAATGAGATTATGGAGAAAGAAGGTTGTATCCGATGCTATCAATGCGAACGCTATTGCCCTGACATCGCCATTGAGGTGATGGAACAAGGATAGAGAAAAAGCGATGAGGCGACTCATCTCTGGCAATGAGGCCATCTTTCAGGGAGCAATTCGGGCGGGTGCCAGTTACTTTGCTGGTTATCCCATCAGTCCGACCTCTGAGATTTTACAGCAGGCTTCCCTCCATTCAGAAGAAAACCCAGAATTTCGATTTCTCCAGGCTGAAGACGAGATTGCTGCTGCCATTGCCACGATCTCTGCCTCGCTGGCAGGCGCCAAGGCTTTCACCGCGACCTCTGGACCGGGATTCTCTCTCATGCAGGAGGCCCTGGGGTGGGGTCATGTCGTGGAAGCTCCCTGTGTCTTCGTCAACTCGATGAGAGTCGGTCCGTCAACAGGCATGCCGACTCAACCCGCCCAAGCGGATCTGCTTCAGATCAAGGGAGGAACCGCAGGCGATTATTATCCGATTGCCTTCTACCCCAATTCTGTGGAGGAGTGTTTCCGTTTAACCATCACGGCCTTTAACGCTGCGGAAGAGTCCCTGTCGCCAGTTATCCTACTTGCCGATGCCTTCCTCTCCCATCTGTACGAGGTCGTGGATTTGCAAGCAATTGACGCGGAGGTACTTCCCCGGGAAAAGGAACCCCTCGGTAAAAGCCAGAGGCTCTTTACCGGGACTGTCCATGACAAGATGGGAAACGTCAAAACAAATGATCCGGAGACCTATCGAGCATGGCTTTCAGAGCTAAAGGACCGCCACCAACGAGTGGCTAAGAAGTACCCCCTTTTTGAATACCTTCCTTGTCAGGACTCTTCTGTCCTTCTCATTGCGTTTGGCATCACGTCAAGAATCCTCTCCCCTTTAAAAAATCGATTCTCCGTCTTCCGACCGATCCGTATTTTCCCCCTTTTAGAAGAAAACCTGAAGGAGGTGACCCAACCTTATCGTGATATTATTGTGGTGGAGGGCAGTAACGGGCAGTATGCGGGTTGGGTGGAATGGGCCATTGGCCGAAGGGTCTTGAGGGTCCCCTGCTTGGGTGGAGGGTTCAAATTCCAATGGATTCAGCATCAGATTGAGGAACAATTGAGGGGAGGCCGCGGATGATGGACCGTTCTTACAAAGAACTCTTAAAGATGAGGCGTTTCCCTCACACCTGGTGTCCTGGGTGCGGCATCGGCGCAGTATTAAAGAATGTGGCCATGGTCCTGAAAGAACTGGGCTGGAACCATCAAAACACGGTTGCCGTCTCTGGGATCGGCTGTTCAGGAAGAATGTCCGGATATATGAACTTAGATGCGGTTCACACTCCCCATGGTCGTGCCCTCACCGCTGCAGAAGCCATCAAAACCGCCCGTCCAGACTTGAATGTCGTGGTTCTCTCGGGAGATGGTGATTTGGCCAGCATCGGAGGAAACCACCTCCTTCATACCTCTCGGAGAAATCCGGACATCACCGTCTTCTGCAATGACAACGAGATCTATGGATTGACCGGCGGGCAGGCCGGGCCCACGACACCCAAGGGAACAAAGACCATTACTTCCTCTCGTGGAGAACCCTTTTCGCCCCTTCGATTAGGTCGAATTCTCACCAGCCAGGCCCCTTATTTTTATGCCCGCACGACGGTCTATCACCTCAACCATCTCAAGACCTGTATTCGGGAAGCCGTGCTTTGGAAGGGATTTAGTTTCGTCGATATTATCAGTGACTGCATTGAGTTGAATGGAAGGAGGCTGGGGTTCAAAACGGCTCATCAGATGTTCAAATGGTTTGACGAGCGTTTCCATATTGTTGAGGGTGAGAGGGACCACCTCCGTGAGGATGAGTTGGGGATCGCTAAGACAGAAGCAGAAGAAGTACCGAAACCGATGGAGAAGGTGGAGATCAAGCCTAAAGTTCCAGTGGAGGGACTAAAGCCTTTCACACTTGATGAACTTCAACGGTTTGATGGCACAGGAGAAAAACCGATCTATATCGCTTATAAAGGCAAAGTTTACGACCTCTCAGCAAGCCCTCTCTTCCAGGGCGAAAAAAGGATGCGCTGCCATATCGCAGGTAAGGATCTGACCAAGGATATCGACATCGCACCCCATGGAGAAGATCTCATCTTTAAATTTCCGGTGGTGGGGAGATTGAAGTGAAAATTAATAATCCCCCTTCATCCCCCATGAAGGTGTGAAATAATTCGGGCGGTCGGTTGGGCAAGGATATCTGCAAAGTTTTACAAATGCGGTCATTTGAGAGCGCAAACGTAACAATACTTCGTAAGTGATCAACACATATTGAAGTTTTTCATCGTCTGTAGTTAATATGAAGAGCTACCGCCGTAAAACTTTTTTGATACCCCTGCCCACCCTCTGGACTTGGGGGGAATTTTTTCACACCTCCCCTTTAGGAAAGGGGGAATGGTCTCTCCTCCCTTTATAATAGGGAGGTAGGAAGGGATTTTATGAAACGGATCGTTTTTACGGGAGTGGGAGGTCAGTCGGTCAGGGTCATCTCCCATGTCCTTGCTCTTGCATTGAAGGAGTTGGGTTATGAAGTCGCCCTTCTGTTCGACTATGACTCTTCCATTCGCAATAACCGTATTACTGCCTACCTCACCTATGATCAGAATCCCATCCAAAATCCAATGATCGATGAGGCGGACATTCTCGTTCGACTCCATGAAAAAGGCGACCAACTGGTCGCCCAGAAGACGATTTGCGATACTGGACTTTGTACCGATGAGGAGGTTCCTTTCGGGATGATCGGGATTGAAAAGTTTGGCCAGGCGATCTTCGGCAATATGATCTCCCTCGGTCGACTTTTTCGATTGATCGGTCTTGACATCTCTCATGTCGAGTTGGAGAAGTTTCTACCCAAATCATATCTTAAAGAGAATTTGAAAGCGATTCAGTTGGGCTATGACCTGAATCTTTATGAAGACTGATCTCAAATGCGGATTTCGGAATAAATGGAATTTCAACTCCGCATTCCGCAATCCCAATTCCGAATTTGGAAAGGGAGGTGAGAGGTATGACACAATGGAAATGTTCAAATTGCGGTTTCACGTTTGGGGCCGATACCGTCCCTGATCGGTGTCCTTCCTGCAAGCAGGTCTGCACCTTCAGTGACGTAACTTGTTATATTCCGGATTGCGGTGGACCAGGGAACATCGACCCAAGGCTGGCAGGTAAAAAAGACAAACCTATTAACGATTGAAGTAATCAAATCCGTTAGGCTGGCATATGGACGGATAGACGAGCAGTGATTAACTTATAAGTAGAAGAAAGGAGGGAAAGAGGATGCGGCTCAAGGGTAAAAAAGTGGTTCTTCTTGCGGAGAATAACTATGAGGATATGGAGCTCTGGGTTCCTTACTTTCGATTGAAGGAAGAAGGGGCAGAGGTCACGTTCGTGGGAACAGGAAGCAGCCAATCCTATACAAGCAAACATGGTTATCCTGTTCAGGTAAATAAAGAGGCCAAAGAGATCGATATGTCAAAATATGATGGTGTTGTCATCCCCGGAGGTTATGCGCCTGATCTGATGAGACGTTATCCAGAAATGGTTAGAATCGTAAAAGACGCCCATCAAAAGGGGAAGGTGATCGCAGCCATCTGCCATGCCGGCTGGATGCTTGCCTCTGCCGGGATTGTAAAAGGAAAGAAAGTGACAGGTTTTTTTGCCATCAAAGATGACCTGGTCAATGCCGGAGCAAATTATGTGGACGAGGAGGTCGTCAGAGATGGGAATTTGATCACCTCAAGGAAACCCGATGATTTGCCCGCTTTCTGCAGGGAGATAATTAATGCATTAGCCAAATAGGTTAGGGCTGGAAAGGAGATGACGATGGCAAAGGGTGCGGGAACAACAGTCACCTGTCGGCATTGTGGTGCGGAGGCCGACATTACCCTCGAAGGGTTTGAGGGAGTGAAGGATGTTATGAAAAGACGGAAAAAAGTAATTTGCAAAACCTGTGGCCAGGAGATTGGGATGGAGACGAGTTCAAAACAGGCCTTTGCTTGCGATCATTGCGGTGCTGAGGCAGACATGACAATCGAGGGCGTTGAGAGTGTAGCAGATGTGATCCAAAGGGAGAAGAAACTTCTCTGTAAGAGTTGTGGGAAAGAGGTTTCATGGACAAAGAGGGAGGATATAGAAGCGATCAAGGTAGCCATAGAAGCTGAAAAGAATGCCTCCCAGGTCTATTCGAAGGCCGCCAAGAAGACGAAAAACCCGAAGGGGCGGGATATGTTTCAGCAATTGTCCGAATTTGAGATGAATCATTACCAGAAATTAAAGAATCTCCTCAAATCGCTGGAGGAGAAAGGAGAGTGGATTCTTTATGGAGGAACCTCTCTTAAAAAGAAGACCATCCCCTTGAAGGCGGACAAACCGAAAGGTGGGGAACAGCTTACGGATATGGATGCGTTGAAAATAGCGACCCGGGAGGAGAAAAAAGCGCAGGGCTACTATCGCTCAATGGCCGAGTTGACGAAGGACCCCCGGGGAAAGGATATGTACAAGCGCCTTGCCAATGAGGAGGCCCTTCATGAAAAGATCTTAAATGACCAATACTATAGCCTCCACAATACCGGTGTCTGGAGTTGGGGAGACTGAATCGAATGCGGAGTGCGGAATGCCGAATGCGGAATTTCGCGAGCAGATGGCAGATTGGAGAAAGCAGATTGAAAAATAAATTCTTTACTCTATGCGCTATGCTCTTTGCGCTTTGCGGCTCATAGTGAAAGATGGAAGAGAAAAAATTTGAAGGTAAATCCAAGGTCATCGTTAATATTGAGAACATCCACTGCGGCGATTGCGCCCTGAATATCGAACGTTCGGTGGAACATGTCCCCGGAGTCCTCTCTGCAGAGGTAAGTTATGTCCTTTCGACAGCGACGATTTACTATGACCCCCATCGTGTCGAAGAAGATCGAATCAAAAAAGCAATTACCAAACCCGGTTATGCTGTCAGGGAGACCTTTGCAGAAAGAACTCGGACCTTCTGGAAGGAGAGAAGGTCCTTCATCTTCTTAAGCGTCTCAGGAGTTACTCTTGGGTTCTCCTGGATTTTAGAATGGATCGGCCTGGGGCCCCCTTCTCTCCCGCCTGCCTTTGCCATCGCCTCCTTGATTCTTGGAGGTTACCCCATCGTGAAGAGTGCTATCCAGACACTCCTCATCCCGGATTTAAATGTGGATACCCTGGTCTCCATTGCTGCTATTTCAGCCACTGCAGTGGGTGCCTATCGGGAAGCAGCAACGGTCATCTTCATTATGCTTCTGGGGGAATTCTTAGAAGGGGTCACTGTGGGAAAAACTCGGAAGGCAATTGCCTCTCTGATCCAACTTTCTCCGAAGATGGCCTGGGTGAGGAGAGAGAATAAAGAGGTTCAGCTTCCAATTGAGGACGTGAAGCCCAAGGACGTTGTGATTGTCAAGCCTGGAGAGAGAATCCCCGTGGATGGCAAAATTATCTCTGGCTGTGGTTCGATCAACCAATCCACTTTGACCGGAGAGTCGATTCCAGTCGAAAAAGAGGTTGGGGATAAGGTCTACTGTGGAACCTTCAATGAATCTGGCTCTTGCGAAATCGAGACAACACAGGTGGCCGAGGATACGAAATTAGCCCAGATCAAGCGGCTGATCTTAGAAGCCCAGGCAGAGAAATCCCCTATCCAGAGGATGATGGACCGTTTTTCACGATACTTCATCCCAGCCATCATCCTGATCGCCCTTGCCACTTTCCTTGTCACAGGGCAGATCATTCGGGCGATCACCATACTGATCGTCGCCTGCCCATGCGCACTCGTTCTTGGCACACCCACAGCCGTGGTGGCCGCCATTGGAAATGCAGCCCGACAGGGGATCCTGATCAAAGGAGGACCCTACCTTGAACAGATGGGAAGATTGAAAACACTTCTGTTGGATAAAACGGGAACCCTTACTGAGGGAAGGCCGAAAGTCGTAGAAATGAGCTGCTTTGACGGACTGAATGAGAAAGAACTTCTCTATTGGGCAGCCATCGCAGAGAAACGCTCTGAGCACCCCTTAGGCAAAGCCATCATCGAGAAAGCAGAGGAGGTAGGACTCACCATCCCACATCCTGAGTCCTTTGAGAACTTCAGGGGGAAAGGGGTGAAGGTGAAATGGGATTCCAAGACCATTATCGTGGGCCGTTCTGAATTGTTGGCAGGAGAAGGGATCGAAATCCCGGAATCTGCCAAACGGGTTTTCGAGTCAAAAGAATCTCAAGGCATGACATCCCTCCTCGTTACATTGGACCGTCGTCCCATCGGGATCATTTCCATTGCTGATACATTGAGGAAAGGAGCCAAAACAGCCATCGATAACATTAGACAGGAGGGAGTGTCTGAGATCTGGATGCTCACTGGCGATAGTTCTCAGGTCGCCGACCGGATTGGAAAAGAATTGGGCATAAGATATGAAGCGGAACTCCTTCCTGAAGACAAGGTACTGAGTGTGAAGGCGTGGAAGAGAAAAGGCCGGGTGGTGGCAATGATCGGTGACGGTGTGAATGATGCGCCGGCTCTCGCAGCTGCTGACATCGGCATCGCCATGGGAGCGGTAGGAACCGATGTGGCCATCGAGACAGCAGATATTGCTCTAATGACCGATGACCTGGAGAAGATCCCTGCCGTGATTCGACTCTCCCGAAAGGCCCTTAGAGTAATCAAGGAAAATCTCGCCTTTGCCATCGTCTTTAATACGGTGCTTGTTTTCCTTTCAGCCCAGGGATGGATGACCATGATTCTGGGCGCAGTTCTACATCAGGCCAGTTCCCTCCTGGTTATCTTCAGCTCGATGCGTCTGTTGAGAAGGAGTGTTTAACCTCTACAAGGTTCAGAAAATCTCCAAAGCAAGCCAAGTTATTAACCGGGGCGTAAAATAGATTACATGGCAGCTTTTCAGAATTTATCATTGCGAGCCTGGGGGGCGTGCCTGCGCGCCGAAGTGCGTTACGGCACGCAGGCGTGGCAATCTTGTTTTTTGCTTGAAATTGCTCCTAAAATTCGGGAACACATCTTTTGACATATTTCATCTATTCAGTCCTCATCCAGGTGTTCGCAAGACTGGAAGGGTGGCTGAATGAAGTTGACCTCCAAGGACTACAAGAAGATAAGATCGAGAAAATCAAGCACTTTCGGACCCTCGCCACGTCATACCTAATAAAGAAAAATTTCTGATCTTTTATGTCTCCTTATCTCCCCACCTCCCCAAATATCTGATGTGCTTTTAAACAAAGTTGCTTGGGGTGATAGGGTGATGGGGCGATCGGATAATGAGAAACAGAAATTTGTCTTGACCGGAGAAACACCATCCTTTAAAATGTGAAAGATTTCAGAATCTGAAAGGAGCGCATATGGACGAGAAGAAATTTAAAGAGACGATTCAATTTGCGATCAAGAAAGAGATTGAAGCTTTCGATTTTTACACCAGTGCAAGTCGGGTGGCCAAATATTCAGGGGCGAAGGAACTCTTCCTCGATCTGGCGAAGCAAGAGGAGGGGCATCGGAAGTTACTGGAAAATCTCAACATGGAAAAAATTGCCCGGGCAAGGATTGAAAAGATCGCTGATCTTAAGATCAGCGATTATATGGTTGATGCAGAATTGAAACCCGATCTTTCTTATGCCGAGATGCTCCGGATTGCGATGAAAAGAGAAGAACGTTCGGTCAAACTTTATGAGGATCTGAAAGGCTCGAACCCGGATGAAGATTTAAAAAAGCTCTTCACCTTCCTGACCCAGGAGGAATCGAAGCACAAACTGAGATTGGAAAAAATCTATGATGAGGAGATATTGAAGTAAGCAAGGCCAAATTCGAAGCCCGAAATCCCTCCACCCGCCCCGCAAGGCGGGGCTTCGCGGAGGCAGGCGAAATTCGAAAAAATACCAAGTCCAATCAGGAAGTGCAACCCTTTTAGGTTTTAAGCCTTCCACAGCATGATTGCGGAAGGATGCCAAAAACTCACAAACACTTAAACCCATATCAGCAAGATATCCTCGCACGGAAACATAATAAAAATAACCGCTCACACCCTTTTGTCCATTGCTCCAGGAAGGGGTCAATGGTTAGGTTACCATCTCTGGTAGATTTGAACCCTGTTTTCCGTTAGATTATCTCAACACCAAACAGTCAACATGGACCAGCATTGGCGCGGACGCAATATCAAGACGTTATGGGGGATAGTCGTACTCGGGATCGCTTATAGCAGTTTGCTCTATTACCAGCACACACTGACCGGTACGGACCGGGTAGATGGTATCATCGGAGTTGTCCTCGGTCTCTATATCTGCTCTCATCCGGCTGCCAATCTGCTGGATATGCTTTTCTTTAGGCGAGGTGCCCGACGTCAGTTTCCATCAAAGCGGTCCACTCTTTTGTGGCTGGCGCTCAATATGCTGGTCTTGCTGATCGGGTGGATCGTCATTTTCCTTGGGACGACACGATTAGTGGGCAGAGCAGATTAGAACAATCTCGTTCTGAATCGATCCTTTCCTCATGATCGCTTACGTATCAATTAGCGACCTCTGAAACCGCCTACCAATGGGCTTCTGTTTCCAAAGCCGCCGCCGTGAACTCCTCCGATAGAACTTCCACCCGCGGAGGGGAGAGATGGCCTCGGAAAGGTGATCCCGCCTCGATTGCCAAAACCACTTTGGTGATTGGAGAGACTGCCGTTCATGTTTCTGAAACCAGTTCTCGGCTGACTTTGCATCCAGTGGCTGGTCACCGGAGGTCCTACTGAACCGCTTCGACCTCTCGGGGCTACCAGGTTACTACTCCTGTTCGGGGAGACCTGCCTGGGCGTACCTCCACTCCTGGAGGGGGCGGAATTTCTGACCATCGCCCTTTCCTGGCTGCGCATGAAGATTGACCCAGCACCTCTTTCGGCATCCTGGGGGCTAAACCCTCTTCCACGGGATACATCTCTCGCGGATTCATTTCTGATACTCCTCGTTCTCGGGTCAATTGCAGCCACCCTTTTCGTCTTGGGGTCGATCATATGGTTGGTGATTTTCTTTAATCCTCTATTCACGAAAATGCTCTTGTGGAAATCATGCAGGATGAAAAATCCTCGGAACCAAAATCCAGAACACCAGAACGGATAAGGAACCCATGCGTACAAGTACGAATAATCCGGAGGTGGAGGATAGTAGGTAACAATCGGTGGACCTTGGTCGTAATAATAATTGTTGATCACCGCGGGATTGGAGTAGTCCCCGTAATCTGGCGGCGCCTCAGTTTGAGCATACTGCCCTTCACCCGCTCTGACTGGGAGGCCTTGCTGGGAAGCAAGATCCTCCAACGCCTTTATCGCCTCATCCTTCTTCATCACAAATTTGCCAGAATCCGCCACTGTAGCGATCGCATTTTGCAGCTCCCCGATGATATCGGGCGTCACGGGATAATCAGCAATCCATCCGTTACGCGGTTGAATACCGATTGAAGTCAACATACTTTCGGCTTCTGCTTCGCTCATGGGCGCCCCGATCTTAAGTGCCTCGGCCAATTTGATCGCCAAGTAACCTTCAGGGATCAAAGTTTGTGCAATCGGAGGGGGTTGCGTTGCCGTTCCCGCTGACTGTGCCTTAACCGTCGTCTTTACAACAGATTGAGAAGGAATGGGATTGGGTGCATTCGTCTCAACAACGCTATCGCGATAGGACGGAGGAACATTGCTATAGTCGTCTGTGAAATTGACGACGCCTCTTTCATCCACCCATTTGTAGACGGTAGCGGATGCAGAAGAAGCGAAAATAAATAAGAATGATAAGATAAAAATAAGCAGCTTCTTCATCTTTTTCCCTCCATTTTAATATTACTTCCTTTCATACGGAGTGACACAATCTCTTTGCCAATCGTAAGTTAAGTAAAACGAAAAATCAGTTTAGCAGGGTGCTGAAAAAGTCACTTTTTAAGGCTGATCAAAAATGCCCAGATGCAAGTTGAGTTTTGCGAAATCCCGTTCGCGGGAGCGCCCGAAATCCTGAGGAGTGAGGCGTACTTGGAGTACGCCGCAACGACGAAGGATGAGGGGAACGCCGCAGATGGGCGTTTTTGATCAGCCTGTTAGACCGATCACCGGTGGAACTGTCTTTCCTCTCTTGCTTTTTGGCGTTTCTCAAACCTCTCTCTCAAGGCATCAAGTTTCTTCTGTTGATCGCTGTTCAACTCCCTCTTCATCTGATCGATTGATTTTTCTATCTCATTCCAATTTCGGAGAAAATATTCCCGCCGCTTTTCTTCCATTTGTTCAATGATTTTTCCTATATTCATCATTTGATCTTGCGTCAAATTCAGCTCTTTGGAAAGTCTTTCCATGACGAAAGCCTTTCTGGCCTTGTGGTCTCCTAATCGAGGATACCGGTGCTTAAGGTAGAACCCTGTACCTATCGAACCAACCAGGACGCCAAGGATGAACACAAGCGCTATGCCTGAAATGAGTTTCCATTTATTCATTCTTCCTCCTTAGGCTCCTAACATTTGCGCCAATGTGAGTTCTTCTCTTCCATTCATGAGGAGTTGAAACACATCATACCCTGAGGTGAAATCGAGCGCAAGTAAAACCACAATTAACCCGAGTATTAATAGAGAGACAACCGGCGCAAGTCGCCAGACGAATGGCTCGAACATTTCGAGAAAGCATGGTGTCGGTTGAATTGCACCGAACCCCCGAATCCGCCGCATGATGCCCTCCGGCCAGAGGTCGCCAACTTCTATTTTTTCTTTTTCCTGATACGCTTGCGTCAGTATTCTTTTTAGCTTTTCATGCTCCTCTTCAAGGGATTTCATGTTCCACTCCTTCTATGCTCTATTTGCTTGCTGAGTAACTTGTGAAGTTTTTTGCGGGAACGAAATGATCGCACTTTTACATTGGCAGTGCTCCAACCGAGAAGACCGGCGGCTTCCTTCACCGAATGGCCTTCAAGGTAAACCAGCTCCAATACCATTCTGTCTTCGGCTGACAATCTCTCCAAGGCCCAATCCAATATCTCCCTGGCCTCTTCCTGTAAACCTCTTTCGAGGAAGGACTGTGTTGATTTATCGGATATGGCTTCTTCTAACCAGCCCTGGTGTTTTTCTGAAAGAGAACTCATTAGGAGTTCTCGGGACTTGTACCGCTTTCGCCAAAAGTCATAACAGGTTCTTACGGCAATCGTTGACAACCATCGCTCGAAGCTGCTATCGCCTTTAAATGTCCGTAATGATTGATAAGCTCTAATGAACACATCCTGTGTAACATCTCTTACTTGGTCGTATGGCGTATGCTTTTTTACTATTCCCAAGACATAATTTTGATATTTTTTCAGCAAGTGTTCAAACGCATTCACGTTGCCAGCAACAACCTGATGAACGATTTCAGAATCATCAGCATCGCAAGAACCATTATTCATTGTAAGTTTTCAACCCGACTTCACCTTGACACAGCGAGCTTAGAGAGCATTGGCCAGCAGGGTCAGGAGAGAGAGGTGATATCCTGACCCTGCTGGCAGATTCTATTTGTTCTGATTTTCAAGCAAGAAATCCATCCGACCCTTTAGCCTCTCAACTATGGGGTGGTCGTCGTCGGAGGCGCACCTTGTGTGGCTCGCTTGTGTTGCTTCAACAATTGCAGTTGCTCGGGAGTAAGGACGGCCTTTATCTGAAAGGCCATGGTCGCTCTCGCCGAAAGCAGGGCTGCTTGTGCTGCTTGAACAGCAGGGAGGTTGGACTGTATGGCACTATTGATCCCATCTGTGCTTGTGGCTTCCGATATTGCTGTCCGAAGAGCTTTTCGTGCCTGCCAAAGATTCTTCTTGAGAGTTTTTATATCATAGTTCGCAAAGATGCTCGATATCTGAGACTTTTGTTGATCTGTAAGGTTAAGTTGGAGCAGGGTTTTCAAGCCAAATAATCCAGCCCCATGATGATGTCTGCCAGGCCCCATGGCTTCTGCGGCGACCACACCAGCAAAGATTATTGTCAGGACTAATGCTACGGTGAAGGCTTTGCTAAATTTCATCTTATTACCCTCCTTTTTTACAGCATCCGATAAGTTCTTACAACTGTATCTGAAAACATCAAAATCACCCTAATGAGACTCCAAATCTTTCTATTCAGAATAAGGGGTAATTATCGCGCATGGGGGGTGCTCGTGGCGGCATGATAGAACCTCTGGAACTCTTGGCAGAAGGACAATTAGCCCGAGCCCCGGAACCCTCGTACACATAGCACCCAAAAGCCATCTTTCCTGCTTTGCGCATGATTTGCCTCCCGGCCATGACTGTATCGCCCTTTTCTTAATAAATAAAGTCGTAAGCAATCCCAAAAAAGTTACAGAAAAGTTGGTTAAAAGGCTTCTTTTTCTGCATGGGCCTCATCCTCCTATGCTTAATATATATTTTCACATTTCCTGAACAGCATAAAGCTTGCAAACACCCTTTAGAGAAAAAACAATAATTCGATCTAACCTTTTTGAAGTCATGCAACTTAACTCATCACTCATCGATTGTTGCCACATGCTTTTTTCAGGGGATCTTGGACGAGAACGAGTGAGTTCAAGAAAGGGTTTTCAAATGGATGTGAAGAACGAATTTGAACAAGGAAGGAGGAAGGGAAAAACCATATCTTCACCCCATTCGAAAAAGATAAGAAATTTTTTGTAACCTTTTATTCGAATCATGCGACTTTGTTTATAACCACTTCTAAAGAACAAGATGG
>Ga0315282_10007073_pt1 | contig 18560 bp, 17 predicted proteins | sample YL17G07_20_MG_FD_203693 | JGI IMG/M metagenome (GOLD analysis project Ga0315282, IMG submission 203693) | Sediment microbial communities from Yellowstone Lake, YNP, Wyoming, USA - YL17G07_20 | ecosystem: Environmental > Aquatic > Freshwater > Lake > Sediment | place: USA: Wyoming | collected...
CACATCATTAGTACACCATAGGTCATTTTTAAACCTTTAATTTTTGAGGCTAAATTTTCCGGAGAATAGGAGAAATGAGGCTAATTAAAAAGGGCCTACTGCGAAAGTTGGGTAAATGGATTATACGGAGAATTGACTGAGTGTTTATAAAGTAGCGGTTAGGGGATTCGAACCCCTGGTTTCCACCCTGAAAAGGTGACGCCCCCGCCTGCCCCCATACCTATTTGTACCGCCAGGGGGATTCGAACCCCCGATTTGGTGGCTGAAAACCACCCGTCCTAGGCCACTAGACGATGGCGGCATGATTTGGCGGGCAGGCTGGGCCACTAGACGAAACCACCAAATGTATTCAGCTTTTTCTCTTTTTTACTTCAGTATCTTTTAATCGTTCTCGCAGTATTCTCAAAAGATCTCTTGCCTCTCCTTGCCCGCCGAGGCCAAAAGCAAGACCGAAAGCCAAAGCCAGCATGCTGACCATGCCTGTAAATAATATTTTTACAAGATCTGCAGCTACCCCTAACTGAGTTAAAATTATAAGTGCCGTAAAGAAAATTATTAAGTAGCGGGCAATTGTGGCCAAAAGTAATGATTCTTTGGCTCCCAATCCCCTGACACCATGTCGTACAATGTCAAACGAAAATCTTGCCGCAATTAGTCCTGCCAAACCTATGACTACCGCGACAAATACATTGGGAAGAAACAGCAACAACTGCTTGAGGAGATCCCCAACCTTAGGCACTTCCCAAATATCGACCGCCGACATCAAAAATATGAAAATAATGATCCATCTGGTCAGTTCTGAAACTATTTTTGGCCAAATTTCGACCTCGCTTTCCTTAGCCAGTCCGGCTGCCTCAAACCACCGGGAAATTCTGAAATATTTAAAGACGATTACGATCAGATCTTTGACCAAGGAGGCTATCACTAGACCGATAAGGAAAACCAAAAGTCCTGCCCCGAGCTTTGGCAGATAACCGATTATCGGTGCAGTAGTTTGACTAATTAAGACAGCTAAAGTATCAGTAAAAAAATTCATATTAAAAATATAGGGCGGCCGTGGTCTTCGGCAAATTGTAATATACGATCTAATTCTATCTTACCATTACCATTCTGTAAAGCATAAGCGGTACCCGCATTGGCAAATCGAACTGAAACTTGCCAATCATTAGTAATTTTGTACATAAACGCAAAAAAAGCAGCAAATCTGTCTCCGGCGCCAGTGGGATCTTTAATCTGATCAATGGGACAAGCATTTATAGGAAACGCTTCACCACCGACACAAACCGTGCAGCCGTTGATATTTTGCGTAACCACCACAATAGGAACATTTTCACCCTCACTCCATTTTCTTCCCCATTCTACCGCATCATCCATATCTTCATCCGAATAAACTAATAAGTTAAATTCATTTTTTATTCTTTCTATATCGCGATCAACTTCATCGACATTACGTTTTGAGACTTTACCGTCGGAAGCTATATCTCTACCCCAACCTTGTATCAAACCGATTGTCATACTGTCTAGGAAATTACGGCAAATATCTTTGACAACATCTGGTTCCACCCTTCTTAAAGGTGTTATAAAAAGCAGGTCTTGAGTGTAAACCAAAAAGCCTAGTCCACTTTGTGTAATATCTGTGTAAGTTGGAAATTTGGCACAATCATTCAGGAAGGCAAATTGTATTCTGTGACCGTCAGGAGTATATATATTATCGTATACCATACTTTCATCACCAGTCGGCGTTGCCGGAATTAATCTTACCTTAGGAAGCATCTCTTTAGGATAATCTCTTCCTATGCATGACACTAAAGTAACCTCAACATTCAGTTTTTCAAAAACGCCGGCAATATAATAACCCGGTCCGCCCGGCTTGAATCCACTGGGAATTTTATCTTTGGGAGTATCCCCCCAAATAACTGCTTTTTCTGGTGCTTTTGATTTAAGTTGTTCAATGTTAGGCATACTCAACCTGTAATATTTTCGTAATGATTTATTTTATAAGTTTCTCCACTGTAATCGAGATAAATACTGATCAAATCGATCCGCATGGAAACATCCGCCAGATTCTTCGCGTGTTTATAATACTGCGCGGCCTTAGTAAGTCGGTATATCTTTGCCCGGTTTATTGCTTCCTCTCCTCCACCATACTCATCACTCGTCCTGGTTTTGACCTCAACAAATATTAAAGTATCACCTGTTTGCGCCACAATATCAATATCGCCGTATCGTTTTTTGAAATTTCTTTCCAAAATCTTGTAGCCTTTGTCACTGAGGTATCGTGTTGCAATACTCTCTCCTTTGCCGCCTAAGAGTATGTTATTTTTTCTCTTCATGTACTTTAGAGGATTTTACGGAGGTTTTTTTCTTTTTTGGCCTTTCCTGGACAGTTTCCTTTTGGACTTTTTCTTTTAGTTTCTCCGCCTCACGACCGGACTTTTCCCGCAGATAATATAATTTGGCCCGTCTGACCTTACCTTGCTTTTTGACCTTGACCGCGGCAATCCATGGGCTATCTAAAGGAAAAATCCGTTCTATACCTATTCCAGCAGTTCCGACCCGTCGGACCGTGAATGTCTTGTTTTGGCCTTCTCCCCGGATGGCAATCACGATACCTTCAAAAATCTGCGTTCTTTCCCGAACTTCCTCTTTCACTTCCCTTTTAGCTTTACCAGCCACTTTTTCTTTCTCAATCAATTTGTAATGGACATCGACCGTGTCGCCTACATGGAAGGTCTCATCTTTGTGTTTTGCGGAATTTGCCATTGATGCATTTTATCAGAATGCGATCGTTTTCTCAATAGTTGAGAAGTCTGAGAACGTTCCACCAATTTTTTATGTACTCGGCCCGGCGGTTTTGATATTTGAGGTAATAAGCATGTTCCCAAAGATCAAGACCGATAATCGGCTCGTGGCCTTTGGAGTAGGGAGAATCCTGATTGGGCAAGGAATAGATAATCAGTATACCGCTTTGATCTTTCACGAGCCATGCCCAACCGCTGCCAAAATGAGAAATAGCCATTTGTGTAAATAATTCTTTGAACTGATCGACTGATCCGTATTTTGCCGCGATTTCAGATGCCAGACTCTGATTGATCTCCTTTTTTGGTCCCATGATCTCCCAATATAGATTATGGTTTAGATATCCACCGGCATTATTCTTGAAAAAAACCTTGTCTTTCTCATCCATATCAATATCGGGATAATTCGCAAGCAATGTCGGCAACTTCTCGTTGGCAAGCTGCGGATATTTTTCCAAAACGGTATTTAGATTATCTAAATACGTCTGGTGGTGTTTTCCGTAATGTATCTCCATTGTTTGCGCATCAATATTCGGCTCTAGAGCATCAAAACTATAACTCAATTTTGGTAATTGATATTTCATATGTTCCTCCTTTAGAAACTCTTAATGAGTGTTAACGCATTTAGAGCCTCTTAAGCCTCGCCGAATCCCGAGCTTGCTGAGGGAGAAGGCGGGCCTAACATTTTTTAATAAATAATACATATAATTATCATTTAAAACAACTCCGCTTTCTAGTCTGTAATCTTTCTCACAATTGATATTGTGAAAGATATTCCCAATTGATATAATCTGATGATTGTACAGTAGAAAGAGGGTTTACACGGAAAATTTCCTCAGAAATTATTCCGGGTCCGTAGCTCAATGGTAGAGCAGCAGCCTTTTAAGCTGTTGGTTGAGCGTTCGACTCGCTCCGGACTCACCAAATAAAGCTGCAAGATTTTTTAACTTAGTGAGGGTATCAAACAAGCTCCAAAGTGGTAGGTGAATGTATTATCTCCCAATAGTTAACCTCTTCACATGCTACTGGTAAATCATCATCAATAATAACTCGTTGCACAAATTCTTCAGGGATAATTGCAATATGGACCTTGCCAGGTCCATAACCAACAGAGATATTCCCGGCTTTCATAATACTATCTAGTCTTTTTGGAGCAGTTATATCATGTATACCTGGGTGATTATTTGCTAATACTACAAGTATGTCGATATCACTTTCTTGTCCAGCGGTTCCTTTTGCATAGCTGCCATATAAATATACATGGCCTCCTGATTCTTGAAGTCTATAAAATTCTCTTATTATATCCACACTTCTAACAATTCTATCTTTTGCATCTGGTGCGATATCTAGTCTTTCTATCATAGGGTGATTTAATTTTGTATTGATTTAGGAGTATATCTAGTTTGAGATGGCGAGTCAAAGTAATATAAGGCATATTGGAGAGGAAAAGATTTTGCGCGACGGAGTATAATAAGCCTGCATAAATTATTATTAATCAGACTATGGTTAAAGCAGACAATAAAAAATATATTTTCTCTCTGTTGACTGTCACAATGGCAGTCTTTCTTTATTTTCAACCGGTATATGCTCATCCGGGAAAAACATCTTCGGATGGTTGCCACTTCTGCAAATCTAACTGTGAATCATGGGGATACACTTATAATACTCGGCATGGGCATAATGGAGAGGTTTGTGACCTCTCTAAAGGACCAACAGACCCTTTATACGGTGGAGGAGGTTCAGATAGCTCGTCAACTGTGATTCAACCTATTTATTCTACTCCAACACCATACAAAGAAATAACCTATCCTACCTCAACGCCGAAACTAAAGCCTACATCAACTCCTAAACCCACTCTAACACCTTCTCCTAGTGTAGCTATTATATCGTCACCAACCAATACTCTTACTCCCACCTTAATTCCTTCACTCACTTCTACTGCTGCTTCCTCTAATCCAATACAAAGCCAAGTAGAAGGTATTTCAACTAAGAATGAAGAAGGTTTCTTGTCAGGATTATTTAAAGCTATATTTAATCTTCTTACTTTTAATCTTTTCTCATCAAAAGACCAAACAATGACTTCTCCGATAGTAATCCCTACGCCAACTATAACAAGTCCTACTCCAGATTTTGAGGATTTGCAGACTACTGCGTCAGTATTGGGTATAACTACTAATCCCACAATTAATCCCAATGAACTAGTTGAGGTAGTAAGTATAGTAGATGGAGATACGATAAAAGTAAAGCTTGATGGAAAAGTAGAAACGGTCAGACTAATCGGAATAGATACTCCAGAGGTAGTTGATCCAAGAAAACCGGTACAATGTTTTGGGAAAGAAGCAAGCAATAAGGCCAAAGAATTATTAACCGGCCATAAAGTCAAACTTGAAAGTGATCCTACACAGACAAATAGGGATAAATATAACAGATTACTGCGTTATGCTTGGAGAGAAGACGGATTATTCTTTAATGACTGGATGATCAGAAACGGCTATGCTCACGAATATACATATGATATTCCCTATAATTACCAAACTCAATTCAAAGAAGCAGAAAAATATGCGAGGGAGAATAACTTAGGTTTGTGGAATTCTGCGGCGTGTAATCCTTAACGTCTGGATAAGCTCATCCATAATCGAGTTTGAAAGAATTAACAGGAGCTCATTTAATAAAGCTGCGAGATTCTCGGGTATATAAGAAACAACCCACCGGGTTTAACCGATGGGTTGTTCAATAAATAGGGTATGATTATTTAGCTCCGTAACCTGCCGGATTTGCGTGCGTTTCCCAGATATGTTCATTCGCTACTGTTCCTTGAGATAAAATTACCTCAAACTGTCCCCAAATAGCATATCCACCCTCTCTCCAACACGGACTCGCCGCTAAGTCTGGCCCGACCCACACGATCTTATAATGCCAGGTTTCTCCACTACCTTCTGGTACTTTTCCATTCCATTCATTATCTTCCCAAGCGTCACAAGTCCATTCCGCTCCATGAAAACGAGCTTCATCCCATGCTTTTGACCATTTCATCACTACTTTATCATTGGCATAAGTTGGATCTCCCCAAAGGTTTCCATCAAGGACTCGATCAACCCCATCAGCTTTCCCATTAAACAGTCGCGCTTGGTAGTTGTAACCAAACTCATCAAAACCATTATCATTAGATTTTGCGGCAAAAACTGGGATGACAGACAATAATAAAGCAGCCCCTGCTGCCAAACATGCTAATTTTTTCATATTATTCTTTCACCTCCTTTCTTTATTGTGTTTAGATCAAAGGTAACTTGAAAGTCTTATCATAGCCATTTGTAAGAGGTCTTCTTTTTTTATTTGCAGCTTGCTGCTTTAATTTTTATAAATTCCGGATCTTTCGGGATATTGTCCATACCAAGCATGCCTTTAATGACAAGTGTGGTGACGTTTTCTTTGGCAAAAAGACAATCTTGATCCACACCGAGACCTTTCATCTGGAAACGGCAGGCGCCATTTTCACCACTGGAAATTGTGAGTGCCACCTGTCCCCCCGTGTCAGTGGTCGTCGTAACCTCTACCGGCTTGCAACCGGTTGTAAAGCCGTCGATGATGTTTGTAAAAACACACATCGGATCGTTATTTCCGCAGGTTACTTTTTTTGGCGTGGGGCTTACTTGCGGAGATAGTCCAGGGGATGGAGTTGAAGCAAACCCTTTGCTCATACAATAATCATTTTCCAATTTGTCCTGCTCAGCTTTTATCGTCTCCTGACCCGCAGCTTTATCCTGACCAAAAAGGTGGCCGAAAGTATCCTTCGTAATTTTTTCCATCGGCACCTTGCACTCAGAAGAATTTAACAGGGCGTTTGTTTTTGTATCCACTATGGTCAAACCATACCGGCAAAGACCATTCTCCTTCCCGTAGACCGTCACGACAAACGAGCTCCCGTCCATAAATGGCATCGTTAGCCTGGAGGATGTACATGCCAAAAATTGCGGCGCCAAACATGGCGGATCGCTGCACAGAACTGGAGTTGGTGTAGGAATAACAGTCGGTGAAGGAGTTATCGTCGGAGTAGTCACAACAGCAGAAGGAATCTTTATGCTGCCTGTTGGAAGCAGGAAGTATCCTGCCGTTCCTCCGGCAATAATAATGAACAGGAAAAGACCAACAAAAATGAGCATATTACTATTCGGTTTATGAACTGAATTAGAAGTAACCGGCGGTATCGTACTAGACTGAGTATTTGGTTGTACACCAGTTTGTATATTTGGTACGGATACCTTTTCTGCATCCATATATCATCAGTATTTCATCATTGAACGGAAGAAGTCAAGAAATTTGTGTAAATTTATCTATAATTGCGTTTGAAAGAATGAAACGGTAAATCACATTTTACTAAAATCGAAGCTAATGGAGAAAAGCCTTTTTCTTATTTTGGCTGAGATTTTTCTTTTATCTTGGTCACGAGAATTTTATCAACTCTATTGTTATCCATATCTGCTACCTCAAATCGAAAACCATTTAATTCAAACTTATTACCTGTTTTGGGAATCCGGTCAAGATACGTGATCATAAATCCGCCTATTGTCTGGTATAAGTTCGATTGCTCCTTTGGTAAAACCTCAATTGATAATAGTTTTTTCAGTTCACTGATAGGTAGCAACCCATCAATAAGCATTGATCCGTCAGAACGTTTTACTACCTGGGAATCATCTGAAATACTTTGAGTTTTAATATCGCCGACAAGCGCTTCAAGGATATCGTTTAATGTCACTAATCCCTGTACGTTACCAAATTCATCAAGCACTAAGGCAACATGTACATCTGAGCGGCGAAACATCTCTAATACTTTCAAAGCACGCATATTTTCTGAAATAAAAATAGGCTTTGTCATAATTTTTTTAATATTTACCTTTTGCTTCTGAAGATAGCTGTTGAGAAAGTCTCTGACATGAATTACACCGACAACCTTATCAAGATTTCCTTTACAAAATAATACTCGCGAGTGTCTGTAATCCAATAAATACTCCTTGTAATGATCAAGAAATTTATCGGGATCAAACCATTGAATCCGATTCCTTGGCATCATCAGCATATTGACCCGTAAATCATCTAAATGGAGTGCACGTTCTACCAATTCTTTCTCTGTTTTGTTAAAAATACCGATTTTTGTCCCTTCACGGATAAAGGTACGTATTTCCTCCTCAGTAATTGGCTGATCCATCCTTGGAGTTAAATGTAATAGTCGAAGAGCTGTCTCTGTAGATAAACTTAAGAGTCGCACTAATGGATAAGCAACATTAGCGATTGTCTGCATCAAAGGAGCAAGAAATACGGCGGTACCTTCAGGATTGCTCAAGGCAATTTGTTTAGGAATAAGCTCACCGACTACTATTGCTAAATAGGTAATCAAGGAAATACCTAATATAAAAGCAATCTGTTCATGAAATGTTCCGATAAAAGGAACCGATTGTAAAAAGATTGATAATTTTTGTATAAGACTGCCTTGACCAATAGCACCTACCAGAATTCCGATAAAAGTAATGCCTATTTGAATTACGGATAAAAAATTACCCGGCTTCTGGGATAGATCGTAAGCTATTTTTGCATTGATGTTTTTCTCCCTTACCATCTGTTCCAGACGACTTTTACGAGAAGAAACCATAGCAATCTCCGCCATGGCAAAAACACCATTTATGAGAATCACAATTAAAATCAATATTATATCCATGTTCTAACCCGTCTCTTCTTATATACCATATTTTCATGAGTTAAGTTAAGGATTAAACAGCGGCTGGATCCCACATTACTGTAACAGTTGTTGAAGATTTTTTTGATTTTCCGGAGTGATAAGTTCTTTTAGGAAATTCATATCTTGATTTTTGTCAGGTATTGATTGGTTAAAAAATAGTTGGAGAAGCCAAATATTTAAAACCAAAGAAATGGCAGTCAGAATAAGACTAATCACGGCGGCTCTCCGCTTGCCAGAATCGCCTTTCCCAAAGAAAAAATATTTGATGAAATAGTATAACCCTATCGGTGGAATGATAATACTTAAAATATAAGCCTTCCAATAGCTCTCTTTTGTTCTCAACGCCTCCTTCTGCTGATCTATCGTCAGCAGCGCTTTATAAGCCTCGACGTTTTTTGTCTGTTGATTTGAGATATTTGACTCTTCATCCATAAGACTTCAGTGACAGGCTTCTTATTTATTACGGATTCTTTGCCGATGTAACTTGCCAAATACGGTAAGCCACTGGTCTTTCTGGCAAGGACATGATTTGTTGGCCGACAGGAAAGATAGCGTATTTGGTATCATAAAGAATTTCCTTTGCCACCACTGTTCTCTCCGGATATTCTCCACCTTCGGCCACCAGAATGGCATCGACACTGGCTTGATCATGATCTTTCTTCCAGTCGATCTGCCGAAACTCATATTTGCCGAATTTCTTGCCGTGGTGCCATCCGTCGGGATCAGCCGGATAACGTTCAAGGTTTGTCCAGACACTCTCTGGAGGAATTCGCCGGTAAAACAAATAAAAGGCGTACATGCTTTTTTCCGGTTTGGTAATGATAATTTTTCCCACTTTATCCTCATTTGTGGCAAGATAGTCAAAAAGCTCTTTTGCTTTTGCCTCCCAATTTTGGGCATAAACAATGGGAAAACGGTAATAATAGGAAGTCAGATAATAAACAAAATGCCAGGCGTAAATGAAAAAAACAAAAATAAACGCCGGTATTACAAATGATAAGCGAGACTTTTTAATAAAATCAAAAACTTTAATCCAACCTAGGGTGATTACTACGATTATCGGCACGACGATAAAAAAAGTCCGAGTGGCATAAGGAGGATAGACGGTCATTGAGGCAGATAACACCGTAAGAATAATCCATGTCAGAAGGAGTCGGAAAACTCGAGAACCACTTACGGCAAATTTACCCACGATAATTATTCCTACAAAAAATGGCACCAGCTCCAGAAGATAAAATTGGCCGATAGTACCGATACCAGCTACAGGTGAGCCAAAAACAAAATAAAATCCGGGAGAGATGGCGGAAATAATGTTTTCGGCATATTCATAGAGCATCATGATAATCCGGTTGAAAATCAAAGGACCCAAAAATGCAACCGGACTGTTAAGGATATAACTTCTAAATTCTAAAAAAGTGCTTTTTGTGATGCTGCTGGTAAAAATCACCGCACCTTTGGGACCGTAAATCCCTCCGGGATTTAAGAAAGTAAGAACAAATGGCAAAAGAAGAATTATTGCCCAAATCCCGACTGATAATAAATAACGTTTGGAAAAATTTAATATTTCTTTACGAAAGATGAAGCAGTAAGACAAAAAGAGCAAAGGAGATAATAGTCTAGTCATACTATAACTGTAGAAAGCGATAATAAAAGAAGTAACAGCAATAAAAAACCAAAGCCGCAATTTAAGCCCCTTCAGAAACGCGTAAGTTCCAAGCGTAAGATAGAACAAGGTAATGCAGATTTCAAAAGCGCCGCGTGAATGGTAGATATGCCAGGGGTTTACGGCAAGAAGAACCGTGGCAACTAAAGATAAATTTTTGTGACGTAATTTCGGTTCCAACTCCCCCATTTTTTTCACCAAAAAATAGATAAGAACAACAGTCAGGGAACCAAGCAGTGCCTCCGGAAATCTTGCTCCCAAGGGCGTCAAACCAAATAGCCAAACTGACAATACTGTCGAATAAATGACCCCAGGCAATTTCTGATCGCCTATGGCTTCAAAATAAACCGGTAAAAAACGTCCGTGTTCATCACGACCGGTTTGCAGGATACTGTAAGCATTGTATGCCACTGACACTTCATCTCTACCCAGTCCCGGCGGAATGCTTGAAAGTTTGTTAAATCGAAGAAAAAAAGCGAGAATAAATACGAAAATAAGTAGGAGTTTGCCGAAACGGGACATAAAACCACTGTAGCATATTTTTCCACTAATGACTAACGAATGATTTTTTCCCAAGGTAAGCCGGCTTTACCAAAATGGCCATAACAGGCTGTGGAAAGATAAATAGGTTGAAGAAGATTGAGTCTTTTTATAATCCCGGAAACAGACAGATCCAGCAGATTCCAAGCAAATTTTTCTATTTTGTTCTTATCAACTTTCTCGCTCGCGAATGTATCGATGCTTTTCCCTATCGGCTGTCTTTTTCCGATGACATACGCTACGGCTACCTCGCATCTATCGGCCAAACCAGAAGCGACGATATTTTTAGCAATAAATCTGGCCGCATATGCTCCGCTTCTATCGACTTTTGTCGGATCTTTACCGGAAAAGCAACCACCACCGTGTCTACCCATCCCACCATAGGTGTCAACAATAATTTTTCTCCCAGTGACGCCAGTATCTGCTGCCGGACCGCCTATTTCCCATCTTCCGGTACCGTTGATAATAAGATTTTGCGCATTAATTTCATGCCCGTATTTTTTCAAAATAGGCTGTACTACGCTTTCAAGGAGATATTTTTTTAATTCGCCATTTGTTACATCTTCCTTATGAGGAACCGCCAACACCACCTTTACTACTCGCTTGGGAATACCTTTTTCATACTCCACTTCTACCTCGCTTTTGCCGTCCGGCCGGAGGAATGGAAGAATTTTCTTTTTTCTGACCTCATCAAGCCTTTCTACTAAACGGTGAGCTAAAAATATAGGTAAGGGCATAAACTCATCGGTCTCATTTGTAGCATAACCAAACATCATCCCTTGATCTCCAGCGCCTTTGTTGTCAACACCCAGAGCAATATCGGGTGATTGCTGATGGATATAATTATCGATGGGAGATTTATCGGTAAAATTAAATATCTTATCGGTGTATCCCAAATCTCGGATGATTTTTCGGGCTATTTTTTCGTAGTTGACCTTTGCCTTTGATTTCACTTCACCGGCAAGTACAAGTTGATTAACCGTCGCTAAACATTCTATCGCCGTATGGGAATATTTATCTTCCTTCAAGCAAGCATCCAAAATAGCGTCCGATATCTGGTCGCATATTTTATCCGGATGACCGGCTGCTACTGATTCGGAAGTAAAATACCGGTAATTCATAAATCTTCTCCTTTTTTCAAAAAACCTCTCAATAAAGAGAGGTGTATCTCTTGATGGTTCTAAAGTTTAAGTCTATAAAATTAATGAATACCTTGTCAATCTCCAGTTGACAAATTGATCTTATCTCCTATCATAAAGAAGATGAAAAACAAAAGAATCGAGAAAGATACGCTTGGCAAGGTTCTGCTCCCCGAAAATGCTTATTACGGTGCCCAAAGCCGACGGGCAAAGGAGAATTTTCCGTTTGACCATCCCAAGCAACACCTGGAATATATTTACGCTACGGTAATAATAAAGAAAGCGGCCGCCAGGGTAAATAATAGTTTAGGACTTTTGGATAAGGAAAAAGCTCACGCAATCACTTCCGCCTGTGATGAAATATTAAATGGCGGTTTTAACCAAGAATTTATTGTCTCACCTTATCAAGCCGGTGCCGGCACCTCACACAATATGAATGTTAACGAAGTGATTGCCAACCGGTCAAACGAGATTTTAGGCGCTCCCCTAGGTACCTATAAATATATTCATCCTAATGATCACGTGAATATGTCCCAATCCACCAATGACGTTATTCCTGCCGCCATCCGTATCGCCTCTTTAACTCTTTTGCCAAAACTTTTAGCTAACATCAAAAATCTTGAAAAGGCATTTTCCGACAAGGGGAAAGAATTTGCCGATATTGTAAAGGCTGGAAGGACACATCTTCGGGATGCTCTTCCCGTCACTCTTGGCCAGGAATTTACCGCTTATCAAACTGCCATTGCCCGCGACCGGCAGCGGATAAATGAGGCACAGAAATTTTTGCGAGTTCTCGGCATTGGCGGTACAGCTGTGGGTACCGGCATAAACACCCATCCGAAGTATCATGCACTCATGATTTCGGAACTGAAACAATTAACCAAACTTTCTCTTATCTCATCCAGAAATCTTTTTGAACCGATGCAAAATATGGCCGATTTCCTTAATTTGTCGGGAACTTTAAGAATTTTGGCACAAACATTGGTTAGAATCGGCAATGATTTGAGACTTCTCTCATCCGGGCCCGGTACCGGAATAAATGAAATTAACCTGCCAAAAGTGCAACCGGGTTCATCAATCATGCCTGGAAAAGTAAATCCATCGATCATCGAAATGTTGACGATGGTCTGCTATCAGGTAATTGGTTATGACCAGACGATTTTCCTATCCAGCATCTCCGGGCAGCTGGAACTTAACGTCATGCTGCCCTTAATTGCCTACGATCTTTTGGAGCAAATTAAGCTTTTGACAAAAGCGATCGCTATTTTTGAAAAAAAATGCCTCCGCGGCATTACCGCCAATCACCAAATGTGCCGATGGTGGTTTGAGAAGGGGGTAGGACTAGGAGCCGTCCTCAATCCGCTGATTGGATATGAAAAAGCCGCTGCCGTCGTTGGTCAAGCCTCAAAGATGCATCAATCCATAAGAAATCTTGCCGTCAAAAAAAGGTATCTGACAAAAAAACAGGAAAATCTACTATTTTCTCGAAAGAACCTCACCCGCCCGAATATAAAATGATAAATAATTACGCCGTCAAACTTCACGCAAAACTCAAAGGAAAAATCGCTGTTGTCCCCAAGATAAATCTGAAAATGAAAAAAAATCTTTCACTTGCCTATACGCCAGGGGTAGGAGCGGCAGTGGAATATATAAAACGAAATAAAAAAGAAGTCTACCGGCTCACCGGTAAAAATAACGCCGTGGCAGTAGTTACTGACGGCTCGGCTGTTTTGGGTCTTGGAAATGTGGGTCCGGCGGCAGCACTGCCGGTCATGGAAGGAAAATGCGCCATTTTTAAGGAATTTGCCGATATCGATGCTTATCCGATTTGTCTTGCCACACAAAACGTGGATGAAATTGTACAAACAATTCAAAACATCTCGCCCGGTTTTGGCGGAATAAATCTTGAGGATATTAGCGCTCCACGCTGTTTTGAAATTGAAAAAAAGCTTCAGGAAGTTTTGGATATCCCCGTTATGCATGATGACCAGCATGCGACAGCCATCATCGTTTTGGCAGGTATTTTTAATGCGTCAAAGATAGTAGATAAAGCTCTTGATAAGTGTAAAATAGTCGTTGTCGGCTGCGGTGCCGCCGGAACTGCGATTATCAAATTGCTCGCGAATCTTCCAGTCGGAGATATTATTGCGCTGGACCGCGAAGGAATACTCTCGCCTCTTCGCAAAAATCTTCCTGCCTATAAAAAGGAGATTGTTTCCTTAACCAATAAAGAAAATCTAACTGGCGGCTTAAAAGAAGCGGTTAGGAATGCCGATATTCTGATTGGCGTTTCAGTTGGTGGCCTCTTTACCGAGTCGATTATCCGCTCGATGGTTGAAAATCCAATCGTCTTTGCGCTGGCTAACCCGAATCCGGAAGTTATCCCTAATGATGCCAAAAAATGGGGTGTAAAAATCATTGCTACCGGCCGGAGTGATTACCCCAATCAAATAAACAATGCTCTGGTTTTTCCAGGCTTTTTCAAGGGTCTTTTAACAAATAAACTTAAGCGTATCACCTCAAAAATGAAAATAAAGACCGCCAAAGCTCTTGCATCTTTGGTGAAAAATCCAAGCGAAAATTATTTTATTCCCTCAATTTTTGACCGAAGGGTAGTAACGACTATCATCAAGAGCTTAAGTGGTCATTGAATTTCCAAAACGTTATGCGATTTACTTTCACGAAAACCTGCGTCGGTGATTCTGACAAACCGGGCATTTTTTTGAAGCTCGCGTATGGTGGTGGCATTACAATAGCTCATTCCTGAACGTAAAGCGCCAATAAGCTGGTGAATTACGTCAATTACTTTACCTTTATAGGGAACAAGCGCCTCAACTCCCTCCGGAACCACGGTATTTAACCTGTCACTACCTATGATCTCACCATTAGCAATTTTTCTGTCAGTAACCGCCAGGAAAGATGCGGCACCTCGGTGTGCTTTATATTTCATTCCTTTTCGGTAAATAATACCACCGGGCGACTCATCAGTCCCCGCAAACCATCCGGCCAACATGCAGGCGGATGCACCCGCAGCCAATGCTTTGGTAATATCTCCCGGATAGTTGGTACCGCCGTCAGCAATAATCGGTATTTTATCTTTTGCTCCTCGCTTGCTGCATTCAACTACGGCAGAAAATTGGGGCACTCCTACTCCCGCGACAATTCGGGTAGTGCAAAGACCTCCCGGACCGATACCCACTTTCACTGCGTCCACACCAAGTTTGATAAGATCGGCAACAGCCAAAGCAGTCGCAACGTTGCCGCCGATCAGATCTGCATCTTTGTATTTTTTTCTAATTTGCGATACTGCTTTTAAGGCAACCTCATTATGTCCGTGTGCCACATCAACCACCAGGACGTCACAGCCGGCATCCAAAAGTGCTTTGGCCCGATCAAGGAAATCACCTACGGCACCAATTGCGCTACCTACTCGAAGTCTTCCGTACTGATCTTTTGTCGAATCAGAAAAACTATAGTAATTCTCAATGCTCCTTGAAGTAATCAGCCCTTTCAGTACTTTATCATTATCTAAAAGTGGCAGTTTCTCTATTTTATATTTCCTGATAAGCGTAATCGCTTCTTTCAAACTTATATTTGGAGAACCGTATATAAGTTTGGCAAAAGGAGTCATAAAACGAGAAACAGGCGCATTTTTATTGTCCACAAAAAGAGTATCCCGTCTTGTCAAGATACCCAAAACTTTATCTTTTTCATCAACGATAATGAAACTTGTTACGTTATTCTCCTCTGACATCCTGCGGGCATCGGCAATGGTCGCTCCCGCCATCAAAGTAAACGGTTTATACAGAATAAATCCTTCATGCCTTTTGACTTTTTTGACTTCTTTTATCTGTTCTTCAATTGGCATGAATCTGTGGATAATTCCGATACCACCTGCATGGGCAAGAGCGATAGCCATTTCACTTTCAGTCACGGTGTCCATATTGGCGGAAATGAGAGGGATGGAAAGTTGGATTCTTTTCGTCAGAGAAGTTCTTGTAGAAACATCACCTCTATGCGTAACTTTTGATCTTCGCGGGATTAACAAAACATCGTCATAAGTAAGTCCTGTCGGAAAATTATTCATAAGTGTATCATTGCTCTCCTTTCAGGAGCTATTGAGATATATTTAATGGGAACACCTAATTCTTTTTCGATAGTTTTAAGATAATTCCGGCAGTTTGGCGGCAAATCAGTAAAGCGCCGAACTCTCGTAACATCCTCTCGCCAACCAGGATAAGTTTTATATACTGGTTTAACTTTTTCAACCTCAGAACAAAGAGAGGGAAATTCTTTTGTTTTTTTTCCATTTATTAAATAAGCGTGGGCAATTTTTATTTCGGAAAATGCCGAAAGAACATCCAATTTGGTAATGGCAAGCGCGGTAAAACCATTCAACCGACAGGCATAATTGAGCATGGGAAAGTCCAACCATCCGCAGCGCCTTTTTCTTTTGGAGACAGTCCCAAATTCCTGTCCCTGCTTCTGTAATTTATTTCCGTCATCATCCGATAGTTCAGTCGGAAAAGGACCGCCGCCTACTCGCGTGGTATAAGCTTTGACTACTCCAAGAACTTCCAATTTTTGCGGCGGAAAACCAACACAAGGAAAAACCGACCCAGAAATAGTATTGACCGCGGTAGTGTAAGGATAGGTCCCAAAATTTGCGTCAAGAAAAGTACCGTGTGCACCTTCAAAAAGAAATTTTTTTTTGCCCAGATTTTCGGTTACTATCCTGCTAACATCCCCCACATATTTTTGGAGCTTTTTCCCGTAGTCGATGTACTCTGTATATATTTCCGAAAAACTTATTTTTACTTTATAATTAAATACTTTTTCTATGCGTCTTTTTTTGAAAAAGAATTCTTCCGCAAGTTTTTCCTTAAATATTTTAGGTTGCAGCAAATCCTCCAGTCTTATCCCGTGACGGTTATTTCTGTCCTCATAACAATAGCCTATACCGAGTTTCAGACTACCCACTTTTTTCTTGCCCTTTACTTCTTCGGTGGCAGCATCCAACATCTGGTGGTAAGGCATAACCAAATTCACTCGGGGATCGATCGTCAAATCTATTTTAATTCCTTTTTTTTGAAAAGAATCAATCTCGGATAAAAGCACCTTTGGATTGACCGCAACTGCCTGTGCCAAAAGCAATTTCTTGCCGTAAAGAACTCCTGAGGGAAGAAGCGACAAGGGAAACTTTTCACCATTCAAAACTACTGTGTGTCCGGCGTTGTTGCCGCCGTTGAACCGGACGACAAAATCGGAAAATCTTGCAAGATAATCAACAATTTTTCCTTTACCCTCATCTCCCCATTGAGCACCAATAACAATAGTTGGTGATTCCATAAGATACTTAAGTTACCTAGGCAAATTATCTTTTATCGCCATTTCTGCCAATTTTTTAGCATAGCCTGAATATTCTTTTAGATCTTTTATTTTTAAATATTCTTTATCAGTTTTGCTGATAGGAAGATCATCTATTATCTGGTATAATTTTTCTTTATTTAAGACTTTACCCCGTGTCTTCTCTTTAAGAATTTCATAAGCATTTTTTAAACCATGAAGTCGAAGATAAGTCTGTATCCCTTCAGCAAAAATCTCAAAGTGAGCATCGAGATCTTTTTTCATTTTTAATGGGTTGGGAGTAATTCTTCCTAATCCAGATAAAATACTGTCCCAGGCAAGGAGTGCAAATCCGAAAGCCAGACCGAAATCTCTTTTTATGGTACTGTCTGATAGATCACGCTGCAGTCGAGAAACAGCTAATTTTCTGGTAAAAAATTCCAAAAGGGAATTAGCCATTCCCAGGTTCCCTTCCGCATTTTCAAAAGTGATGGGATTTATTTTGTGAGACATTGTCGAGGAACCCACTTCTTCTTCCTTTTTTTTCTGCAAAAAATATTCAAAACTGATATACCACCAAATGTCTTGAGTAAATCCCAATAAAATATTATTTAATCGTTTTAAAGAGTCAAATAAGCGCAACCACGAATCATAAGGAAGAATTTGAGTAGTAAAAATGTTCGGGACAAGTCCCAATGATTGGATAAATTTCTTACTCAATAGGATCCAATTGATGTCTGGTACGACAAAGTCCAAGGCGTTAAAATTCCCGACGGCACCGGTTAGCTTGGCCTCAATTGGTGTTTTCGCCAATACTTCTAGCTCATCTATAATTCTTCTGTAATAAACCGCTAATTCCTTTCCCATAGTAGTAGGAAGCGCCGGTTGACCATGCGTCCTAGCGAGCATAGGCATAGATTTAGTTTTCTCAATCATTTCCTTAAGTGACTCAAGCAACTTATTTATAGTTGGAATCAATACTTCTCTTCTGTAATCTAACAGCATTAATCCATATGAAGGAACATTCACATCATATGAGGTCAAGCCGAAATGAATAAATTCGGTAAAATCAGCAAGACTTGATTTAGAAAGTTTATCTTTCAGGTAATACTCAACTGCCTTAACGTCATGATTTATCTTTGCCTCGATTGACTTGATCTTTGCCGCATCTTCCAGTGTGAGCTCTTGCCAGCTTTTTTGCAATAGCTCTTTCTCTTTTTTTGAAAATTTACGGAGCAATTTTGTATTTTCTGCTAAAAAAATCAAATACAAAATTTCTATCTTTAATCTATATTTAATAAGCGCGTATTCGGAAAAATAATTAGAGACAACACTAACTTTAT
>Ga0315282_10007074_pt1 | contig 18558 bp, 14 predicted proteins | sample YL17G07_20_MG_FD_203693 | JGI IMG/M metagenome (GOLD analysis project Ga0315282, IMG submission 203693) | Sediment microbial communities from Yellowstone Lake, YNP, Wyoming, USA - YL17G07_20 | ecosystem: Environmental > Aquatic > Freshwater > Lake > Sediment | place: USA: Wyoming | collected...
ACGAGGGGGCCGGGGCCAAGGCGGCGCCGAAGGAGGACAAGGAGGGACCGGAGGAGCCCATGACGATACCGGGCACCTCGGAAGGGCCGTCCTACGACGATGACGGGCCCGGCGACAAGGCACCGGAGGACAAGGTGGAGGAGATCGAGGGCAAGGAGGGCGAGTGATGCGGGTAACGATGGTGCAGAGGGCCCCCGTCCTCGGCGACAAGGAGGCGAACCTCAAGGCCATGGAGAAGGACATCCTGGCCGCCGGGCGGAAGGGCGCGGACCTTGTCATGTTCGGCGAGCTGTACCTGACGGGATACCGCATCAAGGACCGGGTGGCACGCCTGGCGGAGGCCCTGGACGGTCCGTCGGTGAAGCGCATCGCCAAGGCCGCCCGCAGGGCCGGATGCCATGTGCTGTTCGGGATGCCCGAGCGAGACACCAGGATCCGCGGCGCCATCTACAACTCGGCGGTGCTCGTGAGGCCCAAGGGAGGGCCGGAGGTCTACAGGAAATGGTTCCTGCCGAACTTCGGGCCCTTCGAGGAGAAGATCCACTACACTCCAGGCAAGGGAGTCAAGGTCTTTGACACGGACGCGGGCCGGATAGGGGTCTTCATCTGTTACGATATCTTCTTCCCCGAGCTCGCCAAGGCCTATGCGCTGATGGGTGCGGAGCTGCTGGCCGTTCTGTCGGCCGCGCCATCGTCCTCGAGGTTCTTCTTCGAGCACCTGGCCCAGGCCAGGGCCATAGAGAACGCCATACCGCTGGCCTACTGCAACAGGGTCGGCGTGGAGGAAGGGCTGAAGTTCTTCGGCGGCTCGGTCCTCGTCGGAGCCCGGGGCGGCATAATCGCAAAGGCCAAGGTCTACGAGGAGGAGGTCGTTTCCGCCGACGTCGACCTGGGCGAGGCCGACTTCGCGAGGTTCCACCGGCCGACGGTCAGGGACACGAGGGTAGAGCTGTTCAGGCTGATCGAGCGCGAGCTCGGGCCCTAGCTACTTCCTTCCAAGGATGAGGCCCGCCGGGTCCACCTGCTTCCTCAGTATCTTGAGCTCCTTGTCCGTCGGTGCCCCGGTCGTCTGGACGTTGTCGGAGACGAGAAGCTCGAAGCCCGTGGCCTGCTTGACCTGGTCGACGGTGACGCCAGGGTGCGTCGATAGGACCTTCATGCACTTGGTCGCGTCATCGAAGCCCATGATGCCCAGCTGGGTGATGACCCGGTACGGCCCGGTGCCTTCCGGCAGCCCGGCGGCCTCTCGGGCCCCGGGGCCCGTTAGGTAACCAGGCGTCGTCAGGAAGTCCAGCTTGGGTACGAACTTCCGGGTGTCCTGCTGCATTATGACTATGGTCCTCCAGGCGAGGGAGCCGACATCGTTGGCACCGCCGCTGCCGGGGAGCCTGGTCTTGGGGTGATCGTGCGGGCCGATGACCGTGGTGTTGATGTTGCCGTGAATGTCGATCTGGGCCGCGCCCAGGAAGCCATAGTCGATATAGCCCATCTGGCCAGTGGACATGACGTAGTCCATGGAATTCGCCATGACGCCCTTGTAGAAGGTCCTGGAGTCCCCGACGGATATTGGCAGCGTCGGTATCTTGGGGCCGATGCCGCCCGCCTCGAACACGATTAGGAGGCCTGGGGCGTGGTTCTTCTGGGCCAGCATGGCGGCTATGATAGGGAGGCCGGTCCCAACGAAGACGGACCGCTTGTCCTCGAGGAGCCTCGAGGCCGCGCAGGCCATGAGCTCGATGGTGGAGTAGTTCGGTCCCTGCTTCTTTTCGTCGGTCATGGCCATCACCTGTCCCTCCATGGGGCCTTGAGCTTCACCTTGAGATGCTCGAGCCTCTTGAGGTACTGCATCTTCTTCTTGCCGCCGACGAGCTTCAGGTACCCCTTGAAGTCGTCCACGCCGTAAACGTACTTGTCGAAGTACTGCTTGAGGCCCTCGTCGGTCTTTGAGAGGGATAGCCACTCAGCCATGTGCTCCTCGTCGGAGTAGTAGATGTTGGGCATGTTGCCCGGGTGGCTGCCGTAGGGGACCTTTACGACCGCATCCACGAGGAAGAAGGGTATGCAGGTCCTCCAGGGCTCCTTGCGTATGACCTTCTCGTCTACAATCTCCTCGGTTGTGACGACGAGACGTCTCGCGGCCCTGGCCAGCTCGAAGTCCTCAATGAGGGTACCATCCACTTGGCAGTTCCCGAACTTGTCGCAGCGGTGCACATGGACGAACACGATGTCCGGATAGCAAGCCGGCAACAGGACGATAGGCTTGCCGCTGAAGGGGTCCTTGACGACCTTGGCCGAGCTGTGCTTGAAGGTATCCGTGCCCGCCATGACGCGGGTCGGCATGAACGGCAGGCCCATGGCCGCGGCCTTGTAGCGCCATTGGAAGCCCGCGTTGGATATCTCCGCGGCGACCTTGACCCTGCCAGTCTCAACTGCCCGCCGGGAGGCCGGCGACAGGCCCCGTAGCTCATGTCCGAAGCAGTAGGCCACCTCGACCTTGGATATGCAGCCGGCTCCGACGAGGACATCTATGTCATGGACGGCCGTCTTGCCGGACATGATTATGCCCTTCTTGCCCTGGCGGATCATCTCATAGATGGCTGCCATTGAGACACGCACATGGCCGAACCCACCCATGGCCAGGTAGTCACCGTCGTGGACGAACTTGGAGACCGCGTCCTTGATGTCCATCCTCTTGTCGTCCAGGCTCCTGGGCTTGTTCTCGCGGACCCACCGTCTTGCGTCGTCGGGGTCCCTCCAAGCAAGGAGCTCGCCTTTTCCTTCCTCGATGATGTCCATCGACCTCACCTGTGTTTGCCTTGAACACCCGTAAGGATGGAAATTATTATGTGTACATATATTTTCCTTAAAGAAATCCATAGGAATTTTTCATATGAAATTGAAAATGGAAAGGTTGAAATGCAGTTAATCTGTTTTCATTTCAATATGAGGGTAGCTCAAGATTGTTAATTGCCAGTATAGAGGGGTAAGTATGAGGGACAAGGAAGATATTGAAGATGACGACGAGGAGCCGGTGAAGAAGAAGGCGCCCGCGAAGGGTGCTCGGGTGGACACAAGGAAGTACTTCGCTGAGATGATTGGGACGTTCGCGCTGGTGTTCTTCGGTTGCGGGAGTGCGGTCCTAGCGGGGGGTTACATAGGTTTCTACGGCATAGCCTTCGCATTCGGCCTCACAGTGCTCTTCATGGTCTATGCCATTGGGCCCATATCCGGATGCCACATCAACCCGGCCATAACCCTGGCCATGCTGGCCGCAGGGAAGATCAAAGGGAAGGACGCGGCCATGTACATCGCGGTCCAGTGCGTCGGGGCGTTCGCGGCGGCAGCGACATTGCTCGTGATCGCGTTCGGGAACGCGCACTATTCAGTGAGCATCGACGGCCTTGGCGCGAACGGATACGGCGCCCATTCCCCAGGGAAGTTCGAGTGGTGGGCCGGCTTCGTTGCCGAGGTAGTCATGACGATGTTCTTCCTGCTGGTCATCTTCGGCGCGACCTCGAAGCAGGCGAACACCAAGTTCGCCGGCCTGGCCATTGGCCTATCGCTGGTGGTCATCCACCTCATGGGCATACCGGTGACAGGAGTGTCCGTGAACCCGGCCAGGAGCCTGGGCCCGGCCCTCGTGCTAGCAATAATGGGCAGCTGGGACGCCCTCAGCCAGGTGTGGCTGTTCATAGTGGCCCCCATCATAGGTGGCCTCCTGGCGGCCTTCTTCTGGAAGGAGGTCTTCGAGGAATAAGGCTCGTCCGGAGCGGCAAGATCATGTGGGGCCGATGACCGCCCCGTGCGTCCCACGGCCTAGGCCCCACTCTCGTTTTGTACAGAATCTTCATATATTCGTTAACATCTTCCTTTATTCCCTCGATTTTGAGGGGCGATTTGGAAGGATGATGATGGCGGAACGTAAGTTCCTGAGGAAGGTCTGCATGCTCGGCGAGTTCGCCGTGGGCAAGACCAACCTAGCGAACCGCTTCTCTCACAACGTTTTCGATGAGAGGTACATCACGACCATGGGCGCGAGGGTCACGAAGAAGGAGGTCGACTACAAAGATGCCCATGTGACCCTCATGATATGGGACCTGATAGGATTCCTGAAGTACGAGAGGATCATCGCATCCTATGCTAAGGGCTCGGATGTGGGCATAGTGGTCTACGACGTCACTAGGGAAGATACATTCGCCGTCGCCGAGAAATGGGCGGACATGTTCCTCAAGGAGAACCCGAAGAGGACCATCATCTTGCTGGCCAACAAGATGGACCTTGGACCGAAGTATCCGGCCGAGGAGCAGGGCATGGAACTGGCCAAGAAGCGCGGATGGAAGTTCTACACGACCAGCGCCAAGACCGGCCAGAACGTCGAGATGGCCTTCCTGAGCGTCGCCGAGGTCGAATAGGGAATAAGAACAGCCCCGGTCGGATTCGAACCGACGTAACCGGCTCCAAAGGCCGGTGTGTTGAGCCAACTACACCACGGGGCTATAATGTCCAGCCAATGATTATCGTGCGGGTACTAATAGAACTTTCCAGGGCGATGGGGGGCGCGAGGGCTGGCCCTCGGGCCCGTCATTGGTTCTTTCCGTACGTCGACTTGTAGCGCTTCCGGGCCAGCTGGAGCTTCACCCGCTCGCTTATGAGCTCGGCCAGCCTGTAGAACGGCCCCGTGAGGGCCCTTGGGTTCGAGTCCATGGTCGTGTAGAACACGGGGATCTCGTAGCCCTTCATGATCTCCTGGACCTTCCGGTCCAGGGGCTTCCTGTCGTCCTCGGGCACTAGGTCTATCTTGTTTATCACGACGACGGTCGGGACCATGTCGGTGATCTTGTATGCCGCCCGGATCCATTTCGGTATGTTCTCGATGGACGCCATGTCGCTGGCGTCGGCCATCACGATGAGCCCTTCGGCGCCCTTGTAGTAGGACGGCTGCATCCTGAGGAAGGTCTCGCGACCTGTGATGTCCCAAACCATTATCAGGAGGTTCACGTCGGCCACGACGAACGAATAGCTCTGGACGTACTTGGTGATGGTCGTCCCGATGGTGTTCGCGTAGTGCTCCCATTCCTTCCGGAAGGGAGCGACCTTGCCAAGGATGGTCTTCTTGCCGACGCCGGAGTCCCCGATGAGGCAGATCTTCTTGATGATCTCCATGTGCTCCGGGGATTCCATCTCTATCGTCGGGACCTCGTCTTCCTTGGCCGGCCGGGACCTCTTTGGATAGGGCCGTGGGGTTTCCTCTTCGGGGATGACAGCCTCTGGCTCCTTGGGCCGCGGCTTCTTGCCGAGACGGTCGAGACGGGCCTTGATCTCATCTAGGCTCTCGTCCGAGTCCTTCTTTTCGTCCTTCGCGGGGGACATCCGAGGCCTATATTGCAGGAGGGTGCTATATAATCTTTCGAGGGGCGACCGGCGGTGGTACGTCTCACGGGAGCACGAGGACGGACCGCGGGCCGTACTCGACGACCTTGCGCAGGAGGTCCCGCTTTATGGCCCTGGACCTCCAGTTGACCAGCACGAGGTCGAACTGGCCGCTCTTGACGTTGTCGACGAACTCGAGCGTCGGGTTGCCTTCGATGTCCTGCCGCGTGACCTCGAGGCCGTAGAGATGGCCCGCCCGGACGACGTACTGGACGAGCTGGTCCATGGACTCCTCGTCCTCCACGACACGGGCCAGGACGTGTATGCGGGAGCCGAAGAGGATGGCCACCTCGATGGCCAGGGAGACGAGGATCTCGGAGTTGTCGGACCCGTCGATGGCCAGGAGGATGCTCTTGTAGGGGTTCATGTTGCCCGTCACGATCACGGGTCGGTCCATGCCGTCGAGGGTGTGCTCGATCCATGATCTGCCTATGAACCGCTCGAGCATGGTGGACGCCTCGGGGTCCACCATTACGCAATCATACAGGATCGTGCCGTTCCCGTTCTTCGATGCCTTCCGCTCCAAGGCCGTTTTCCACAGCATGGTTTTCAGGCCGTCCTCGGACCCGGTCTCCACGCCCTTGATGGCGATGTTGACGTCCTGGAGCTTGAAAATCTGCTCCATCTGCTTGGCATAGTTCCTGTCCGTCTTGTCGCGCTTGTCGTAAACGAGAACGACCTCGGCGTCGGCGTACTTGGCCAGGACGAAGGCCTCGCGCAAGGCGTACTTGATCGTCTTCTTCCCCTTGAACGGGACGTATATCCTTTGGAGCTGTGTCAGGTCGAGCCTGGCCCCCAGGAGCTTCTCCAGCCGCAGGACGTCCTCGTCGGGAGCTATTACCGTCAGGACATCGCCGGCCTTCAGGACGAGCGTGGGCTCGGGCACCTCGAGGTTCTCCCCGCGAAGGACGGATATCAGCGTGACCTCCTCGGGGATGTTCAGCTGCTCGATCCTCTTGCCTGCGGCGTCGCATCGCGTGGGGAGGATGAACTCGTGGACGTGCGGCATGTCTGGGTTGTAGATGCGCTCGACGAGCTTCGCGGAAAGGGCCGGCGTTATCTTGAAGGGCTCCATGCCGAGGCTCTTGTAGGCCTTGAAGGTCTCCTCGTCGCTGACGCGGACCATGACCTTGCGGACGCCGAAGGGCGCCACGGCCATGGCGATCTTGTTGTTGACATGGTCCTTGCTGGTCGTGATTATGACCATGTCGGCATCCTGGATGCCGGCGTCGATGAGGAACTTGAGGTTGGCCCCGTCGCCTATGAGGACCCGGTCCTTGCCGTAGAGCGTCGACATGTTCTTGACTGTGGCCGGGCTGCTCTCTATTAGGAGCGCCCTGGGCAGGTGCTTCATAAGGTGGCGCCCTATGCGGCCCCCGCCGATTATGATGATGCGTCCGGAGCCCTTCTTCTTCTCCGGGGCGGCCCGCTCGACCGTGGGCGGCAGCTCCTTCCCGCCGGCATTATCGGTCGACGGCTCGGCCATCAGAGCACCTCCTCCGTGGCATTCTCGTCATGATGGATGCCCGATTCCCCGGCATTGGGAGGCGCCTTGGCCTCCTCGAGACCCTTCTCCTTGGGCTCGTTGGCCATCATCCTCTTGAAAACCGTTGGGCAAACGAGGCAGAGAATCATTGCCACAAGGATTATCGGGGACAGGATGTCCTTGTTGACGAGGTTGTACTGTATACCGAGCGTCACGGCCGCGATCATCACCGCCAGCCTGGAGGAGTTGAGGACCCCGATGCCGAGGATCTTCCTGAGGGGATGCTCGGGGGCGAAATAGATGGACGGGACCATCTTGTTGATGATGGCCACCATGATGATGTAGGGGACCATCCAGAGCAGCTCGGGCCTCCAGAGGAGGGTGAAGTCGAAGTTGCTGCCGATGTAGATGAAAAAGACCGGAACGAAGAATCCGTAGCCAAGGCCAAAGAGCTTCTTGCTGAGGAGGGCGCCCTCGTGGAACAAGAGGGAAAAGAGCATGCCGGCCAGGAATGCGCCCAGGATGGCCTCGATGCCGAAGGCCAGGGTAAGCAAGATGAAGAAGAACAGGAACATGAACGAGGCCCTGACGCCGAGCTCTGACGGGTCCTTTCCGTGGAAGAAGCGTGCGAGCGTTTTCGGGAACTGCCACATAGCCATGCTGCCGACCCTGTAGGCGATATAGAATATCAGGAATGTGACCGGGATGTAGATGCCAAGGTTCAGCGCAAGGTGGAGTAGGTCCGCCTTGGCGACCAGCGGGATTAGGACCAGCATGATGGTCACGGATATATCGGCCATCAGGGCCATGATTATGATGTTCTGGCGATATGGCATGTCCGCCAGGCCTACCTCCCTGAGGGTCGACGTGACCAGCCCGACGAATGTGGTCGAGACCGTTAGACCGACTAGGAAGATGCCCCCGTTGCCTATGCCCATGCCCAGGGGGATCATGAAGAGAGTACCTAGCAAGAAGGTCAGGACGAAGGCCCCTATGGACTTGAAGATGGAGCCCGTACCACGTTCATTGAGTATCTGGAAATCGAACTCGAGGCCTGCCAGGAATAGCAGTATGATGAAGCCCAGGTTCGCGAGGAACTTGAGGGGTGCCCCGAAGAGGAGGATGTCGGAGCCGGCAGGCGCCCATGGCGGGCTCCATTTCAGCCATTTGAGGATAGCGACGATGCCCCCAATGGTCATTCCGAAGATGAGCTCCACGACGACGACCGGCACCTTGATTCGCTTTGCGAGAAGGGGGCTCAGGAAGGCCAGGATGGCCACCAGGGCCAACGCAAAGTACTCGGAGGCGTATTGGGGCATCCATTCCTTGTATACGGGCCTTACATAAAACCCTTTTCTAACGGGCCATTGACGGCGGGAACCGGTGCATGAACTACAATAATGTCGTGACCGTCAACTGGGTCAGCCATTGAGGCAGGAACAATATCTATTTCATAGTAAGTCGATTCACCGAGCGGGTCCCCTGGGGGTACTTGACCTGACGCATGCGACGCCGCGAAGGAGAGGAAAGGACGCCCCTTCGAAGGACTACGTCATCCAGACCAAGGGCCTCGTGAAGACCTTCGGCAGCCTCAGGGCCGTCGACGGGCTGGACCTCGGCATCCGCAAGGGCCAGCTCTACGGCCTTCTTGGGCCGAATGGCTGCGGCAAGACGACGACCATCCGGATGGCCCTTGGGCTGTTGACCATAACGGAAGGGTGGGTCGAGGTCCTGGGGGTCCGAATGCCTGACAAGCGGACCATGGCCAGGATCGGCTACATGCCGCAGGAGACCGCCGTCTACAGGGAGCTCACGGTCCATGACAACCTCGAGCTCTTCGGGCACATGTACGAGGTCCCTCTCGACAGGATGGCCCGGCGCGAGAAGGAGCTGCTTGAACTGGTGGAGCTCACGGACTGGCGGGACTCCATGGCCGGGGACCTGAGCGGTGGCATGATGCACAGGCTCTCGCTGGCCTGCGCCATGATGCACGACCCCGAGGTCATGTTCCTCGACGAACCGACGGTGGGGGTCGACCCCCAGCTCCGCGACAGCCTCTGGCATCATTTCCAGGACCTGTGCAAGCAGGGCAAGACGATCATTCTCACAACACATTACATAGAGGAATCGCGCCACTGCGACCTGGTGGGCCTGATGCGCGATGGCCAGATTATCGCCCAGGACTCCCCCAGGAACCTCATGCAGAAGGCCGGGACCGAGACCCTGGAGGACGCCTTCCTGTATTTCACGAAGGGGGTGGAGCGCAAGCGCAGGCTCACGAAGGGAAAGGCCGGGCCGGTGGCTTCCGAGGAGAAGTCCGGAGGTGAGGAGGAATGAACCTCCGGCGGACGCTGGCATTCTCGAGAAGGGTCCTCAAGCAGCTGCGCCACGATAAAAGGACCCTGGGGTTCATACTGCTGATGCCGCTCCTCATGATGGTCGTCTTCGGGTACACCTTCGGCGGGGACGTCAAGAACGTGAGCGTCATCCTAGTGAACGAGGACCAGCAGGCCACCATCACCGTCCCTGGGAGCGGGGCCGGCAACTTCACGAACGTCAACCTGACATTCGGGGAGTACATAGACAAGAGCTTCAACAGGGATACGCTGTCCATCAGGACCAGCACCGACCTCAACGGGTCCAAGGAGAGCGTCCGCAGCTCGCAGTTCTTCCAGAAGTCCTGGGCCGTCATCTACATACCGAAGGACTTCACCAGGGTCTTCGCCGATTACATCGCGAAGGTCTCCCAGTCGAAATCGATCGTGAACAGGACCCAGTGCGAGGCCAGGGACTTTTTCTGGTACGAAGGCTCCTGCCACCCCTTCCAGGCCTCCGATGCCGACAAGTACGCCCAGAAGTCCGATTGCGAGAAGGCGGGGTTCGGCTGGTACGGTAACAAGTGCCACGAGGACTTCAGTGACAAGGTCAAGTGGACCCCCGCGGAATGCGATTCCAGGGGCTACTTCTGGTACGACGACACCTGCCACGACGGGGCGGACCTGTCCATCTACATCGACGGCGCGAACCCCAACATCAAGGGGACGGTGCAGAAGGCCGTCATGGACGCCCTGCTCAAGGCCCAGACCGAGGTATTCGCCAAGAACCCGGCCCTGAGGAAGTTCCAGGTCGACAATCCAGTCGTCGAGAAGGACGAGTATGCCTTCGACACCGGCGACATCAGGTTCATAGACGCCTTCGCACCCGGCATCATGGCCTTCGCGATGCTCATGGTGACCACGATGATAACCATCTTCCTGTTCATCGAGGAGAGGAAGATGGGGACCCTCGAGCGGCTCCAGGCTTCCCCGGCCACGGAGACCGAGATCGTGGTCGGCTACGCGCTGGCGTTCAGCGTTGTGAGCGTTGCCCAGGCAACGGTCATCCTGATCACGGGGATAGGGCTGTTCCACATCTACATCGCGCCCCCGGTCATGTACCACATCCTGATAACCTACGGGTTCCTGATACTGCTGGGCATGGGCCACCAGTGCCTCGGCATCCTGCTGTCGTCGGGCGCAAAGAACGAGCTCCAGGCCATCCAGTTCGTGCCGCTGATAATATTCCCGAGCATATTGCTGTGCGGGATGCTGTTCCCGATCGAATCGATACCGACCTACCTGAGGCCCATCTCGTACATCATCCCGCTGACATACTGTATTGACGCGGTCAGGAGCGCCATGATCCGCGGATGGGGCCTCGAATCCCTTTGCTGCAACGGCCTGGCGCTGATCGTGTTCCTGATAGTGATGCTCCTGGGCGCCATCATGTTCCTGAAGCGGAGGGCCTGAGGTTGGTACGCCGTCCCGTCTATGTTGTTCCACAAGTAGCAGAAAGGTTAAATGGATTGAAACGGTTGAAGGTGAGCCTTTCCTTCGAGATGGGGAAGTATCGAGGGGATTGAGACCACATGGCACCACCATCCATGGCCACTCCCGGGGGCGAGCAGACGGTCGCCCAGGACAATCTGGAGAAGGCCAGGAAGCTCATCGAGGACCTCGAGAAGAAGGGGTGCGAGGTCTCCGAGGCCCGTGGCTGGTACGACCAGGCCAAGGACATGTACCGGAGCGGGCTTTATAGGACATCCGTCATCTATTCTGGCTATGCCCTGGACGCGGGGAACGAGCTGGTCCAGAGGATCAAGGAGATGGTCCTTAGGGTGACCAAGGTCAAGGCCCGGGCGGTGGACCAGCTTGGCAAGGACAACAAGAACATGCCCGCGATAGATGACATGGTCGCCGATATGAAGAAGGCCATCAACGAGGGCCGGCTCGACGACTGCCAGGAGCTCATATCGCAGGTGGACGAGATCTTGCGAGGCGGCTCCTCGCCTTATTTATCGACCACCAAGGCCAGGACCGAGATTGTCAAGACCGTCCAGCCGAGCAGGGGATACTCGAGCTGCCCTAGCTGCGGCAACATCGTCGAATCATCCTGGACCGAATGCAAGTACTGCGGACAGGACCTTAAGGAGGAGGAGGGGGGCGGCGGTCCTGCCTGGACGAGCGGGGGCGGGGGGCCACACCTGGTCTCCGACCGGCAGGACGAGGACACCTCCAAGGACATGGACGAGATGGAGCGCACCGAGGAGGACGCGGACCGGGTGGAGAAGGACCTGGACAGCTCCGAGGGCGAGATGCTCAAAGGAGCCGAGAGGAACGTGGACGCGCAGACCTCCGACGACATGGGCGAGCAGGAGGCCATAGAGAAGGAGGAGGAGCGGACCGAGGCCGACCTGGAGGCCCAGAGGCCGGCCCCGTTACCACCCGAACTTCCACCGCGCTTGCCACCACCATTGCCGCCACCGTTGCCGTCCAAGGAGATCGCCGACGAGGAAACCTCGAAGGACATGGAGGACCAGGAGGCCATCGAGCAATCCATGGAGAAGGTCGAGGCGGACCTCGAGGTGCCGGCGGGGCCCGGGACCGAGGTAACAGTCCCGAAGGCGGCTTCCCCTGAGGAAGAGGAGAGAAAGGGGCTGCTCGAACGGCTCAAGGGCTGGCGGGATGCTGGCTACGACGTCGCCCGGCTTGAGAAGCTCAGCGATGGTGAGCTTCCGGTCCTTCGCTCTGACGTCGAGAATTGCGCGAAGAACATAGAGATGCTCGAGGCCCTCACCGTCAGGTTCAAGAAGTTGAAGGACCCCAGGCTCCAGAAGATAGAGCCGTTCCTAAAGAGGCCCGACGAGGTCCAGAAGCTCGAGAAGGTCATCGAGAAGATCGAGGGCACCGAAGCATCCAAGCCAGTAGAGGTGCCAAAGCCGGCGCCGGCAGTCGAACCTCCGAGCGTGGAGCCGAAGCCCGCCCCGGTGGTCGAGCCCCCGCCGCCTCCACCGCCGGTCGAGGCCAAGCCTCCGGAGGAGAAACCGAAGGTCGAGGCCCCGGCGCCCGAGGCGCCAAAGGCAGAGCCGAAGCCCGAGGGCCCGAAGAGGTTCTTCATTCCTCCGCCGCCGAAACTCTCGTTCGACGACATCAAGCTGCCCCCGCTGAGCTCGAAGCCGCCAGCGAGCCCGATAAAATGCCCCAGCTGCGGCGAAGAGGTGGAGGCGGACTTCCTTAAGTGCCCGTTCTGCAAGTCCCCGCTCAAGAAATAGTCGTGCCTACCTTCTCTCGACCTCGTCGAGCGGGACGAGATGCTTCGTTTCAAGCGCCCATCGGTGCCGGGACAGGTCCTCCCGTCTCAACCTTAATTGCTGGCCGACGGCAAACCTGTCGCCCGTGGACCAATCCGTGTAGCCCTTCCGGACTACATAGGTCCGGTCCTCGCCGGAAAAGGACCCGAACCGGTCCTCCTCCTGCGCGATGAGGCTGCGCCACCGGGTGTAGTTCCCTGGATAGAGCCGAATGTGGCCACGGCCATCCATTGATATTGTGTGGTCAGAGACGCTGTCGAGGAAGTATCGGTCGTGGGATGCCATGATGATGGTGCCTTGGTAGGAGTTCAGGGCCGCCTCGACGGCCATGCGCGATTCCAGGTCAAGATGGTTGGTCGGCTCGTCGAGGGCCAGCAGGTTGCACGGGGACATGACGAGCTTCAGGATGGCCAGCCGCGCCCTCTCGCCGCCGCTGAGCTTGCCAACGGGGCTCTTTACCATGTCGCCCTTGAAGAGGAATCGCCCTAGGAGGGCCTTGGCGTCCTCCTCGGCCAGAAGCTCGTTGACGGTCCAGAGCTCCTGGATCAGGTTGTTGTCGTCGGACAATGACAGATGTCCCTGATCGAAGTAGCCGATTTTAACACCCCTAGAGACGGACAGTTCGCCACCGGTGGGCTGCACCTGTCCCACGAGGATCCTCAGGAGGGTCGTCTTGCCACAGCCGTTGGGCCCTATGAGGCCGATCCTGTAGCCGGTCTCGATCTCGAACTCGGCCCCTTCTATGAGCACCCTTTTCCCGTAGCTCATCGTGAGGTCCTTGGCCTCGGCTATGTTGCGACTGCTCTTCAGGCTCGACTGGAAATGGAACTTGAAGGTCTTGTTCCTTATTATTGGGTCGTCGAGCCGTTCCATTTTATCGAGGCGCTTGAGCTTGCTGCGGATCTGGGCGTTGAACCGGTTCCTACCGCGCATCTCCTCGATGAAGGCCTCCTGCCGCGAGATCTCCTTCTGTTGCTTGTCGAAGGCCTTCTTGCGGGCGGCATTCAAGAAGGTCTTCTGCTCGACGTAGTCCGTGTAGTCGCCTTCCCATGAATAGAGCCGGCAGGCCTCGATCTCGAATATCCTCTGGACGGTGTCGTCAAGCAGGTACCTGTCGTGCGACACGATGATGATGGTCCCGTCGAACCCCAGCATGTACTCCTCTAGCCACTCGATGGCCTCGATGTCCAGGTGGTTCGTGGGCTCGTCGAGGAGCAGTATGTCCATGCTGCTCGCGGCCACCAGGGTCTTTGCCAGGGCCACCTTCCTGCGCTCGCCTCCGCTCAGGTCCCTTATGCGGGCCTCGGGTTTGATGCCCGGGGAGCCCAGCCGGGCTAGTATGTCCATGGCCCGGTCCATGTAGCTGGCCCCGCTGTACTTCGCGTACTCGGCCTGGAGCTCGTTGTAGCGCCGCATGACGTCCTCGTAGCCTGCCTGCTCGTAGAAGGCAGGGTCCGCCATGCGCGCCTCTATGGACCTGAGCTCCTCCTTCAGGGCCGTCGAGTATCCCGTCTCGGCAAGCTGTTCACCGACGGTCTCGTCTGTGTCCTGGATCTGCCGCTGGGCCAGCAGGCCGACCCGCAGGTCAGGCTTGGCCTCGACCTCGCCGATGTCGATCTCCTCCTTGCCGACGAGGATGTTCAGCAGCGTGGTCTTGCCGGTCCCGTTCCTCCCGATCAGGCCGATCTTGTCTCCCGGGAAGATGTCGAAATTTACGTCGCGGAAGACGAGCAGGTCCTTGAAGGACTTCCTCATACCACGGACGCCTATGAGTGGCTTCACGAAAGCGTGGTATGCCACTTAAAGGATAAAAAGAGGTGCGGTGGTATCTTCGGGGCTGGACATCCTTATGAATGTTAACCAAAAAGTTCAATTCGATGAAGGTACATTATTAGAGACCCTAGTTGGGCTAGACCAAATGATATATAACGATTTGAGGGATTGGGCCCATTGCCTGGAAGGAAGGGAAACGACCGATGGCCAAGCAGCTCGATGACATCTACAAGGAACTCATGAAGGAGAAGGACGGCAGCCAGCCGTCGAAGAACTACGAGTTCGAGTTCGACCTCAAGGGCAACTTTATACATGTGAGCACCGAGGCCGCGGAGTTCGCGGGTTACACACAGGAGGCCCTCGAGACCATCTCCGTGTGGGATGTCGTTTCCGAGAAGGACCATGACCTGATGCTCTCCAAGTTCGCGGCCCGCAAGGAAGGGGCGCCCGTGGAGCCCTACGAAGTGACACTAATCACCCGCCAGGGGAAGCGCATCCGGATACGGGTCGAGACGACAGCGGTCATTGAGAACGGCAAGGTCGTGAGGGTCAAGGGCAGGTTCATTCCGATCTAGGACGTTTCAAGGAAATTCAGACTTGCCCACCCGCGCCTTGGAAAAGGGGCGGATTGTCGATGATTGCGAGTTCCAGGGAAAAGTATAGATTATTTAAAAAAGAACAAAATTGAAAGTGGGGCCGGTCTCCCGGCCCCAGATATGGGACTATTCCTTCTTGCGCCTTGCTACCACGAGGGAAAGGGCCAAGGCCACTATGATCACGGCACCGGCCTCGAAGCCGGGTATCTTGACCCCGTTGTCCTGGGCCTTGACGTACTTTATGGTTATCGACGTCGTGCCCACATTGCCCGCCTGGTCGGTCGCCCGGACAGGCAGCGTGTAGGTCGCACGGTTCGGCAGGTAGATGTCGAGGCTGAAGGACTTGGGGTTGTCCACCGGCATCCAGGCCCCGTTAGGGAGCTGGACCTCGACGGTCCTCAGACCGTGGTCGTCGCTGGCCGTGCCCTTTATGGTCAGCCTATCGCTGGTCACCTTGGCGTCCATCTTGGGCGACGTTATGGCCACCGTCGGAGCCGCCGTGTCGATCATTATGCTGTCCGACACTATCGGGCTGACGATACCATATCTGTCCTTGAACTTGGCGTAGACCGTCGCTAGGCCGTCGGCGTTCGATACCTTGATGGTCATGGCGCTTGCGTAGGGCACCCAGGTCGCCCCGGCGAAGTCCTGGCCCTCGGCCAGCATTACCGTCGTCTGGGCGTCCCCGCCGATAAGGTCCAGGGTCACGTTGAGCGTCTGGTTCGACGAGTAAGCATCCCCGCTGTCGAGCAGGATGCTGCCGTGGAAGCCTTCCTCGTGGATGTCCAGTATTATCGAGTCCGAGACCACCGGGCTGACCAGCCCGGCCGAGTCCTTGAACTTGGCGTAGACCGTCTGCTGACCGAGCTTCTCTGGCAGCGTCCAGCTCATGGTCTTCTCGTAGCTCGCCCAGCTGCCGAGCAGGAAGTCCTGCTGGTTGCTCAGCATCACGTAGGACACGCCGTTCGTGTCCGTCGCATCCAGCGCGAGGGTCACGACCCGGTCCGTTGTTATGGCGTCGCCATTGTTCACCACAATGGTCCCGGATGGGGCCGTCGTGTCAAGTTTTATGGACGCGTCGAAGGCCTTCGTGTTCCCGGCTCTGTCCCTGAACTCGACATGGACCGTCTTCTGACCATCGTTCGCCTCGAGCTGCCAATCGACGACCCTCGTGTACGGCGTCCATTCGACGCCCGTCATGTCGGGGGCGTTCGATATGCGCATGTCGGTCACGCCATTGATGTCCGTAGCCGTCAGGCCCAGGGTCACGTCCGGGAAGGTCGTCATCGGTGCCCCGCCGTTAATCACAACGGTGGCATCTATCGGAGTGGTGTCCAGTATTATGGAATCGGAGAACACGTTCGAGACCCAGCCGGTGGTGTCAATCACCTGAACATAGACCGTCGCGATACCGTCGACCGCTGGCAACTGGTAGTCCATGTTGGTCGTGAAGTTTTGCCACGTCGCGTTCTTGAGGTCCGGTACCGTCCCGAGGCGCATCTTTGTCACGCCGCGGGCGTCGGTCGCTGCTATGGTCATATGAACGGTGTTGCTGGTGGTGTACATGGCCTCCGAATTCAGCTGAATGATGCCCATGGGCTTGAGCGTGTCGACGATCAGGTTCAATGTCTTGTAGGTCGGGATGCTGGTGGTATCGAACATCCTGACGTATACCTTGTTCGGGCCCTCCCTGAGGAACAGCGTGATGTTCCACTCGGTCGTCCCTGTTGCCAGGTACCAGGTCGTGTTGTCGGTGCTGACCTCGACCCTCTCGATGGCCTCGAACTCTAGCTTGACAGAGGTCACCGTCGGTATTGCCAGGCCGTTGGGCGATGCCAACGTCAGCATATACTGCATGTACTTCGCGTTCCTCCAGCCGTTGTTGCCGTTAACTGCGTTCGCCCAGGTGGTCCAGTCGACCCTGTCGTTGGAGCTCCTCGTAGCGATGGTGACCGCGGTTCCCGTCGGTGTGTCCGATGTCACGGTGACCCCTTTCCAATCGACCTTGAAGTCGCCAGCGTATATATCCGACTGATAGATGCCTTTCAGGCCCTCGATGGACGCCCCGGCCTTGCCGATGCACATCTGGCCCATGCCGTCCATGCCGGTGTAGTACAGGTCGTAATTGTTATCGACCCTAAGGACGGCCAGGCCCCTGATGCCGACCGCGTCGAATGTCCCGCTGTCTGGGGAAAGCACTGCGGATGCGTCCGAGCCCTTCTCCCAGTTGATGCCGTCGGGGGATGTGGCGTAGCCCACGGACTGGCTCGGTAGGCCGATGTACCACATCCGATAGGTGTCGCCATCCTTTATGACCACGTCACCGAAGAGGGCGTTGCCGTCGAATGCGCTGCTCTTGCCGAAGCTCAGGATTGGGTCCCCGTGGTTCTCCCGGGTCCAGGTGATGCCGTCCGCCGATGTGGCATAGCCGATCTGGTAGAGGTTGTTGCTGTAGGAGATCATGCCCGCGTACCACATCTTGTAGATGCCGTCGTCCTTTATCACAGCGGGGCTGGTCGCGCCTCCGCCGTCGAACTTGTTCACAGGACCTATGTCGAGAACGGGCTTGCTGTTGTTGTCCTTGGTCCAGATGATGCCGTCCGTCGACGTGGCGTAGCCGATCCTGTAGATCCCGTCGGCGTCCTGGCCGGTGTACCACATCTTGTAGGTGGCGCCTTCCACCATCACTGTGCCAGGCCATATGGCCACTTCATCGAAGGCCCCTTGGGCGCCGAGGTCCAGGGTCCCGTTCGTGGTGGTCCATGAGCTGCCGTCTGCAGAATCCATGTAGACCAGGGTGTAGACCATGTTGCTGTCCAGGGCCATGGCCCACATCTTGTACGTGTCCCCATCCTTGATGACGGCACCGAGCACGATGCCGAACTCGCTTGCGGAGCCTACATCGCCGAGACCGACCACGGGGTTGTTGGCGTCCTTTGTGAAGGACGATATGTATGGGTCGTCGGCGATGGCCCCGTCCTTGGTGAGGGTCGCGTTGTTGAAGGAGCCGGCCTTGAACTCGGACGCGCGGTGCTGGTACCAGCCGTCAGGGGTGGGCTCTGCCGAGCCTGTGATGTCGACGGTCTTGGACATGAGCACATCGCCGTCGTTGAGGCTGTGCACTTCGATTGATGGGCCGGCGGCCAGGACCGGTATCGCGGGCACCACCATCAGCAATATCAGCAGTAGCGAAAGCGCCTTAGCGTTCATTCAACCTCACCTCCACTCTTGCTCTTGTTATCCCCCGGTTTGGCATCCGTGTCCAGCTTGGGGAACGGCGGAATGATCGGAATGGTCGTCTTCCTGGGGGCATAGCCCTCCGCGGGCGGCTTGTCGGACCCAGACCTCAGCTCGACCTCCCCTCCCTTGGGGGCGATCTCCGAGGATGTGTCCATCTCGGTCAACATCTGCTTGGCCTTCTGGATGTGCTTCTCGGCCTTGCCGGGGTTGTTCTTCGAGTTGTAGATCTCGGCCATCCTGAGCGACTGCTTGATCTTCGTCGTGTCGGCCCCCTTGGCATCGAGCGTCTCGACCTTCTTCTGGAGGTCGGTAAGCTCGCCCTCGGTGGCCGCTATCTCACCGCCGGCCGCCTTGTCCGACATGCTCTTGGGCTGAGGAGCCTCCTCATCGGCGCTCGAGAACGG
>Ga0315282_10007075_pt1 | contig 18557 bp, 11 predicted proteins | sample YL17G07_20_MG_FD_203693 | JGI IMG/M metagenome (GOLD analysis project Ga0315282, IMG submission 203693) | Sediment microbial communities from Yellowstone Lake, YNP, Wyoming, USA - YL17G07_20 | ecosystem: Environmental > Aquatic > Freshwater > Lake > Sediment | place: USA: Wyoming | collected...
TACATCGATTGGTCGAATAAGGGAAACCGATCGAAGATGCTGAAAGCACTTGACCAAGCATCCTCTTGTTTTGGAACAGAGTATGAGAACATCGTCGGCGGGAATGGAGTCCGTTCTCTTGAAAAGTTCAACTCCTGCAATCCTTCTGAACCTTCGGAAGTTGTCGGGGTCTTCCAGAAGAGCTCCCAGAGTGACGCAAAAAAAGCTCTCGAGGTCGCCCTTGAGAAATTTGAGGAGTGGAAGTGGGTCGCGCCACAGAAGCGCGCCGAGTATCTCTTCAAGGCTGCTCGTGTGATGCGGCGACGCCGCTTCGAGCTCAACGCCGCGGAAGTCTTTGAGGTGGGAAAGACATGGACTGAAGCCGACGCGGACGTTGCTGAAGCGATTGACTTCCTCGAGTTCTATGGTCGAGAGATGCTCCGGCTGGATCAACCCCAGCCTCTCGTGAAGCTTCCCACCGAGCGAAACGAACTCCGGTATATCCCGCTTGGTGTTGGAGTGGTTATTCCTCCATGGAATTTCCCTCTTGCGATCCTTGTCGGAATGACATCAGCCGCCTTTGTTGCTGGCAATACTGTGGTGTTGAAGCCTTCCAGCGATTCACCGCTGATTGGGTACAAGTTCATGGAAATTCTCCAGGAGGTGAAACTGCCTGCCGGCGTGGTAAACTTTCTCACAGGGCCAGGAGGAGCAGTCGGGGACACCCTTGTTCAGAATCCAAGAACGCGCTTTGTTTCGTTCACAGGCTCGAAAGAGGTTGGGACGCACATCAACGAAGTAGCGGCGAAGATTCAGCCAGGTCAAGTTTGGTTAAAGCGCGTGATCGCTGAGATGGGGGGAAAAGATTCCATCATTGTGGACGAAGAGACAAATCTCGATGAAGCAGCAGCGGGCATTACGGTGTCCGCTTTTGGATATCAAGGGCAGAAATGCTCTGCCTGTTCTCGAGCGATCATCGTCGAAAGGGTCTATGATCGGATGGTCGAGTTGTTGGCAAAGAGAGCTGAATCGATAACCGTTGGCCCGGCCAAGGACCTCAGCAACTACATGGGTCCGGTCATCAACAAGTCGGCGGAGGAAAAGATTCTACAATACATCGAGATTGGTCAAAGGGAAGGTGGGAGATTGGTTTCGGGAGGCGGCAAGGCTGCTAGTAACGGGTACTTTGTCCGTCCAACGATCATCGCGGACGTGGATCCGAAAGCGACTATAGCACAGGAGGAAATCTTCGGCCCGGTGCTGGCAGTGATCAAAGCGAGAGACTTTGATCAGGCGCTTGAGATCGCAAAGAACACCGAGTACGGGTTGACAGGATCGGTCTATTCAAAGAACCGAAAGAAACTCGAGAAGGCGAAGAAGGTTTTCCACGTCGGGAATCTATATCTGAATAGAAAATGCACAGGAGCGCTCGTTGGAGTGCATCCATTCGGCGGATTCAACATGTCCGGCACAGACTCAAAAGCCGGAGGACGAGACTATTTGCTTCTCTTCACACAAGCAAAAGCCATTTCAGAGAAAGTGGAGTAAGAGGGATCATCGCAATGAAAATCCATGAATATCAGGCAAAAGAGATTCTAAGAAGGTTTGATGTCGCAGTTCCAAATGGTGGAGTCGCCTTTACTCCCGTAGAGGCCGAGAAAGTCGCGCGTAACATCGGTGGAGACGTTTGGGTCGTGAAAGCGCAGATCCACGCAGGCGGACGAGGGAAAGGAGGAGGCGTCAAGCTGGCGAGAACGCTTGCCGAAGTCCGCGGCCTCGCCTCGAAGATGCTCGGGATGCGCTTGGTGACGCACCAAACGGGACCGGAGGGGAGAGTTGTCAAGCGGCTTCTCATCGAGGAAGGCATAAACATCGCCAAAGAGCTCTACGTTGGTATCACTCTCGATCGGTCTCGTTCGCAGAATGTTCTCATGGCTTCGACCGAAGGGGGTGTCGAGATCGAGAAGGTTGCTGCCGAAACCCCGGAACTCATCTTCAAAGAGTATATTGATCCTGCTTTGGGTCTCAGGCCATTTCAGTGTCGCAGGCTGGCCTTCAGGCTTGGCCTCTCAGGAGATACGTTGAAGAGCGCCGTGAAATTCTTCTCCGCACTCTACCGCGCGTATGACAGCATTGATGCCTCGCTTGCCGAAATTAATCCGCTTGTGTTGACCAAGGAAGGTAATGTGCTTGCCCTTGATGCCAAGATGAACTTTGACGACAATGCACTGTACCGGCACTCCGAGGTTGTTGAGATGCGAGACCTCGACGAGGAAGCTCCGCTTGAGATTGAAGCATCAAAGTATAATTTGAACTACATCAAACTCGATGGGAATGTCGGGTGTATGGTGAACGGAGCAGGACTTGCGATGGCGACGATGGACATCATCAAGCTTGCCGGTGGCGAGCCCGCAAACTTCCTGGATGTCGGCGGTGGGGCGAGTGTCGAAACGGTATCGAACGGGTTCCGAATTATCCTCTCGGACAAGAACGTGAGAGCGATACTGATTAACATCTTTGGAGGCATCGTGCGCTGTGACCGTGTGGCAGCCGGTGTGGTCGAAGCTGCGGAAAAACTCAGCGTCAGCCTCCCTGTCGTTGTGAGGCTCGAGGGGACGAACGCAAAGGAGGGAGCCGAGATTCTCAGACGTTCCAAACTCAACTTCGTCGTCGCGGAAACTCTTCAAGACGGAGCGGAGAAGGTCACGAGAGCAATAGCGGCTTGAACGGATGAACACTCGGGACGAGTACGAGCCAATCATCGGTCTTGAAGTCCATGCACAGATGCTCACGGACTCGAAGGCCTTTTGCTCCTGCACCACGAAATTTGGTAATGAGCCGAATTCCAACGTCTGCCCGATTTGCCTCGGCATGCCCGGCGTCCTTCCGGTCCTCAACAAAAAAATGGTCGAATTTGTGCTTCGGATCGGCTTGGCAACGCACTGCGAGATTGCATCACGGTCAACACTCGCACGGAAAAACTACTTCTATCCGGATCTTCCAAAAGGCTATCAGATCTCACAGTTTGAGGAACCAATCTGCTCCAATGGCTACATTGAGATCGAGCTGGATGATGGGAGTCGAAAACGCATCTCTTTGACACGCATACACATGGAAGAGGATGCTGGGAAATCGATCCACGACGTTGGTGCAGATTCTCTCGTCGACGTCAACAGATGTGGTGTACCTTTGATCGAGATCGTGAGCGAACCAGACCTTCGATCGCCACGGGAAGCATACCTTTACCTTCATAAGATCCGCCAGCTCGTGCGGTACCTCGGGATCTGTGACGGGAATATGGAAGAAGGGAGTCTTCGATGTGATGCAAACGTCTCGGTTCGGCGGAAGGGAACGGAGAAATTAGGGACGAAGACCGAAGTGAAGAATATGAACTCTTTCCGCAATGTGGAGCGGGCTCTCGCCTACGAGATCAGTCGACAGATTGAAATCCTCGAATCAGGTGGGGAGATCGTGCAGGAAACGCTGTTGTGGGATGCAAACCAGAATGTCGCGGTGCCGATGCGGAGCAAAGAGTACGCTCACGACTATCGCTACCTCCCCGAACCTGATCTTGTGCCCGTCCTCGTGGACAAGCGTTGGCTAGAGAGCATTAGAAAAGGACTGCCAGAGCTCCCCGCCGAACGTCGAGACCGATTCATGAAGGAATATGGGCTTCCTCGCTACGATGCTGAAGTGCTGACTACTGAGAGCAGTATTGCAGACTACTTTGAAGATGCCTGCAGGTGGAATAACCAGAAGTCAACGGACAAGTGCAAAGCTGTTAGCAACTGGGTGATGGGAGATGTGCTTCGGGTTGTGAATGAAAGACAAATCTCGATCAGCGAATTCCCAATTTCACCCCAACGACTTGCTGGCATGATTACACTGATCGACGATGGAGTCATCAGTGGAAAGATTGCCAAGGAAGTGTTTGAGGAGATGCTTAGTTCTTCAGAAGAACCCCGAGCGATCATCGAAAGAAGCGGGTTGCTTCAACTCAGCGACGAGCGTGAGATAGAGAAGATTGTGAACCAGGTACTTGAGCAGAACCCGGAACAAGTCCAGACGTACATTGGAGGGAAGGATACGGTCTTCGCCTTTCTTATTGGCCAGACGATGCGAATGACGAAGGGGAAGGCCAATCCGAAAACGGTGAACAAGATACTGATGAAGAAGTTGGAAGCGCTGAAGACCAATAGCTAAGCTATGACCACTTTTTAGGATCAATAGTCCAAATACAGAGAGACGCAGTTCAAAGGAGATCAGATGCGCCGCAAAGTAATCGCTGGCAACTGGAAGATGAACAAGAATGTTGATGAGAGCGCAATGCTCATCAACGAACTCAAAGACCGTCTCAAAGACATCGCTGACGGTATTGAGGTGGTCCTTTGCCCACCAATTACATCACTAGGCATTGGGAGCCAGCTCCTGAGAGCGAGTCGACTGAAACTCGGCGCCCAGAACATGCATTTCGAAGACGAGGGGGCTTTCACCGGGGAAGTCTCAGGGAGGATGTTGAAATCCATTGGCTGCGAATACGTCATCCTTGGCCATTCAGAACGACGAACCTACTTCCATGAATCGGATGAGATCATAAATCGAAAGGTCAAGAAGGCCCTGGCTTCTGGCCTCAAGCCGATCGTCTGTGTCGGCGAGACCTTGGATGAAAGGGAGCGGGGACTGACCGAAGTCGTGGTGACCAAGCAGGTCAAGGGTGTGCTCGAGGGTATTCCTTTGGAAGACATCCGTCGATTGGTCATTGCCTATGAGCCGGTCTGGGCAATCGGAACTGGAAAGAACGCGACGCCTCAGCAAGCGAATGAGGTCCACAAGTTGATTCGGAGCTTGATATCCAAAATGTACGACCGCGCGGCAGCTGATGGTCTCATCATCCAGTATGGAGGAAGTGTCAAGCCCGAAAATGCTGCGGATTTGCTCGGTCAGCCTGACATCGACGGAGCATTGGTCGGCGGAGCATCCCTCCAGGCGGATTCATTCGCAAAGATAATAGAGGCTGCTCTGCTGTAGGTCAGACCTCAACGTGCCTCTTCAGGTGGGCGCTTTCATGAGCCGGCCCATCCTCTGACTGACCCGGTCTTTCCCCTTAGAGTAAAGATTTAGCAAAACCTGCATTTTTCCATTGCTTTTCGGCCTATCTTTCTGTATATTGGCAATAGTTGGCTTCTGCGAGCACGGGCAGTTCTGTGCTAAGTCGACCCTGGACATAGCTAGCTGGATTGATGCCAAAACCCTCGAGAATCGCTCTTTTCTATCCTTTCTTGTTCCTCCTCTTGCTTTTGTCCTCCTCGAGTTTGCCAACGATTGCTCAGGACCACTTCTTCGAGAATGGTGAACCGATAGTCAGAGGGTCAGACGCTGGTATGTTCCTCGATACTCCGACTCGGACAAAGGTTGACCTTTCTGGCGGCTGGTCATATTCCGTCGATGGAAAGACCTGGAAGTCAGTCAAAGTTCCATCGGCATACGACTTCGTAGAGAAAGTCACCTTCATCCGCTCGTTTGATGTTCCGTCAGACTTGATTGATCGCTCAGCGTTTAAGTTGGTGGCATACGGGATAAACTATGACTGTGAGATTTCCGTCAATGGGACTTTTGTTGGAAGACATATTGGGGGATATTCATCCTTCCTCTTTCAGATCCCCGAGAATACACTACAGGTGGGGCAGAACAACGTAGTCAAGGTTATCGTCAATAACCAACTCGATGCAAAGAGCACGATTCCCCTTCGTCAGCAAGTCTGGGGATGGAGAAATTATGGCGGCATTTTTCGTGATGTTTACATCCTTGCCACTCCGAGAGTTTGGATTGATGATGTTCAGATTCACACATCGTTGAGTTCAGATCTCAAAACGGGAACTATCGAATTCGCCGGAACTATCGACAATGCGCTTGCAGAATATGAGCGTACGGACCCAGCCGGGATCGCTTCGTTGCTCTCCTCCTCGTTTCGGTTCTGGATTCGGGTTTACGATAGACTTGCTGGAACGCTTATCGCAAAGAGCGAAGATGAAGAGTTCACAATAGAAAAACGGAAAACGACAAGAATAGAAAGCGACGTTAAACTCTCAAATCCGAATTTATGGAGACCTGAGAACCCAGGGCTTTACGTACTCAAGGTCTACGTGATGAGAGATAAGATTCTCTATGACGAGGTCGATGTGAATGTTGGCATCCGTGAAATAGCCATCAAGGGCTCTGACATCTATGTGAATGGGAGCAGGATTTTCCTTCAGGGTGTTCTGTGGAGAGAAGATCATCCGATGTATGGAAGCGCAATGACCTACGAAGCGCTTGAGAAAGATATTCTATTGATCAAGAGCCTTGGAGCGAACCTTGTTCGGGTCGGGAATCATCCGCCTCATCCGTATTTCTTGGATCTTTGTGATCACTATGGACTGCTGGTGATGGAGGAAATTCCAGTCTGGAATGTTCCAGCAGAGGTTCTCGGCAAAGAGTACTATCAGGAACTCGCGAAGACGTATGCGAGGGAGATGGTTGCTCGGGACAGGAATCACGCCTCGGTCTTTGCGTGGGGAATCGGAGACGACTTTGACTCAGCAGAAAATGAATCGAAGGAATACGTGAAAGTGGTCCGAACCCTGATTGAGTCTCTAGATGATCGGCCGATCTACTATGCGACAAGCATGATCAATAATGATATTGCAGCCGACGAGATGGAGATCGCGGCGGTGAACATCCTCGCGTCTGATGTAAGGCAGTTCAAACTGAAGCTGGAGGGATGGAAGGAAAAGCATTCAACACAGCCAGTTATCCTTGCTCGATACGGAAAGGTAGTTGAGCCGGGGAACCACAACGGCTACAGCGATCCAATGTCGATGGAGTCACAGGCGCGCTATCTGATCCAACACTTTGGCGTTGTCAAGGAGGCAAAGATTGCCGGTGCCATCATCGACGGGTTCGCTGATTGGCGGGGAGATCGACCGATTATGACGATCGAGCACCCCGACCGCTTCCTCTCCACAATGGGGCTCGTCAGCTATACACGGGAGAAACGGCCGGCCTTCGAAAAAGTGCGTGCGCTGTTCAATAATGAAAAGATCGCGGCGCTGACGATGGGAACATATTCGGAGAATGCGCCAATCATCTTTGTCGTCGTGGGATTCGTCCTGCTCTTGAGTTTTGCGTATCTCCTCAAGAGTCATCGGCGGTTCCGTGAAAGCGTTCTACGGTCGTTCCTCCGGCCGTATAATTTTTTCGCCGATATCAGAGACCAACGGATCCTTTCATACTTTCAAACGACGGCCCTTGGAATTGCCGTTGCATTCACGCTTGCGCTTGTCGGCGCGAGTTTCTTTTATCATTTTCGCGATAACGCGAACATGGATTATATCCTTACGCATTTTCTGTTTTCAGATGCGCTGAAGGGGTCTTTCAGTGAGATCATCTGGCATCCGTTCAAATCCATGCTCGTTTTCTTTCTGCTCATAGCGATCTGGTTGCTCATTGTGGCCACATTTGTGAAAATCTTCTCATTCTTCGTGCAAACCAAAGTCTATTTCTTCCACGTGTATTCCATCGCGGTGTGGTCAGCGTTACCCGTTGTTCTTCTTATACCTGTCGGGATGGTGATGTATCGGGTGATGGAGAGCGACGCATATGTGTTGCCGATCATGATTCTCCTCGGAGCGATGGGGATTTGGGTTCTCATCCGATTATTGAAGGCTATCTCGATCATCTACGACGTCGCGTCGCTTCGCGTGTATACTGGTGGAGCTTTCGTACTTCTAGTTTTTCTCGTGATTGTCTTGATTTACTACAACTATGCTCAGTCCACTATCGCGTACTATAAGTTCTTCGTGAACTTTATCCAAGGGACAGGCTGATCCCCGACCGATTCAAGCTCGCATCATGTATCTATCCAGACTCGAGATCATAGGTTTTAAGTCATTTGCTCAGAAGGTTAATCTCTCCTTCGACAGTGGCATGACGGGGATTGTCGGACCGAACGGCTGTGGGAAGACAAACATCGTCGATGCGATTCGGTGGGTTCTCGGTGAGCAGAAGTCGAGCACGCTCCGAAGCGACAAGATGGAGGACGTGATCTTCAACGGGAGTCGGTATCGGAAGCCGCTGAGTATGGCGGAAGTCTCGCTGACGATTGAGAATACGAAGGGAATCTTACCGACGGAATTTGCGGAAGTGACAATAACTCGCCGGGTATATCGATCTGGGGAAAGTGAGTACCTTTTCAACGGTACCCCGTGCAGGCTCAAGGACATCGTTGACCTCTTCATGGATACGGGCATGGGGGCGGATGCATATTCCGTCATCGAGCTCAAGATGGTGGAGACCATTCTCAGTGATAAGGCTGAAGAACGAAGGAGGTTGTTTGAAGAAGCGGCCGGCGTTACGAAATACAAGTTCCGCAGGAAGGCAGCATACCGGAAACTCGAGACAGTTCAGCAAGATCTTGTCCGGGTGAACGATATCGTGAAAGAAGTCCAGAAGACAGTCTTCACCCTAGAGAAGCAAGCGAGAAAAGCCGAGCAATACAACGAACTGTCCCAGCGGTTAAGGACTCTGGAGATCGATCTCCTCGAAAGAGAATATGCTGCGGTAAACCTCCGCCTCACCCCGTTGGAAGAAAGACTCAACTCGGCGTTGAGCTCGAAGCACGAGATCGATGACATGCTCTCAAAAGAGGAACGTCACCTCGACGAGTTGCGTGCTGAATTGAGATCGACAGAAGAGAAGATGGGCGAGAGTCGCCAGGCGTTGGCTGCTTCAAATGAGAGGCTGCATGCAATTGAGCAGAAGATCCTTGTCGAGAAGGAAAGGCGCAACTCACTGGAGAAGAATATCTCCCGATATGAAAATGAGAAGCGTGCCCATGACGAACGAAGACAGAAGCTTGAGACTGCAGTTGGCGAGCTTTGCCAAAAAGCTGAAGCAGCAAGAGCCACGCTCCAGGCTCTCGAGGCAGACTATGCAGAGAAGAAATCGCAGCTGAGTGCCGTGGAGAGTGACTGGAATGCAAGGAAATCTTCTCTCAAAGGATTGAATGACGCCTTCGTTGAGACTGTCGATGCTCTCTCGAAGAAGAAGGCTGAGCTTGAGCATCTCCGCGCACGAGTCGAGAATGCGCGAGGTCGAATCGAACGAGTCCGCGAGGAGAATTCGTTCTACGAAGCAGAAGTAGCAGACTCCAATGCTGCACTGGAGGCTCTCATTCCTGAGCACAAGGAGGCACGTCGTTCCTTTGCCGAAGTCCAGCTGAAGCTCTTTGAAATGGAGACGCTGAAAGACCAGCTAAAGCGCGAGGTCGAAGAGCTCCGAAACAAAGAGTTTGAGCTCCGGGGAGAGTACGAGAAGAAGTCCTCACGGCTCGGCTTCTTAAGGAGTCTCATTGAGACGCACGACGGAATCCCTGAAGGAACAAGGTACCTCATTAGTGCTGGTGAGTCTCGCTCATTCGTCCAGACAACAGTTGGAGATGCCGTCTCCACTGAGCCGAGATACCGTGCTGCAATCGAGTCTGCACTTGGGGAAACAGCAAATTACATCGTCGTCAACAATCTCGACGAAGCTTACCAGGGAGTCCAGCTCCTGAAGAGATCCCAAAAGGGGAAAGCGACTTTTATCTGCCTCAACCGCATCCCGGCTGTAAGTCAGGGGGATTTCATTATCTCAAATGGTGGAGCAATAGGCTGGGCGCTTGATCTTGTTGGTTACGATAAGAAGTATCAGCCTCTCTTCCAGTTCCTCCTTGATCGGACGTTGCTTGTCAGCGATGCTGAAGCTGCTCGCTCCTTCGTGAGCAATGGTGCAAGCCTAAAGTGTGTAACGCTCGAAGGCGAAGTCATTACGAGCTCTGGAGTGATGAAAGGTGGAAGTCGTCATCAGGAAGATGGCCAGACCATCGGCAAGAAGAACCAGATTGCAGAGTTGGAGGCACAGATCAAGTCGCTCGGCGAAGAGTTGGCGGGTGTTCAGCGTCTTCTGGGAGAGAAGAGTGCAGATCTAACCCTTCTCACGTCGAAAGCTTATGAAGCCGACGTGAAGAGGCTTGAGCATGAAGTGGCAGGGATTGAGACGAAGATGGCACAGCTTGAATTTGAGAAGAAGCGAGCTCAAGAGGCAATCGAACGGAATCAGTCGGAAACCGAAAAGCGAGAGACCGAGGTTGCGACCGTTAAGTATGAGCTTGACTCTTACCTTCAACAGTCGGAGGAGTTGGAGCAGAAGAGGAGAGACCTTGAAGGCATGCTCCACACAGCCTCGCGGGAGCTTGAGGAGAGTGAAGTTCAGAAGGAAGCCAAGTCGAAGGTGGTGAACGAATGTTGGTCCCAACTGGTTAGGCTGAGGGAGGATGAACGGGAGATTGCCCGTGAGTTACAGTACGGCGAGGCGGGAATCACAGAAGCCTCTGAAGGGGTGCGCTCCCGGGATCAGGATATCTTATCGAGCAAGGAAGAAATCGAGAGGTTGTCGGTTGAGATTCTCGAAAACGAAGATGCGTTAGCGCTCCTGCGGAAGGAGCATGCAGCCCTCGGTGAGCGCAGGACAGCGATTGAAACCGACTATAACGCGAAGCGAGAACAACTCCATTCGATAGAGCTCAGCATCCGCGATGAGAGAAGGCAACATGATGACTCGCTCGGTGCAACGCATGAACTTGAGATGAAGCTCTCCGAATACCGGATCAAAGTAGACAACTTGAAGCAGCGGGCGAAAGAAGAGTTTGACTGTGATCTCGAATTGAAGAGATACCCTGTGGATGAAGAGTTCAGTTTTGGCGATGCGCGAGAGGAGATCCGGCAGCTCAAGAGCAAGATTCGAGCGCTGGGTCCCGTGAATTTCGCGGCATTTGATGAATACAAGACAGAGAAGCAGCGCTTTGACTTCCTTACGATGCAGCGCAATGACCTCCTCGAGGCTGAGAAGACACTGCTGGACACCATTGAGGAGATCAACACCACGGCTCAACGGAAATTCCTTGACACATTTGAGAAGATCAGAGGGAATTTCATTGTCACTTTCAGCAGCCTCTTCGACGAGGGCGACGAGTGTGATTTGAGGCTGGAAGAAGATGTCGATCCGCTGGAGGGGAAGATCGAGATCATCGCAAAGCCGCGAGGAAAGCGGCCGCAGTCCATCGACCTCCTCTCTGCAGGCGAGAAGACCCTCACTGCTATTGCTCTGCTGTTTGCAATCTATCTCGTGAAACCAAGTCCTTTCTGCATCCTGGATGAAGTTGACGCGCCGCTAGACGATTCGAACATCGATCGTTTTACTCGCATCCTCAATAAATTCTCGAACAACACCCAGTTCATTGTTGTAACTCACAACAAGAGAACCATGGAAGCAGCAAATGCTCTTTATGGCGTCACGATGGAAGAAGAGGGTGTCTCAAAGCTCGTTTCCGTTCGTCTCACCACGGAATCACTGATGAAAAACTAGTTCGCATGGGGCTGGCGCCTCGATAGAATTGGAAGTTGAAACGGGCTGCGAGAAAAAAGACTGAGATGGGATTGAAAATATATATTGACTTTGATGGAACGATCACCCTCAAAGATGTCAGTGACTACCTCTTCAGTCAGCTGAGCGGTCGACGCTCCGAGGTCTTCGTGAAGGAGTATCTTGCGGGGAAGATTGGTGCACGCGAATGCTTTCTTGGAGAATGTCAAGCCTCTGGGGCGGTGCAGATCGAGAGCGTAGAGAAAATCGTCGATCGGCAGGAAATCGACCCTACCTTCAAGGACTTCGTGGAATTCTGTGAAAGTCATGGCATTCCGGTCTATGTTCTCAGCGATGGTTTCGAATACTACATCCGGCGCATCCTTGAACGTCATGGTCTCACGCGGGTAAAATTCATCTCAAATCAGCTCGTCTTCCAGCCAGTCGACGGAACGGGGGTGTTTACTCTCCTGCCCGTATTTCCATACAAAGATTCAGAGTGTGATTGCTGTGCGAACTGTAAGCGGAATCATCTCCTAACGCTTTCTTCTGAAAACGACATCATCGTGTATGTTGGCGATGGCTACTCCGATCGCTGTCCCTCGAGGTACGCGGACATTGTGTTTGCGAAAGGAAATCTCATCCGCTATTGTCGCGAAGGGAGCATCTCGTTCTTTGAATACCGAACCTTTGAGGATGTCATCGAGCGTTTAGAAAAAATCGTTACCCAGAAGCGTATTCGAAAGCGCTGGCAGGCAGAATTACGGCGGCGAGAGGCATTTCTCCAAGGGTGATCTTGGTAGTGTGAGCATCCAGAGTGCATGGACATACGACTGAAACTATTCAGGTATCGCAGTTATACCCCCCTTCCTTTTTTGCTTGTGATGTTCGTATTCGCTCATCCAACTCTACAGAGTCTCTTAATCGGATTTCTCATCATGCTGACGGGCGAGAGTGTTCGGTTATGGGGAGTTTCTATCGTGGGGAGTGAGACACGGACCACTGGAGCGGCGGGTGGAACAAATCTGATCACGACTGGCCCGTTCGCCTACGTCCGCAATCCCCTTTATCTTGGGAATATGATGTTGTACTTCGGTATTGGGGTGATGTCAAACGCCCTCTTTCCATGGTTTGTCGTTGCGGGGATTGTTCTCTTCTTCATCCAGTACTATTTGATTGTCACAACGGAAGAGGAGTACCTCGCGAAAACATTCGGCTTAGCATTTGAAGACTATGCGCGCCATGTTCGGCGTTTTCTACCCGGTCTGAGGAAGTATGATACACATAGTAACTCGCAGACCAAGGGTAATTTCCAGCGGGGACTGCGCTCTGAGAAACGGACTTTGCAGGCACTATTCTTGCTCTCTCTGGCACTCATTGTTCTTTGGCAAGTGAGGAGTTAAGCGATGGTCAACCGCGTCATGGTGATCGCGGGAGAACCATCAGGCGACCTTCACGGAGCCGGTCTCGTCCGTGAGTTGAAGAAAAGGAGACCAGACCTCGAGGTGTATGGGATTGGCGGTGAGGGGATGGCCCGGGCTGGTATGGAGTTGATTTATCATATCCGGGACTTGTCTTTCATGGGATTTGCGGAGGTTGTAAGGCACCTCCCGACGATTCAGAGAGTAAGGGGAACACTCGAAGGCATCCTTGGTCGACGGAAGCCTGATGTTCTCATATTGATTGATTATCCCGGATTCAACCTTCGGTTTGCTCGGAGAGCGAAGGCGCACGGCATAAAGATCTTCTACTATATCAGTCCGCAGGTCTGGGCGTGGGGAAGGAGACGAGTGAAGGAGATGAAAGGCCTGATCGACAAAATGTTTGTCGTTTTCCCGTTCGAGGTGGATATTTATCATCAAGCCGGGATTGAAGTTGAATTCGTTGGCCATCCACTCTTGGAGGTGATTGGGGATTTGGAGAGTACCGATGGTTTTCGGGAGAGGTTTGGAATCTCAAAGGAGAGGAAACTTCTCGGCCTTCTGCCGGGGAGTCGGGTGCAGGAGGTGGAGAGGATTTTGCCCGTCATGGCTCAAGCGGCTGTAGCCCTGCAGAGCGAGTCCCATTGTGAAGTTGCTGTTGGTGTCGCGCCGAACTTGCAGGAGGATTTTTATCGCCAGTTTATTGAATCCTCCTTGGGTGTTCACCTCATCTCCGGGGCAACGTATGATCTTATGAGGAACTCTGACTTGGCTTTCGTTACTTCAGGTACTGCCACACTCGAGACAGCCTGCTTTGGCACACCAATGATTGTTGTATATCGCACATCGTTTGCAACGTACTGGATTGGGCGGATGCTCATTACACTGAAGAACATCGGGCTCGTGAACATTGTGGCTGGCCGTCAGATCGTGCCAGAACTCATTCAGGGGAAGATGACTCCAAAGAATCTCGTGCAAGAAGCTCGCCGTATCCTGCAGGATTCGGCTACTGCACAACAGATGCGTGCTGAATTGCTTACGGTGAGGGGGAGGCTCGGGACAACTGGAGCCTCTGCCCGAGTCGCTGAACAGGTATTGGGGGCATAGTTACAAGGATGACTAAGATGAACTACAAGACTCTTGGGCTTCGATCAGCCTGGTTCGTGGTCATGTCTATCCCGGTCTGCATGATGCTTATTACACCCCTGTCAGCACAGGTGTCTACGTCAGACAAGAAAGAAGACGAGAAGAAGATTCTCAACGAAAAATTCGAATCTCTTGACCATCGGTTAGATGTACTGGAAAAGGCAGTCGACGATGTCCTCTGGTACCAGAAAGTCGGCGACGTTGCCATCATCGACAAGATTTACCAAGTCGGTCCGCCACCGGCGAAAGTCCCCAATCCCACTGCAATGGGGGCAACGAACCCGGTAAAGTTCTGGTCCTATATCTTTATTCCTCAGAAGATCGACCGGGCGAAGAAGTATCCGTTGCTTGTGTTTCCGCATGGCGGGGTCCACAGCAATTTCAGCACGTACTATACTCACGTCATGCGCGAGCTCATGGCCCAGGGGTACGTCGTGATAGCTCCTGAGTACCGCGGGAGTACGGGCTATGGGAAGGATTTGTACGAACAGATCGATTATGGAGGACTTGAGATTGAGGATGTGCATGCCAGTCGGAACTATATGCTTGAAAACTACGACTTCGTCGATAAGGATCGGGTGGGAATAATTGGATGGAGCCACGGCGGGCTAATCACGCTGATGAACATATTCGAACACCCCAAAGACTACAAGGTCGCGTTCGCAGGGGTGCCGGTGAGCGATCTCGTCGCGCGCATGGGATATCAGACCGAGGATTATCGCAAGGAGTACTCCGCGGAGTACCACATCGGAAAAACGGCGCACGAGAACGTGGAAGAGTATCGCCGCCGCTCCCCCGTGACGCATGTCGCCGAACTCCAGACGCCACTGCTCATTCACACGAACACCAGCGATGACGACGTGAACTTTCTGGAAGTGGAGCATCTCATCCAGGCCCTCAAGGCTGAAGGGAAGGAATTCGAATATGAGATATTCAAAGATGCACCTGGTGGCCATAGTTTTGATCGAATCGATACGAAGATGGCAAAGGAAGTCCGCGTGAAGATTTATAGATTCCTTGCACAATACTTGAACCCTCCGACTCCGTTCAAGACGGTCCGTGATTTGACAAGAGCAGGTTACAGATGAGTTTTTGTTTCTAGAATCGAATATGTGACAGGTGAATGCTCTTACATTTCTTCTTCTTCCGTTATCGTGGTTATTTGGCATCGGAGTCGGACTGCGAAACAAGTGTTTTGACTGGGGCATCTTTCGTTCAGAAAGCCTTGGTGTGCCTACGATTTCGGTCGGCAACCTCACTGTCGGTGGGACGGGGAAAACACCCCTCGTGGCTCACATTGCGAGATATCTCCAGCAGAAAGGAAAGCGCGTCGCGATTCTTAGTCGAGGGTACAAGCGAGAGAGCACCGCATTCGTCCTAGTGTCTGATGGAAACAACATTGTTGCCGACGCAACTCAGAGTGGAGACGAGCCGATGGAGCTAGCGCGGCAACTGCCTGGAGTTGTCGTCGCAGTGGATGAGAAGCGAGCGAGAGCGGGAAAGGAAGTTTTGGAGAGGTTTTCGATTGATGTATTCATCCTTGATGATGGCTTTCAACACTGTGCAGTGAAACGCGACGTGGACATCGTGACTATACCTGTGAGTCTGGATAAAGCGCCTTCATTTGGGAGAGCTCCCCGTTCATACCTTATTCCAGCAGGATGGCGGAGGGAACCGCTAGGAAGTCTGAAGCGGGCGAGCCACCTTGTGTTCACCAGGGGAAGGGATGTGTGCTCAAACTTGGAAGCCTTTGAAGGCCTGAGAAACTGGTATTGCCAATATACGGTGGCAGACGCGAGTGCAGTCGATTTCCAAGTAAGAGCGCTGGTCTGCTTATCAGACGGGATAGAGGAGGATCCGAAGAAATTCGTCGGCAAGAAGGGATTCCTCTTTTGTGGCATCGCAGGTCCTGAGGGCTTCTTTCGACTTGCGGCCCACTCCGGTTTGAAAGTTGTGGGGAAGAAATCCTTCACTGACCATTACAGATATCGGGCTCGGGATTTTCTGAGTCTGAAGAGTCAATTCTCCACTACTGGAGCCGATCTCTTGTTGACGACTATGAAAGATGCAGCGCGGCTGTCTGGCTGCCCAGAGTGTAAGGCTTTTGTGAGAGAACTTCCGGTTTACGGACTAGCAGCTGATGTCGCGTTTGTTCAAGGCAAAAAGGCTTTCCACGAACATCTCGACAGGTTGTTTGCATGACTTCTCCTCTCATCATCGGCATCACGGAATGCGGTAAGTGGGACAAGTATGCGTCTTGGGCACTGAGAGGGGATCCATCTCTTGAGATTATTAAGCTTTCCTGGAAGGAGAATAATCTCGATGCAGTCGATCGGTGCCACGGTGTAGTATTGACTGGAGGCGAAGATGTGCATCCTCGCTTATACGGTGCACCCGAGCGAGCTGCCGAACTTGACCCGAAAGAGGTCAACGAGCGCAGGGACGAATTTGAGCTGAAGATGATTGAAAGAGCTTTGCAGAAGGAATCACCTATCCTCGGCATCTGTCGGGGATTGCAGATCGCCAATGTTCACTTTGGTGGCACACTGATCCTGGATCTCGCAAGCACAGGGAAACCCAGCCACTCAAAGTCCCAAGGCTATGATCGCACGCATCCGGTAAAGCTCACAGCGGGCACTCTGCTGGAGAAGAGTGTTGGGGTAGACCATGGTGAGGTCAATAGCGCTCACCATCAAGCGGCAGAGAGAATCGGTCAGGGTTTGAGACTTTCAGCGATCTCCGACGATGGAGTCATCGAAGGATTAGAATGGATGGAGCTCGACGAAAAGCCATTTCTGCTGCTCGTGCAGTGGCATCCCGAGCGAATGCAGAACCTCGAGAGTCCTTTTTCAAAGAATTTATTATCCGGATTCACGAAAGCTGTAGCAGAGAAGCAGCGCCGTGCAACAGCTGTCTCACTAAAACATACATAAAAGCACAGGTTCACGATGAGCAAAAAATACGTCTATTTTTTTGGAAGTGGAAAGGCCGAAGGTACTGCTGAGATGAAAGCACTCCTTGGTGGGAAGGGAGCCAACCTCGCAGAGATGACAAATCTCGGACTCCCAGTCCCACCAGGTTTTACGATCTCGACTGAACTTTGCACGTACTACTATGCAAACAAGAAGAAGTACCCACGAGAATTGGAGCACCAGGTGCTCACAGCTCTCAGGAAAGTCGAGAAGATCATGGGGGCGAAGTTCGGTGACTCTGAAAATCCACTTCTCGTCTCTGTTCGCTCTGGCGCGCGCGCCTCGATGCCCGGAATGATGGATACAATCCTCAATCTCGGACTCAACAAACGGACTGTCGATGCTCTCATCAAGCAGGCTGGAAATGCTCGGTTTGCCTGGGATTCGTATCGCCGGTTCGTGCAGATGTATGGCGACGTCGTGATGGGCTTGAAACCCGAATCGAAGGATGAACAGGATCCGTTCGAGGAGATCATAGCAAAGAAAAAATCGGCGCATGGAATCGAGCACGATCTCGAGTTGACTGCGGAACACTTGGAATCCCTGGTTCACGAGTTCAAAGCAGAAATCAAGAAACGAACAGGCAAAGATTTTCCAGAAGATCCAATGGAACAGCTCTGGGGAGCTATTGGTGCAGTCTTTGGGTCCTGGAACAACGCACGGGCAATTGCTTACCGGGAGCTCTATGACATTCCGGAGAGTTGGGGTACAGCTGTAAACGTACAAGCGATGGTCTTTGGCAATCTTGGAGATGACAGCGCCACCGGAGTCGCCTTCACACGTGATCCCGCTACTGGTGAGAATCGCTTTTATGGTGAATTCCTTGTGAACGCTCAAGGCGAGGACGTCGTTGCTGGAATTCGGACGCCCCTCTCGATCGAACAGCTACAAGAGAAAATGCCGGAAGTCTACGCACAGCTCCTCAAGATTCGAAGAATCCTTGACCGCCATTATCGTGACATGCAAGATATCGAGTTCACGATTCAGAAGGGAAAGCTCTTCATGCTGCAGACGCGGGTGGCCAAGAGGACCGGGTTTGCAGCCTTCCGCATCGCAACCGATATGGTTGAGGAAGGATTGATCTCACCGAAGGAAGCGCTTCGTCGCATTGAGCCGGAGCAGCTCAATCAACTTCTCCGTCCCGTTTTCGACGCTGACGAAAAGAAAGCAGCCATGAGTAATGCGAGGTATCTTGCGAGGGGTCTGAACGCGGGTCCAGGAGCGGCCAGTGGCAAGGTGGTTTTCAATGCCGAAGACGCCGAGGACTGGGCTCGTCGCGGTGAAAAAGTAATCCTCGTGCGTATTGAGACTTCCCCAGAGGATATCAGAGGAATGAATGCCGCTGAAGGTATCCTCACTGCTCGCGGAGGGATGACTTCTCACGCTGCTCTTGTAGCACGCCAGATGGGAAAGATATGTGTTGCTGGATGCAGTGCCCTTGACATTGACTACCGGAGCAGGTCAATGCAAGTGAATGGAAAAACCATTCGTGAGGGAGACTACATCTCCATCGATGGGACCACAGGCGAAGTAATCGAGGGCAAGGTGAATACGCTCCCATCGGAAATACTCCAAGTCCTGCTTGAGCGAAGGCTCTCTC
>Ga0315282_10007076_pt1 | contig 18555 bp, 16 predicted proteins | sample YL17G07_20_MG_FD_203693 | JGI IMG/M metagenome (GOLD analysis project Ga0315282, IMG submission 203693) | Sediment microbial communities from Yellowstone Lake, YNP, Wyoming, USA - YL17G07_20 | ecosystem: Environmental > Aquatic > Freshwater > Lake > Sediment | place: USA: Wyoming | collected...
ATCCCACATTGATGGAACTCGTCAAAGAAATTGGCACCCTCCGATTTAACGAGGAAAGGGCCCGATCCGAATGGGGATGGAAGACCTCCTATTCCCTACCCCAAATGGTCGATGACTTCATCGAGGAATTTAATCAAAATCGCTCTCTTTATCTGTAAATCCACCCCTACGGAGCAAAAACGTTATGGAAAAAGTGATTATTACAGCAGCCATCACGGGCTCGATTCATACCCCTTCGATGTCCCCGTACCTTCCGGTCACGCCAGAACAGATCGCCGACGAAGCCATTAGAGTTCACGAAGCGGGGGGAGCTGTGGCGCATATCCATGTCAGGGATCCGAAAACCGGGTATCCGACGGCCGACCAGGACGCCTATCGTGAAATTGCAGTTCGAGTCAAGAAAAAATGTGATATCGTGCTTTCTTTTACGACGGGAGGGCGGCTGACCGAACCCGTGGAAAAAAGGGTGAAGGTGGTTTCCTCCCTAAAACCGGAGATCGCCTCTTTAAATGCAGGGTCTTTGAACTTCGGCCTTTTCCATATCGTTGATAAAATAAAGAAATGGAAGTATCCATGGGAGAAAGAATATCTGGAAGGAACAGAGGACGTGATCTTTCCAAACACGTTTAAGACCATGCGGGAATACCTGGCTGTAATTTATCAAAACGAATCGAAACCTGAACTTGAGATCTATGATGCGGGGATGATCAACAATGTCGCTTTTCTAATTGAAGGAGGATATGTAAAAAAGCCTGTCTATTTGCAGTTTGTCATGGGGATTTTAGGCGGAATCCCTGCCACCCCGCAAAATCTGATCTTTCTGGTTGAATCAGCCAAGAGTGCCATTGGAGATTTTGAATTCTCCGTTTGTGCTGCCGGCAAAATGCAGTTCCATCTCTGCACTCAATCTCTTATTTTGGGTGGTCATGCCCGCGTGGGTCTGGAAGACAACCTCTACCTTGATAAAGGGGTGATTGCCAAGAGCAATGCGGAGCAGGTCTCCAAGATGATTCGTATCGCTAAGGAACTTGGATTTAAACCTGCAACTCCGAATGAAGCCAGGAAGATATTAAACCTCAAAGGATTAGGAAGAGTCCATTTTAAATGAATGCGCTACGGCGTAAGTAGAGCATCCGAGGGGGTTCATCAGACCAACATAGACTATCTGTTTAATATCGGTAAAGATTCATGAGATGAAGAAGTGGAGGTAGGTTAGGATGGAAAAACTGATTATCACCGCCGCCTTGACTGGGAATATTACCCTGCCCACGCAAACACCCTATTTGCCCATCACCCCTCAACAGATCATTGACGATGCCGTGCGAGCGGCAGATGCGGGAGCTGCCTCGGTACATATCCACGCAAGGGATCCAAAAACTGCCAGACCGACCACCGAGCCTGCAGTATACAGGGAGATCGCTGCCGGCATTAAGGCCAGGAGTGATGTGATTGTCTGCATCACCACTGGCGGCACAGCCTATATGCAACCGGAAGAGAGAGCACAAGTCGTTCCTGCCCTCAAGCCCGAGCTCGCAACGTTTAACATGGGAACGATCAATTTCTCAATCCATCCAATAGCCGATCGTTACAAGGACGAGGACTATAAATTTCCATGGGAGAAAGAATTCGCTATCAGTACCAAAGACTTTATGTTCAGAAATACATTTGGCGATATCGAGAAGCTCATGCAGATGATGAACGAAAATAACACCAAGCCGGAGTTGGAGTTGTATGATGTTGGGCACCTCTATAATCTTAACTTCCTTGTCAGAAGGAACATCATCAAGTTCCCTGTTTGGCTACAGTTTGTCACCGGCATTCTGGGGGGTATCGGGGCCAATGTGGATGAGGTTGTCCACATGAAACAGACTGCTGATCGGTTGCTCGGTGGGGACAATTATATATGGTCAGTCATTGGTGCGGGATACCCCGCAGAATTCAATCTGGCGACATTAGGAATGATGATGGGGGGACATGCCAGAGTGGGATTTGAAGACAATATTTTTATTGAGAAGGGGGTCCTGGCAAAGAGCAACGCTGAGCTTGTGGAAAAAGTGGTGAGAATTGCCCGGGAGCTAGGCAGAGAAATAGCAACGCCTGACGAAGCCAGAAAAATACTTCGTCTAAAAGGTAAGGATAAGGTGAATTATTAATATCGTTATTACGAGCAGGTTGATAGTTATCGGTTCAAAGTAAGCATAAGGCTTTTGGACTGACCGCTCCTGTATTTGGGGTAGGATGACGGCATATAACCTACCAATACCACTAGAAAAAACAGAATTTGTTACGTACAGCTTGCCACGATCCGCACCTTTTCGAAGGTTGCGATATGGAAAAGAAATCAACCCTTCGACTTCCCGGTCTGTCCCTCGATTTCACTCGGAATGGTGAGCTTGCCGAAGCAAAGCCCGGGGCGTGCTCTTCGACAAACCCTTCGGCCACGAGGCCTTCGATCGATTGAACTCAGGGCCTTGAGCCCGTCGAAAGGCTCAGGGCCGAGTGGCTCAAGGCCCCGAGTGTAGCCGAGGGGCTCAGGGTTGATACTGAGCGACGCTTTTAACCCCAATTCAAAGGTCAGAGTTTTCCTTGGACCCGAGTTCAGGCCGAGGGTGTGCCGTCGAACGTATCAATAATTCTGGCCCAGAACCTCGAAGTAAGCCCTGGGATGCTTGCAGACCGGACATTGATCCGGGACATCTTTCCCATCAAAGACATAGCCACAATTTCGGCAGTGCCACTTCAGAGAAGCGTCCTTTTTGAATACGCTCCCGCCCTTCACATTTTTTAACAGTTCCAGGTACCGGACCTCGTGGAATTTTTCCACCTTTGCCACATTGGTGAAGGTCTGATAGACCTCATCGAATCCTTCTTTCTTCGCCACATCCGCAAAATCCTGGTAGAGCTTCGTCCATTCCAGATTCTCTCCGGCAGCTGCGGCTTTCAAGTTGTCGGCGGTCTTCCCGACGACTCCAGCAGGATAAGCAGCCAGGATTTCCGTATCTCCCCCCTTGAGCAGACTGAAGAAGAGTTTGGCATGTTCCTTCTCGTTTTCTGCAGTTTCCAGAAAAAAAGCAGAAATTTGCTCATAACCTTCCTTTTTCGCCGCACTGGCAAAAAAGGTGTAACGGTTTCTGGCCTGGGATTCACCGGCAAAGGCAGCCAAAAGATTCTTTTCCGTCTTGCTTCCTTTCAATTCCATAATGTTCCCTCCTTTTCGATTCAGTGGTGAGCGTTATTTCAGCATTTCAAGATTTCTTCCCCGAAGATTTCTTGCTCATAATTTTATCCCTTGAGGTTGAATTTATCAAATTAAAAATACTCTCTGAGCTTGTTGAGGAAGGATGTGGTTTATCATTGCCGACCGGGGTGGGTCCCTGAAGAGGCTTCATCGGCCCAACCTTTTAGGGATTTGCTGCATAAGTCTCAAGGAGAAACTGGGGTATCAAGATCATAGGGGACCAACCCTGATTGCCCTCAACGCGGGCCTTAATGAAGCCTCGGAAGGGATTTAGCACGGTCGCGGGCAAGAAAAACTGGGGAGGGGAGTTGGATTCCATTATTGCCAAATCTTCTAAAAAGGCTTAAAGTTTGTGTATCCTTTGGAAGGAGGAAAGAAATGAAGGTCTTAGGAATTCTGGGAAGCCCTCGATTGGGAGGAAACAGCGACATCCTTTTAGAACAGGCCCTGACCGGAGCCAGGGACGCAGGAGGCGAGACAGAGAAGATCGTCCTGGCCCAGAAGAAGATCTCCGGATGCCTGAATTGCGAAAAATGCAATGAGGCAGGAGTCTGCGCCATTCAGGACGACATGCCGGAGATCCACAAAAAAATCCTTGAGGCAGATGCCGTCATCCACAGTGTACCCGTCTATTTCTGGGCGATGACTTCCCAGACGAAGGCCTACCTCGACCGCTGGTGCGCTTTTTTTGACGCAAACTGGCGGTGGCACAAGACTTATTTCCCTAAGATGAAAGGAAAGAGGATCGGTCTCATCACGGTTTGCGGAGACCCTAATGTTTCGACAGCTGACCCTATTGTTCATAGTTTCAAAACGACCTGCCAATTTAGCGGACTCAACTTCTTTGGATTGGTGCAGGCTTCAGCTGCGACGAAAGGGGAGATTGCCGGTAATGTGGAAATCAAGAAGCAGGCTTACGACTTGGGGAAAAAAAGTGTGACGAAGTGACGTCCATTTTCTTTGCTACAGGCGGTTATTTTCCCCTTCGATATCGATTTTGCAGGATGACTTCGTCAACGATCTCGCCGCAAGAAATACATCTCCACCCAAAATAATCTTCTGCCTGGCCGTAAAATTTTTCGTACGCCATTGAACCACCACAACGGTCACATTTCATAGGTTTCGCCTCCCATAACTATTTTACTCTAATCTATTCATCAGACCCTGAAATTTCAAGGCGGGCAGTAAAAAAAGATCTAGACTGGGAGATATAGGTTTAAAGGGTTGGAGTTGGAGCTAACACCTATCCTCAATCGTAGCATGCTTAAGAGTCGAAGATTTCCCGTAGAAATCATGAACGCTCACTCAATATATGAGAACAGTAGTGTCCCAACGTTGAAATGTTAATTTCCTGTAACAGAAAGAAAGTATTTACTATTTTAGAGGAAATGGTTTTTATCGATTTGAACTCCAAATCCCCTAAATGCCATACTCCTTCCATTTCAAGGAAGGAGATAGCGGCTTATGAATTCCGGCAAAACCATTTTCTCCCAGCTCATGGAATTCCTGCCTACCTACGAATTCGGCCAATGCGTCAAACGATATCGGGGCAACTACAAGATCAAATCCTTTTCCTGCTGGGATCAGTTCCTTTGCATGGCTTTTGCTCAACTCACCTATCGCGAAAGTCTCCGAGATATCCAAGCCTGCCTCCGGGGCAATCACCAGAAACTCTATCATATGGGCTTTCGAGGAAAAGTTTCCCGCAATACCTTGGCTCACGCCAACCAGGTCCGCCATTGGCGGATCTACGCCGACTTTGCTCAAATCTTGATTGCCCAAGCGCGAAGTCTTTACGCCAACGAAGACTTTGGTGTCGAGTTGAAGCAAACGGTTTATGCCTTCGACGCTACAACAATCGACCTTTGTTTATCTCTCTTCCCCTGGGCCCAATTTCGTCAACGCAAAGGAGCGATCAAACTTCATACCCTACTGGATCTGCGGGGCAGCATTCCTACTCTGATCTTCGTAACTCATGGCAAAGTTCACGAGGTCAATCTTCTCGACGAACTCTTCGTAGAACCGGGAGCCATTTACATTTTCGACCGAGGCTATCTGGACTTTGCACGTCTCTACAAGATCCATCAGGCCAGTGCCTTTTTCATCATCCGGGCCAAAAGCAATTTTCGTTTCCGGCGGATTTATTCTCAACCAGTCGACAAGTCGAAGGGAGTGCAAGCCGATCAGATCATCGAACTCCATGGCTTCTATGTCTACAAAGACTATCCCGAACGACTACGCCGGATTCGCTACTTCGACGCCGAGAAAAACAAGAGGCTAATTTTTCTAACCAACCATTTTACATTGCCGGCCTTCACGATAGCCGAGCTTTTCCGCTGTCGGTGGAGGATCGAGCTATTTTTCAAATGGATCAAACAGCATCTCCGGATTAAAGCGTTCTATGGAACCTCAGAGAATGCCGTGAAAACTCAAATTTGGATTGCCATCAGCGTTTATGTCCTTGTAGCCATCGTCAAAAAACAGCTTAAGGTAGATTTGAGTCTCTATACCATGTTACAGATTTTAAGTGTGACTCTCTTTGAGAAAACTCCATTATTACAACTACTTTCAGAAATTGATCCTAAACAAACTGAGAACGATTTTCCCAACCAGCTAAAATTATTCAAATAACGTTGAGACACTACTGATATGAGAATCAAATTGAAACATTTTCAGGAGTCTGGAAACAGAGGATAGATAGCGAGACTGTCGAAAAACCTTATCTTTGCCACTTTTGTTATCAAATTTTCTTCATCTCTTTCTACTCTTTCAAATTTCATTTACTAATGGCTAAAAGTGTGGTATTTATTGACCTGTTATCCGTGGGGGTGATGGTTGATATCTCGTTTGGAGAGGATGGAGCGATGGCCAAATATAAGCCTTACAATTATTCCCAAAGAGTGATGATTCCGATTTCACTTGAAGATCAATTAATGCCGGGGACATTGGAGTTTGCGATCCACACTCTGGTGGAAGACCGGATGGACATATCGGTTTTTGAGGATCGATACAACAATGATGAGACGGGGCGCTGGGCTTATGATCCAAAAGTTCTCCTGAAAGTGGTCTTGTTTGCTTATTCCCGGGGCCTGATTTCTTCGAGAAAGATGGAACGGGCGTGCCGTGAGAATATTACGTTTATGGCACTGACGTGTGGACAATGTCCGGGTCACAGCACGATTGCAGCCTTTGTTTCATCGATGAGAGATGAGATATTGCCTTTGTTTCGAGATGTCCTATTGGTTTGCGAAGAGAGCCATTTATTAGGAGGAACTCTGTTTGCCTTGGACGGGTGCAAGGTGCCTTCCAATGCTTCGAAGGAATGGAGCGGTAAGATTTTGGATCTGAAGCGGAAGAAAGAGAAGATAGAGAAACAGGTCAAGGATCTCCTCAGGCGACAAGTGCACGTAGACCGGAAGAGTGGAGACGAAGGGGAGACGGAGGAAGGTGGGCCATTATTAGATCGGTCGAAGCAGATTGAGAGGCTAAAGAAGAACGCGAAACGAATTGGAAGGTTTTTGAAGGAACATGGACCCCGCTTGGGACGGCAGGGAAAGGAGGTCAAGAGCAATGTGACGGATAACGAATCGGCCAACATGATGACCTCCCATGGGACGATTCAGGGGTATAATGGTCAGGCACTCGTCGATTCCAAGCATCAAGTGGTTGTCCATGCGGAGGCCTTTGGAGAGGGGCAGGATCATTACCATGTTGGTCCCATGATGCAAGGGGCGAAAGAGAATATGGAAGTCCTGGGGTATGAGGGCGATTACTTTGAGGGGAAGAAGTTGGTAGCGGATAGCAATTACAGCAGCCCAGCCAATCTGAGTCAGTGTAAAGCGGAACGTCTGGATGCTTATATTCCGGATATCCGATTCCGGACGAGGGATGAGAGATTTGCGACACAAGAACGGTGGGAATCCCGGCGGACGAAGAGATTCATCTTAGAGGATTTTCAGTATCAGAAAGAGACGGATGAGTATCTTTGTCCGAACGGAAAGGTCCTTGGGCGGCGGGCCAAACGAGTTATTTATGACGGTGTTATTTACAAAAGATATATCGCGGACAGAGAGGACTGCATCCGTTGTCCGTTAAAGAATCGTTGCATCAAAGGGAACTTTGTCAAGGGTCGCTATTTGGGTGTCCCCGTGGGGGCCACTCCTGGCAATCTGATCAAAGAGATGGCCGCCAAAGTAGACACGGAGAGGGGACGGAACATCTATCACCAGAGGATCGCGGTCGCCGAGCCCGTGTTTGCGAATATTAAGTACGGGAAGGGCTTGGATCGCTTTACGCTTAGAGGAAAGATAAAGGTGAATATTCAATGGATCTTGTACTGCATGGTTCACAATATAGGAAAGATTCTGACTTATGGTTTTGCCTAGGACACCAGAGAACGGAGAGGTCCAAAACTATCTACTCCGATAGGAAAGAAATGACAAAACACCAAGAATAAAACGAGAATTCTTTAGCAAGAAAAGTCAGAAAAGTCGTTTTATGTGGAGAAGTTTATTTGTCAAAAAGGTTTTTCGACAGTCTCAGCAGAAATCTGCACTTTTCATTTTCGGAAGTTCAATTTTTTAAATGTGAAGATGACAACGATAGGTTGAAGCCCCGAGGAATTTTAAGTCGTTACCTTTTGAGAGTCTTTATGATAAGAGTGGAACTGGAGTGTAACCATCTTAACCGAAAATAATTCAAATTGACCCAACCTATTCCAACTCGACTCTACTTGCTGAGTGAAGGAGGCCATCTTTATAGTTTGTTGAACCAATGACCGGCGAGTTGGCTGAATCCTGTAAAAAGAGTCACTAAACAAACGTCCCCACAGTCCCATGTATTGAATAGAGCACGCTGATTCTTGAGCTAGTCTTGTGAAACAGGTATATAAGTCGGTTTCCGTCCGAGGGCTTTCAATACGAGTGGAATAAAGACCAGCAATAAGGCTGAAAATATACCGATCGAAGAGATCGGTCGCGTGATGAAGATTAGGAAGCTCCCCCCTGACATGAGGAGCGATTGTCTCAAGGTTCGCTCCAGCATGGGACCAAGAACGAAGGAAAGAACTAGGGGAGCTGCCTCGTATCCAAACTTTTTTATGAGATAACCCACCAATCCAAAAAATATCATGATCTGGACGTCAGTGATGGAATTGTTGATGCTGTAACTACCAATCAAACAAAATAAAAGGATTAGAGGAAAGAGGATACTGTAGGGAACTTTCAAAACTTTAACCCAAAGTCCAATGAGCGGCAAATTTAGAACCAGAAGCATTATGTTCCCTACGTATAAGCTTGCCACTACTCCCCAGAAGATTTCTGGATGCTCAATGACCAGCCTTGGTCCAGGCTGTAGACCATGAATCATCAGAGCCCCAAATAGCAAAGCCATAACGACATTTGCTGGAATCCCGAGTGAAAAGAGAGGTACAAGCGAACTTTCGGCGGCAGCGTTGTTGGCGGACTCGGGCCCGGCTACACCTTCAATTGCGCCTGTACCGAAAGTCTCCGGATGCTTGGAAATTTTTTTCTCCACAGCGTAAGAGACAAAGGATGAGATGATCGCGCCTCCACCAGGTAGTACACCAAGGAAAAAGCCGATCACCGTTCCCCTGACAATTGGCATAGCTGAGTCTTTCCAGTCTTTCAGAGTAGGTAGAACCTTCCCCTTGATAGTGTCCAAGATGGAAACTTCCTCCAGATTCTCGACATTGATCAATACCTCCGAAATGCCGAAAAGCCCCATCACCAAGGGCACCAGGCCAACACCGTCCAGCAGTTCGATGATCCCAAAGGTAAACCTTTCTTCGGTACCTGAAATGCTATCAAGACCTACAGTACTCAAGAAGATTCCGAGGGTACCCATGATCAACGCTTTGATCACTGACATCTGGGCAAGACAGATCAAGAGAGTCAAGCCTAAACACATCAATGAGAAGTATTCGGGGGGACCGAATTTGAGGGCAATGCTTGCTAAAGGATTTGCAACTAACATTAGTCCAAATATTGCTAAGGTTCCAGCAATAAAAGAACCAAAGGCACTCATGCCTAGGGCAGGACCAGCCCGTCCTTTCCGAGCCATCTGGTATCCATCCAGACAAGTCACCACCGAGGCAGCCTCACCGGGTATGTTTACCAATATCGAAGTCGTAGACCCACCGTACATAGCACCGTAATAGATCCCTGCGAGCATGATGATTGCAGAGACTGGCCCCATCCCAAAGGTGATGGGTAAGAGAAGAGATATTGTGCCTGCTGGACCAATTCCCGGGAGGACGCCGATGAGAGTTCCGATAAAAACTCCTAGAAAGCACAACAGCAGATTGACGGGCTGCAAACAAATGCCAAACCCCGCGATCAAGCTATGGATGGTCTCCATATCAAATCCTCAATATACCCTCCAATATTCCCTTCGGAAAAGAGCATCTTAACCAAACGTCAAACACCAAATAACTGACCAGAGTTACGAATACAGCCCCTCCCACAATCACCCACCATTTCCTTTTAACTCCAAAGGAAAAAAGGCAGAACATTAAGAGGAAAGTAGAAATCATATAACCAATCAAATTAAGCACTATCGAATAGGCTGTAAGCATCAAAAGCATCAATAGTAATGGGTGAAATCTAAGACTGACATGAGCCTCTTGCTTGGTCTCCTTTCCCTTTTTTTGGAAATGCGTACCAAATAGTGAAATCAAACCCAATACCCCCAGCAGTCCTCCTGCAGTAAAGGGCATAAACCCGGGTCCTGGGCGATGAAGCTTTCCAAGCTCTAAATGATAGGATTTATAGCAAATTGCTATCCCTACCAAAATCCAGAAAAAAGCTATGTACCTATCCTTTTGTTGAAGCATACTACTTCTTTTCTATCCCCAGATTTCGAATAAGTTGCTCATAGACTTTATCTTCTTCAAAAAGCAACTTCCTCAGGCCTTGGCTGCCTCGAACAGGCTCATTGGTTACACACATCTCCTCTAGTAGCTTTTTATAAGCAGGTGTTTTCATGGCTTTAATAAATGCTTGGTCCAACTTCTCGACAACCGAAGGCGGTAAATTTCCTGGCCCGATCAATATCTGTTTCGTGTCCAAAGCAACATTGTAGCCAAACTCTTTTACGTTGGGAACCTCAGCGAAGATATCAAGACGAGCGTCGCCAAAAAAGGCTAAGATTCTAAAAACTCCCTGTTTTACTAGAGGGCCAAATCCACCAGTGGAACCGCAGCCAACTGGGACATGACCTCCTCGCACCGCAGTATTCGTAGGCGAATCCCCTTCAAAAGGAACCGCTTCTAAATTAAATCCATAATTCTTCTTAAGGGATTCCATTGTAAGATATGACCCAGATCCGACTCCAACGACACCATACTTTACGGAGTCCTTACTCGATTTCGCCAAATTGACAAAATCGTCGAATGTTTTAAGTGGGCTATCGGCCCTAACAAAAATTCCAGGCATGTTAATCATCAACTGCGCTATGGGTGTAATCTCCTTAAACGAATCATAAGGGACTTTTTGCATATGAGGCGCTCTGACCAGACAACCATTTTGGGTTGCCACCAACTGATATCCATCCGGTCTTTGCTTTGAGATATACGCCGTCGCGACCACCCCCCCCGCTCCAGGTTTGTTGTCAACGATCACGGGTTGTCCTAAATACTTTGCGAGTTCCGGCGCCAACTTTCGCATTCCAGTATCAACCTGACCTCCGGCTGCGAACGAAACATAAACAGTAATGGGTTTATTTGGGTAGTCAGACTGACAAAGCCCCTCCGGCAAATTCGCAAGAAAGAGCAAAGCAAAAATTGTCAATACAAAAGCAAGACGCATCCCCATCCCAGTAACCGTTGACTTCGCATTCCCCAAACTTCCGTTAATCATACTTTTCCTCCTTCACTCGTATTTAATATGTGGCGCAAAATCTCCGTCCACACCACCCTGCTAAATGTCTCGCAACAAGTGGGTCTATGTCATAAATTTATATTGTTTACGTATTTAATCTTGTCGACAGGCGGAACTATACAAAACCTTTCTAATATTGTCAAGCAAAAAGTTGATTATTTATGCAACTCACTGTTATCGCTAATTATTACCGCGTCTATTGAGTTTTTAGGTATCTACAAGCCAAAATTCTGCTCCGCATGTTTGTATTTTTTTCTTGACATTATATTGCATTTTAATGTAAGCTCGTCGACAGGATTAAATACTATAATGAAGACAGAATTATCACTAAGAGAAGAGATTTATCAGAAAATTAGAGATGATATTACCAGCGGAAATTTGTTACCTGGAGAACGATTGCTTGAAGACAAGTTGGCTAAGAGATTTAAAGTCAGCAGGAGTCCGGTACGAGAGGCTTTGCGTAACCTTGAATCAGAAGGCCTAATCGAATTTGAAAGAAATAAGGGAATTACTGTAGCGAAGCTATCGATCAAACAAGTTGAGGAGATCTATAGCTTACGGTGGCTGTTGGAGAGTTATGCTACACGCTTGAGTGCCGAAATTGCCACAAGGGACGATGTAAAGTATTTAAGGAATTTGCATGAAAAATTAGGGAAAGCGGCTAAGGTTTATGATTTAAAGGGATGGCTTGAGAACAATTCCTTGTTTCACAATTTTTTTGCTGAACACTCTGGAAATAACAATTTGGCCCAAATCCTGGATATATTAAAGCGAAAGGTTTACCGCTATAGGATGGTGGTTCGCGTTCCTGGACATTTCCAAGATTATATTGGTCATCACGAAGGGATCTTGAGGGGGTGCGAAAAAAGAGACGGGGAAATGGCAGAGAGGTATATGAAAATTCATTTAGAAATGGTTAAACGAGTGACAATTGATTTTTTGAATAGTTTCTCTCGTTTCTAGCGGGATTTCTTCGATGACCGAAACGTTGACAGAAGAGGGCTCACGAAAATCAAAAGAACGTAAGGAGAAATTTCAAACTGAGTCCGGTATACCCGTCGAACGAGTATATACTGCGACAAGTTTGGAAAGACTGGGTTTTGATTACACCAAAGATTTAGGTCTTCCTGGACAATATCCCTTTACGCGAGGAAAGGATTTTTCTGGCTACAGAGAAAATTTCTGGATTTTTCAGCAGTACGCCGGGTTTGGCGACGCTGAAGAGTCAAACAAGAGATACCGATTTCTGTTGGACCATGGACAGACAGGAATTTCAATTGCCTTAGATCTACCCACCCAGATTGGAATTGACTCGGACAACCCCCTAGCCGAGGGAGAAGTCGGAAAAGTCGGCGTAGCCATTGATTCACTCGAAGACTTGGAAATCATCTTCCACGGAATTCCCTTAAACAAACCACGCCAGATAAGTCTTGTTGCTAATGCGGTATCTTTGATTGGATTGGCTATGTTTATCGCACTAGCAGAAAAACAAGGTACACCTACCGAGCAAATAGTTCTTAGGATCCAAAATGACATTTTGAAGGAATTCATAGCACGAAATACCTATATCTATCCGCCGGAGCCGTCTCTCAGATTGGCCACGGATCTGGTTACCTATTGTGCAAAAAATCATCCCAATTGGGTACCTTTAACAATTTGTGGTTATCATATCAGGGAGGCTGGCGCCACAGCCAGTCAGGAAATCGCTTTTAGCTTGGCAAATGCATTGGAATACATGGATTGTATCTACAGAAAAGGTTTTGAGGTTGAAAATGTATTGCCAAAATTATCAGCGTTTATGTCTGTGGGGATGAATTTTTTCGAGGAAATTGCAAAATTCAGGGCATTAAGACGATTATGGGCAAAATTATTTAGAGAACAGTATCATATCAGAGACCTTTCAAAACTGGGCCTTAATCTCGTGAATTTCACGAAGGGCAGCAGTTTGACCGCCCAGCAGCCCATGAACAATATTGTCCGTGTCACCATCGAATGTCTGGCGGGTGTTTTGGGAGGATGCCAATCTCTTTTCCCGTCCTCGATGGACGAGGCTTACTGTACTCCGTCGGAAGAGTCCGTTAAGTTAGCCCTAAGGACGCAACAGATCATCGCCTATGAAACAGGGATTCCAGATACTATCGATCCCTTGGGAGGATCTTATTACGTTGAGACGCTGACGTGTGTGCTCGAAAATGAAGCCAAGAAACATTTGGACGAGATTAAGGAGATAGGGGGCACGATCAAAGCCATCAAATCTGGTTACTTTCAAGGGAAAATAGGAGAATTTTCATACGGGCAGTATCAAGAAATTCAAAACAAAGAGAGAATTATTGTAGGAGTTAATAAATTTGTCGATAAAGAAGATGTACGCATGGGGATTTTTAGACCCCCAGAAGATACCGCTATAAAGCAAAGAATAAGGCTCAAAAAATTAAGAGAAATGAGAAACAATGTAAAGGCCAAAGAGATATTGAAGGAAATTGAGACCTTGGCCCAGACTGAAGAAAACTTAGTTCCGATACTTGTTGAGGCTGTAAAGCATTATGTGACAGTAGGAGAAATTTGTGACGCTTTTCGCCATGTATTTGGTGAATATCGTGAAACAAAATTCTAGTCAAAAAATTTCAAAAATAACCTTATCCAGTTGTAATCATGCAACAGAAACTTTGATTCTAAATCGCAATATTTGAGAAGAACCTGTCTGATCGGAATGCAAACATAATTGTTTAGGGGTATGTTCTGCTCAGACGATTCGTATGAAAATATTCTCCATGATGGAGGAGCCCTGTAGGGGAAGACAAAATGATAAAAAAAATTGATCATATTGGTATTGCTGTCAAGAGCTTGGACGCAGCTTTATATACTTACAAAAGAATTTATGGGTTAGAGGCCATAAAAATAGAGATGCACGAAAGTACAAATCTCAAAATAGCTTTAATACGGGTGGGAGACGTCCTTATAGAACTACTGGAACCTATAAAGCCTGGGGTGGGAAGAATAGGACAATTTTTAAAAGAAAAAGGGGAAGGTTTTCATCATATTGCTTTCAGGGTTGATGACCTCGATCATACGATTGACAGACTTAATCAAATTGAAGTGCCGCTTAGGGATAAGGAACCTCGGGATGGAGCTGATAAGTCCAGGATAGCGTTTATTGAACCGGCGTCTACTCAAAATGTCTTAACTGAACTTGTAGAACGGAAACAAGAAGTGAAGGGGAACTGAGAATGAATATCCCGGAATTATTAGAGGACCAGGCTGAAAAACACCCTGATAAAATATTCCTTTATTTTGGGGAAGAGAGAATCACTTATAGACATTTTAACTTTAATGTTAATCGGATGGCTAATGCTTTTAAGAAGTTGGGCGTCAAGAAGGGTGAGATGCTAGCCATTATGCTTCCCAACATGCCCGAGTTTCTTTACACATGGATGGGTTTAAATAAAATAGGCGCTATTGAGGTGCCTGTTAACATAAATTTTAAAGAGGGTGAGTTGCAATACATCCTGCAGCATTCAGAGGCTGTGGGTATTGTTATTCACCAGGATTACTATCAAATATTGGAAGGAATCAAGAAAGAGGATTTGCCACATTTTAAAAATATCCTTTTCTGCGGAGAAGAAGTTTCTCCTCCTGGAACTATTCCTTTCTCAACTTTGTTGGATGAAAAACCTGAACTCGAAGAAGTACCCCTTTCTGAAATGGACCCTGCCATTTGTATTTATACCTCGGGAACCACTGACCGGCCCAAGGGTGTCCTGAATTCACACAGAAGCTGGGTATTAACAGGACAGGCCTATGCCTACACTGTAGGAATAACTGCTGATGATCGGGTCATGACTCCTAACCCACTTTTCCACGCAAACGCTCAGGTCTATTCAACCATGGGGTCATTGGCCGCAGGAGCAAGTTTGATTTTATTGAAACGCTTCAGCTCTTCTCAAATTTTGGAGCAGGCTCGTCATTATAATGCAACTAAAATGGTGCTTGTTCAAGCTGTGATCCCCTGGGTTTGGAACCGTCCTCGGAAGGAAGATGATGCAGATAACCCGGTGACGACTATGATAGCAGGAAACGTACCCACAGAAATATATCGCGATTTTGAGCGGCGCTTCGAGTTAAAAATCCAGACGGTCTATTCACTTACAGAGGCACCCTTTGCCATTATGGGTCCGAGAGAAGGGACACAACCGAGGAAGCCAGGAGGAATCGGTGTTCCGATGGAACATCCAGATCCATCAGTCATGAACGAGGTTAAGATTGTTGACGACATGGGTACAGAAGTTCCACGTGGGCAACAAGGGGAAATAATTATCAGAAACCCAGCTACAATGATCGGATATTTTAAGGATGCTGAAAAGACAATTGAAGCCAAGAGAGATGGTTGGGTTTATACAGGTGACATAGGATATCAGGATGAAGGCGGTTATTTTTTCTTTATCGGAAGGAAAAAGGAAGTTATTCGGCGGAGGGGAGAACTCATCTCTCCTACTGAGATTGAAGCTATTATTAATAGCCACCCAAGTGTTCAAGGGTCTGCGGTCATTGGCGTACCATCAGGTTTAGGATCGGGAGAAGAAGAGCTTAAAGCATATGTAAGTTTGAAGCCTGGAGAAGCAACGACCCCAGAGGAGATAATATCTTGGTGTGCTGAGAAGTTGGCAGATTTCAAGATTCCACGTTTCATTGAAATTCGTGACAATTTTCCGAGGAGTGCCATTGGTAGGATACAAAAGAATTTGTTGAAGACAGAGAAACAGAACCTTGTAGAAGGATGCTATGACCGGGTAAAGGCAGAAAATTTATGAGAAATGTTGCCCTTTGTGTTGTCATGATGTCCAACAAATCAAAAACAGAATAAGTAATCTTTAAGGAGATCACCACATGGAAAGGGATGTAGCCATTGTCGGAGTAGGCCAAAGTCCATTTATGCGCAAGTGCGGGATTTCAATTGGCGAACTTTGTTTCTTGGCCTTTAAGGAGGCAAAGGAAGATATTAATTTGAAAAATGAACAAATCGATGCGTCGATTATATGTTCAGCAACAGAGTATGATAAACAAAGGAGTCCTGCTGGCGTAGTCACAGAATACCTCAATTTAAACCATAGACCAACCTTTTGTGTCGAAAGCCTTTGTTCTTCTAGCTCCAGCGGCCTTCGAGCCGCCTATTCTTTAATTAAATCAGGATTGCACAATGTAGTGGCGGTGATTGGCTTTCAGAAAATGTCGGAATTGACTTCCAGTGAGGCCGCAGAAAGGATGGGGAGAAGTGGAGATGTGATGTGGGAATCATCCTTCGGATTGACCATGCCTGCAGTTTTCGGCATGCTTGCTCGTGCCCACAGTGCTACTTATGGAACAACTGAAGAGCAAATGGCAAAGGTTCGGGTTAAGAATTCGACCTACGGAGCACTTAATAACAAAGCAGCGTTCCGAAATAAGGTGACGTTAGAAGAAGTAATGAATTCTCGTGTAGTTGTGAGCCCTCTAAAGGTGTTGGATTGTTGCGCAAACGCCGACGGGGCAGTGGTTCTCATACTTGCAAGCCGGGATATTGCCAAACGGATAACGAGTAAACCAATATGGATACATGGTCTTGGAGCATCTTCGAGCCCAGCTACTCTCGCAAGACGCGAAACATACTCAAGCATAGTATGCACTCGGGAAGCCGCAAAAATAGCTTACGGCATGGCAGGCATTGGCCCCGAAGATATCGATGTAGCCGAAGTGCACGATTGTTTTACCATTGCTGAAATCATTAATTATGAAGACCTGGGTTTCGCCAAACCGGGCGAAGGTGTAAAACTACTTGAAGACAGGGAAACCTACTTGGGTGGCAAAATTCCTGTTAATATAGATGGAGGGCTCCTTTGCAAAGGCCATCCCATTGGGGCTACTGGAGCGGGACAAATCAGGACGATCGTTAGGCAACTACGTGGAGAATGTGACGAAATGCAAGTAAAAGGCGCAAGAATTGGTCTTGTGCATAATATGGGAGGTCCAGCGATATATTGTTTTGTTACGATTCTGGGGAGGGATTGATAATGGGATTTGATAGATTTGGTCTTAAGAGCTTCGTTTCAGAAACAAAAGTCGAAGATTTTGTGACCTATCTTCAGCAAGGCAAAATTATGACTACCCGATGCAAAAGGTGTAGCGCAATCACATTTCCACCAAGGATCGACTGTATATCGTGCGAATCCAGCGAAATGGAATGGGTTGAAATCAAAGAGGCAGGTAAGCTGGTCACCTTTACAACCCTCATGTACGGACCCGCTGGCTTCGAAAATCAAATCCCTTATACTCTTGGGGTGGTTCAATTTTCTCAAGGCATCAAGATGTTAGGTCAGATTGATAAAAAAATACCCGTCGAGGAGATAAGAGTGGGAATGGAAATGAAGGTTGTTCCGATCGGATTATTTCAGAATAGATTTACTTATCAATTTGAAAAGGCCTAAGTAAAAAGCGCTGACAGCGAATAAACATTTTGAAGTGAAGTCCCCGAGGCATACCAAAATTTCACTGTCTACTTACTCGCGATAATTACTCTGAAATTTCCTGGGGAAGAAATTCTGGTATTATGGGAGGAGAGATGAAACAATTTAGAAAATTGCTTAAAGCGGGGCGGATTGGGAAGTTGGAGCTTAAGAATAGGATAGTAATGTCTCCTATGGTAACTTGCTTTGCTGGGGATAAAGGAGAGGTTACCCAAAGGATGGTCGACTATTACGCAGAGAGAGCACGAGGTGAAGTAGGGTTGATAGTGATTGAAGCTACTTACTATAGTGCGGGAAAACATCCAGGCCGCTTGTCTATCCATGATGACGAATTTATACCTGGGCTGAGATGGCTCCTGAATACAATTCACGAAGCTGATTGTAAGGTTGCTATAGAAATTAACCCTAGCCAGGGAAGAAAGGATACTGTCCAGCCAGTATGTGCTTCGGATGTGCCGATCACTCGATATATACCTGCCCCTCGGGGTAATCAGAAACCCAAGGTATTAACGACCGACGACATCAGATCGTTAGTAGGGGAATTTGGGAACGCAGCCAGAAGAATAAAGGAAATTGGTTTTGACGGAATCATGGTGCATGGAGCAGGGCCCTACTTGATTACAGAGTTTCTTTCGCCTTTGACAAACAAGAGAACCGATGAATTCGGAGGAGACATAAAAGGAAGAGCAAAGCTTGCAATTGAGCTATTGCAGTCGGCAAGAAAAGGCGTGGGTAATGATTTTCCAATCATTTTTCGATTATCAGTTGATCAACGTGTTACGGGGGGATTATCTATTAAAGACGGTCTTCTTGCCTGCCAGATGCTCGAGAAAGCTGGATGTAGCGCGATCGATGTGGTCTCTGGTAGTCATGCAGTCACTGAGTGGGCTGTTCCTCCAAACACTATTCCCGCCGGGTGTAA
>Ga0315282_10007077_pt1 | contig 18555 bp, 14 predicted proteins | sample YL17G07_20_MG_FD_203693 | JGI IMG/M metagenome (GOLD analysis project Ga0315282, IMG submission 203693) | Sediment microbial communities from Yellowstone Lake, YNP, Wyoming, USA - YL17G07_20 | ecosystem: Environmental > Aquatic > Freshwater > Lake > Sediment | place: USA: Wyoming | collected...
CGCCTTTGGTTTGCGAGGACACCGGCCCAACGGAGGAAATTATCGTGTTTGCGTAATGCGGGCGTTGGCATTCTGTATTTCGTAGGGCAGTCGTCCCCGGCTGCCGCCTTTGGTTTGCGAGGACACCGGCCCAACGGAGGAAATTATCGTGTTTGCGTAGTGCGGGCGTCCCGGCCCCGTATTTGACAGGCGCCGACCCTACATCCATCTGTGCCACGAAAATGGATAATCCCGCCAATTTTCAACCAGACCCTTTCGCACAGGGTTGTTCACAATATAGTCTGCGACCTTTTGAATATCTTCTTCCTTTCGGAGGGCGTGATCATAAAACCCCCTCTGCCAACATGTTCCTTTCAATCCTTCTTTTTTGAGGAGGTGAGCTGTGTAGCTCTTCCATGCATTCAGGATATCGGAGATGTTTCCTTCCCGTGAAGCGATCAGGAGATGCAGATGATCCGGCATTAGGCACCACGCATATTGCTCGGTTTGCTTTTCAAGGGGTCCTCTTTTGAGAGAATCCAGGAGATTTTTCCCCCATGTTTCGTTTTGGAATAGGGGACGTCTGTCTTGTGTACAAATGGTGATGCTAAAGATTTGCGACGAAGTTTCGTAGGTTTCCTTGGGGAGGCGGATGTTCTTTCGCCTGCGTTCCATCGTTGCCCCTTCGGTCGGCGGGGACGCCGACCCTACGAATTTCAAACCCCAAAACGTTGTAGGGGCAACCAACCGGTTGCGCCCACAGATGAATTTGGTTTTTGTAGGGCGGGCCTTCCCCCTGGTCGGCGTGGACGCCGACCCTGCGAACGAAATTACTGTGTTTGCGTATGGGAGGTTGGCATTCTGTATTTCGTAGGGCAGTCGTCCCCGGCTGCCGCCTTTGGTCGGCGGGGACGCCGCCCTTTCACCCTTCACCTTTCACCCTTCACCTTTTTATCGACGGGGACGCCAACCCTACTTGACCTCAAAGGCATCTGGCTTCGTTTGTGAACCAACGACGTTGGTCACGGTCACGTCGTAAAAACCCGTTGATAACCCTTTCGGCACCACGAACGTAATGTCAGTATCGTCCCAGACGGTAACTTTGCACGATTTCGACCCCCCATCTTTTTCCAGATAGACCTTTCCCTTCTTTGTCCCGAAGAAATTCCCTTTGATGGTAACGGACGTTTTGCCGTCCGAATGCCCACTTCCGGGTTCCACCGAGATGATTTCGGGTCCCTTCACTTCAAACGCATCCGTCTCAGTGATCGCAGGAGCCCCTTTCGGGTCCTTCGGCTGAACTGTTACGTCATAGGTATCCGGGACCATCGCCTTGCTGAGGGTGGCCTGGATTGTTGTGGCATTCCAAACCGCGACTTTTAGGGCAATAGTTCCAACCAAAACCTTGCCCTTCTTCGTCCCAAATGCAGAACCTGTGATCGTGATCGGCGTTCCATAGGCGCCCTGCCCGGGGTTAACAAGAAACTTCACGCCTTTTCCACTCAGGTTCACGGTAACTGGGTTCTCATCACCATCAGGATCGTTGGAAGGGATATTGAACGTGGAGGCAAATGGATCCGGCGACAGAGGAGCAAATTGGATGGTGATGGTGCACGTGTCATTTGGGTGGAGGATCTGGCCATCCGTGCATGCTCCAAGGCCTGCCAGCATGCTGAAAGGCGGCGCAAAGGGTCCAATGGTGCCGAGGACCAGGTCGCCCGTGCCCTCATTTTTCACGGTAACTGAGAGGTCTGCCGTGGCTCCTACCAAGACGTTGCCGAAAGGAACATCTAAGGGCGTGACGGTGATATCTGGAATGACTCCTGTTCCGTGCAGAGGAATTGTGAGTGTGGGTTGATCGGGATCATTCGTAGCCACACTGAGGGCGTCAGAAAAACTTCTGGCCTCAGTGGGCGAAAAACGAATCACAAGAGTACAGGACGCCCCTGGATCCAACGTGAATGGGGGATCAGGGCAGGTCGTGGAATCGATTACCTCGAAAGGTGGATTGGGACCAACGGGATTCTTGATCTCCAGCCAGCCATCCCCCGGATTGCTGACCGTTACACTCTGGTCGGCGAACGTCCCGAGAAGCACATTGTTAAATTCAACCGACGGCGGGACTACCTGGAGATCCGGGTTATTCATGACCACGTCGTCAAAGAAAGCCTCGATTGTGGCTTCCTTGCCAGCAGGATTGTTGATCCGGTTGCCAATTGCTCTGACTGGTATATTGGGAGGGTTGATGACGGTTAATGGGGTATAATGGGCCTCTTCGGTATCGAATCGAAAGGTGAACTGGCTGCCATCCCAATCTACAAACAAGTTATAAGTAGTTCCGAATTCAATAGTCGTAGGAAAGGCCCCCTCCGCTAATACGTCCCAGGTTTGTGCTGCATCATCTTTATACCGCTGGACCTGCCATATTGCTTCCGGATCTGTTCCAAACCCCCCAATTCTTACGCTCCCTGCCACGTCACCCGTATAACCTGTGCCGGGGGTATCGTCGTGGTAAAAGATTCCTCCGATACCAGCGTATACTTCCAAACCCTCCTCGTTATGATAGAGATTGGGTGTAACCTTAGCCCTCATGGAATGGATGTGCGAAGGGTAGATGGATTCGAGACGGCTCAAAAGGTTCGAGCTCGATGCCAGGCTGCTTCTTACCTTTGAGTGGAACTCTCCAACTGAGATCTCCCTTACAAATTCATAGGAGGACCACTTCGCCTGATCGATCGGCAACAGGGAAAAACCGTCGTAAAGGGCCTCGTTCTTGTAGACATTATCAAAGGTCGCAGAGACATATCCAAATGATTCGTCGTCATTGATCTGGACACGGGTTGTGAGACCCTTCCAGGGTGAGTTTGGATCCCCGTTCCACGCCGGAAGGCCGGAGGGCCCGAAAGTATATTCTTCCAACCCTACCCTGAAGGTAAAACGGTTGGCAGTTGAATCATAGCTGATGTACAGGGTGTACGTCGTTCCGATTAGTGAGGTTGATCGAGGCTCCCGAAAAATCCTCATAAAGGTCCAATGAAAACGATAGGTTAGGAAGGATGATCCCCAAAAGGAAAATAACCACGGTAAAAAAATTGCATCTTTTCATTTCATTACCCCCCTTCCAATAAGAAGGCCTGGTTCCAATTGCTTCAACCGGGCCTTCTGCTTCATCTTCCCACCTCTCCTCCATTCCAGAAGCGGCCAAGGCAGGTAAGATGAAAGGTTCAGAACCCTGAATTTCTCGCCAAACGACCACTTGTCCACCTGATGTGTAGACGATATCAGAATGGAATTTTTTGTCAAAGTTTTTTTCAGACCAAGAGGTTGCCCCAAAAGACTGTCATGCTGAATCGGGGTTCAGCATGACAGTCTTTTTTAGTGTTCTGAAAATGTTAGAGACAAATTCTCAGACTTTCTGTTCAAGAATGTAATTGCCGATTGCGGAATTAATTCAATTTCCGAATCCCAAAATCCAAAATTAAGAAATTGTGCATTCCGCTCTTGGAAGGGAACTTCATTCCTATTTGGGCACGTAAAGACGTTTCATTTTGTGGATCCTGTGGATTCGGGATTCGGCATAGTGGTTGGCAGCCTCTAAGGGAAGGATGCCTTCTTTTTTGGCCATCTCAAAGATACGAAGAAGACGGCCGTAGATTCGCTCCGTCTTCATCCTCACCCGTTCGGGGTTATAACCCTGAAGTTCATCAATCGCTTGGATCACGCCTCCGGCATTGATGATAAAATCCGGGGCATAGAGAATCCCCCGTTCATGGAGCATTCTACTATGGCGTTCCTCATCCTCCAGTTGGTTATTTGCACACCCTGCCACGAGTTTGCATTTTAGTTTAGGAATGGTCTTGTCATTTAAAATGCTCCCAACGGCGCAGGGGCAGAAGATATCGCATTGCACTTCGTAAATGGCCTCTGGGCTAACTGTCTTGAATCCATATTTCGCTTGCAGACGTTGAAGGGTGTTCTCGTTGAAGTCTGTTCCAATGACCTCCAAACCCCCTTCCTTTAAATATTCCAATAAGGGTTCTCCTACAGCGCCCAGTCCCTGGACAGCAATCGTTTTGCCCCGAAGATTTTCATCACCCCAGAGGAATTTGGCGCATGCCTTCAGCCCTATGTAGATTCCAAGCGCGGTGGTGGCTCCCGAGCTTCCAGAACTTCCTTCCTCTTTGGGCCTTGCCAGAATATATTGGGTCTCCCTTCCGATGATCGAGCCATCCGTCAGATCGAGATTAAGATCGACCCCGGTGACGATGCGACCCTTCAGCATCTCGATGAATCTTCCAAAGGCCCTGAGATAAGCCTCGTTCTTATCCTTTTCAGGATCGCCCCAGATGACCGCTTTAGACCCGCCTTTATCCTCATCAGCAGCCGCACACTTATAGGTCATCGCCTTGGCCAGCCTCATGGCATCTCGAAGGGCATCCTCGATGGAGGTATAGTTAATCATCCTCACCCCTCCGAAAGTCTGACCGAGTGTGGAGTCGTGAATGGCGATAATAGCCTTCATCCCTGTCTCTTTATCAAAATTGAAGATGATCTGTTCGTGGCCGTCTTTTTTCATTAATTCGAAGATGTCCATTCTTAGCCCCCACTGGTTTACAGAGTAAGGTTTCGTCCTCTAATTTTTCACCAAAGCGTTTCACCACTTCCTCCACGCTCAGGCGCTTCTTCTCCTCCCCCCTAATATCGAACTGAATTTTACCCTCGTGCAGCATGATCATCCTATCTCCATAGTTGATTGCCTGAAGCATATTGTGGGTGACCATGATTGTAGTGAGTTTGTTTTCTCCGACGATCCGGTCGGTCAGATGGATCACCTTGTCCGCTGTTTTCGGATCGAGGGAAGCCGTGTGTTCATCCAGAAGCAAGAGTTTAGGCAAAGAGAGGGTAGACATCAGCAACGTAAGGGACTGTCGTTGCCCACCGGAGAGGAGGCTCACCCGGTCCGAGAGACGGTCTTCCAAGCCTAATTCAAGGGTTCTTAAATGTTCTCGATACAGCTCTCTCTGCTTTTTTCTCACTCCCCAGGAGAGCCTCCTCGGCTTTCCCCGAAGTTCAGCCATTGAAAGATTTTCCTCAATGGTCATAGACGAAGCAGTTCCCACTAATGGATTTTGAAAAATTCTCCCCAGGTATTTCGCCCTGCGGTGCTCTGGCAGAAAAGTCACATCCCTGCCATCGATAAAGATTCTCCCTTCATCGGGAAAATAGGTCCCTGCAATGAGATTGAGAAGTGTCGTTTTGCCTGCTCCATTGGATCCGATCACTGTGACAAACTCACCTTTTTTCACCTCGAGTTCAACCCCGTTGATCGCCGCTTTCTCATCGATGGTGTTGCGGTTGAATATCTTTGTAAGGCCTTGGATAACAACCATCTCGTCCATGCTTCTCATTATTGGCTATTCCCCAGAAAACCGCATAGCGCATAGCCTGAGGAAAACTTACTGCCGGGAAACCTATTTTTATTATCCGGAGGTCAAAAAAAACCTGGCCATTGCAAACTGAAAATTGTTCATTTTGGATTTTGCAATGCGCACTTGAATTAAATTCCCCGGAGATGGAGCTTTTCTCCCTTTCCTTTCTTAAGAGCAGGGAAACCTAATGCAAGGATGACCATGGCGCCCGTGGCCATCTTGAGATCTGTAGGCGCTAGCCCCAGCCAAAGACCGATCGTAATGGTCAATCGGTAGATGAAAGACCCAAGGATGGCAGCAAAGGTATTCATCCCTACAGACCTTGCCCGGAGCATGGTCTCTCCAATGATAATAGCAGCGAGTCCGGCCACAATCATACCGATACCCATTCCGATATCCGCAAATCCCTGGTCTTGAGCCACCAAAGCACCGGAGAGAGCCACGAAGGCATTAGAAATGCCTAGTCCCAAGACTGTCATGTTATCTGTATTCACGCCCAAGGTTCGAATCATCTGTTCATTATCACCGGTGGCCCTCATGGCCAATCCGATTTGCGTGTGGAGAAATAGGTCGGTAAGGAATTTGCCGGCGAAGACAATCAGACCAAAAAAGAGGACAATGGACAACCATCTCATTTCCATCTGTTCAAATGGAGTGAAAAGGGTGACATAATTAATGAGAGGGATATTGGACCGACCCATCACCCGCAGATTGACAGAGTAAAGGATCGTCATGATCAAGATTCCCGCCAAAAGACTATTAATCTTGAGCCGCGTATTGAGCAACCCCGTGGCGCAACCAGCGGCAAATCCGATGAAGATCGCCAGGACGATTCCAATCAGAGGCTGATAGCCCAAGACGATCATCCGAGCCACCACGGCGCCACCCAGGACAAAACTTCCGTCAACGGTTAGATCCGGAAAGGCCAGGATTCGGAAACTGATCATAATTCCGAGGGCGACCAGCGCGTAGGCCAATCCTTGCTCCAATGAAATTTGGAAAATACTGAGGAGAATTTCCACGGGGAATCAATCTATCTCCCTCCCGCCTTAGACGGCGGGAGGGAGAAATTCTTAAAGATTTGCAACGGATAAGGGGAACGCCCTATTCTTTGATGACCTTGTCCGCTCTCTTCAAAAAGTCAGGGGGAATGGTTATTCCTTGTGCCTTCGCTGCCTTTTCGCTCACGACCAAACTAAACTTCTCTGCCGGTCCCCAAGGGATATCTCCAGGTTTTTTACCCTTCAGAACTTGGACAGCCTTCTTACCCGCGGACTCACCAATCAGAAAATAATCTAATCCATAGGCCGCGATGGCACCTCTGGGTACACTATCCACATCTCCGGCGAACAGAGGGATCTTCTTTTCATTACATATCTTCACAATCGCCTCAAAAGCGGAGACAGCTGTGTTGTCGGATGTGATATTAATGGCTTGGACTCCTTTTCCTGCAAGGGATTGAGCAGCCTGCATGGTCTCGGCACTGGTAGAGATGGCGGCTTCGATCAGTTCCACTCCCAATTTCTTAGCAGACTCCCTCATCTCTTTGATGTGAACGAGGGAGTTCGCATCCCCGGCATTATAGATCGTCCCCCATTTTTTTAACTTAGGAACGAATTTAGTATACATCTCAAATTGGAGATGGACGGGCCAACGATCGCTGACGCCGGTTACATTTGTCCCAGATTTTGTTCCAGCGGGACTGGTTTTGGGAACGAGTCCTGCATCCACGGGATCGGTGACGGAAGAAAAGACCACAGGAATATTTTTGATCGTCTTCACAACCGCTTGTGAAGTGGGGGTAGCAATGCTGTGGATCAAGTCCACTTTTGCATCGAGGAACTTCTGAGCAATAGTCTGGGCATTAGCCATATCTCCCTGGGCATTCTGGCGATCGTAAGTGACATTGAGCCCATCTTTGAATCCTGCATCAGCCAAGGCTTTCTCAAATCCCTTCGCATCAGCATCCAGCGCTGGGTGGGAAACGATCTGGGTGACGCCAATCCTAAACATTTTTTTAGGTTTTTTCTCTTGTGCAAAAGAAATAGAAACCGATACAATCAGTATCAAGATCAGAATGGGACATAATTTCTTAAACATATTAGACCTCCTTTCTCAACGATATAACTCTTTAACCTTAACCCTCTGAATACCTCCTTTCTTATTGGATTTTTTAAGCCAATTGCTTCATCGGGCAATTGGGAAAATATCACCTTTTTAAAGCCCTGTCAATTCATAAGAAGTTCCAATGGACATAATTACCGAGAATTATGGTCTGAACAATTGAGATTGTCAAGTTTTTAGTTGAAATTGAGAAATTCCGCCATAAGAGGAGGGAAAGCATGCAGGGGGACGCCGATGAAATCTATAACCTTTGGCCTCCCGGTTCCACTTTCTCAATCGACTTCCCCACCGCTGAAGCACATGCCCGGCCCCATCCCTTTTTTCGAGAGAATGTTCCTTGTCAGAAGTCACCTGGTTTTTCCATGCGCGTCAGAGTGTCAAGTTCTCCTAAAAATGCGATCGCATTTTTAGGAGAAGCTGATGGGAAGGGCGGAAACCGTTCTTTGCGGAGTCTGTCTTTAGACTCAATGATCATCGGATCTCTGTTCACTGGGCTGCCCAGAAAATGCTCCACCGTATCGGCTGCTCCGGCCATGACCTCGACAGGGAGTAGATGCAGGTGAGAAGTCTGAGCTACTTAAGGTGAAGGTTTAGAATCCCCATTAGCTTTTGAAACTGGTGCATAGCGGTCTAAAAATCAAATAACATGGGCCCCCGTTCCCCAGAAATTCCATCCAATCTGACCAGCCCTATTGCGATATTTGGGTTTATTCGCTAAAATGGTGCCATAGCACTTAGACGCAGAAAATTTCGGGTACGGAGGAACCGAAAATGGGAGGGAGGCGTCCCAGATTTCAACCGATCGATACTCATCCGGAGATAGAACATGTCTTGACTGAGGGATATCGTCGCATGACCCCCCAGCAAAAGCTTCAACAAGTGGACGCGTTGACCAGGATGGTGCAGCAGTTTGCGTTGGCCCGTATTCAGAAAGACCATCCCGGCGCTTCGGAACACGAGCAACAGCTACGATTAGCCTCATTGTGGTTGAATCGAGAAACGATGATCCGCGTATTCCATTGGGACCCGGAGCAAGAAGGGTACTGACATGACCCTTGCCGAACCTGTCCAAATCACGCGACTGGTCACGGAGGCGCTGGAAGGTCTGGGTATCCCTTATCTGGTGGGTGGATCATTGGCGAGCTCCTTACACGGAACGCCTAGAGCGACCCAGGACGCTGACCTGGTTGTTGATCTCAAAGCGCACCACGTTAGGGAGTTTGTGAAGGCCCTCGGATCGGCATTTCATGTCGACGCTAACCTGATTCGAGAAGCGATTCGTGATCGGTCATCATTTAATGTGATTCATCTTGCTACGATGTTCAAAGTGGATCTCTTTATGCTCAAGGATGATCCGCTGTCCCAGACAGAGATGGTGCGACGAGAGCGGTATCAAATTTCAGAGGATCCAAAACAAGTCTTGTTTGTGGCGAGTGCTGAAGACACGATTTTGTGGAAACTGCAGTGGTTTCAGATTGGAGGCGAAGTGTCAGATCGACAATGGAGTGACGTGATCGGAGTGTGTCGTGTACAGAAGGGCAGGCTTGATGTAGCCTATCTTGAGTGGGGAGCGCAACAAATAGGCGTCTCGGACCTATTGAATCAAGCTTTTCAAGAGACGGGAATTGTCGTGGAAGGAGGAAAGGGGCGTCACGAATACTGATTGTTGAAAAAAGTCCTCTCGGATAACATACTGATTGTTGAAAAAAGTCCTCTCGGATAACCTAGTGAAAAATGGAAACCACCCGAATGGGCTGAAATTGATAAAGACGGCATCCCCTCCTCACCCTTCAAATGGGATGAAAAGCACCGCGTCATCCTGCGAGCCGCTTTGGATGCCTATTATGCTAAACTTTATGGCCTTGCCCGTGATGAACTTCGCTGTGTTCTCGATCCGAAGGACGTATATGGCCCAGACTTCCCCGCCCAAACCTTCCGCGTCCTCAAAAAAAGAGGAAAAGCAGTATGGCGAATACCGCACCCGCCGCCTCGTTTTTGAGGCGTGGGATAAGATGGGAATGAGATAACGATATCAAAGACTGCTTACTTCAATTATTGAAGAATTGATGAGATAATAAATTATGGTGACAAAATCTTATATCTTTATGCTTACAGATAAGGATAGAAAAAGGCACGAGCATATTGCAGAAAAAGGGGAGGTAGTTTGGTTTGTGGTGCAATACGAAATCTTCTTTGAGGACAGGTGGGTGCCCATAATAAGATATGATACCTCCCACGGATACGCCCACAAGGACTTGATAAATCCTGATGGCAGTAAAGAGAAGATATTTATGGGAGCAGTGGAATTAAGCGAGGCATTAGCATTGGCCGATAGGGATATAAATGAGAACTGGGAAAGATATAAAGAGAGATATTTCAGGAGGTTAAAAAGATGACAAGGGAAGAATTATTCAGAAAGAATCAACAACTTTCTACAGAATTTGAATTGTATCTGCTTGAACACCCAGAAATAGAGGAGAAAATTCCAGACAATGCCATGATTGTATTGCTTCCCGAATATGAGAAGGAACTTGCGGACACGAATATGAAACTTGCTGAGGCAAACAGGGAGCCAGGTCAAACCATTGTTTACATCAGAGTTGAAAAGTTGAGGACCTCCCGAATTGAAGGGCTCACCCTGCAAGTTGCGTAAATTATCCGTAGGCCTGCTGAAAAAGAGACTTGAAGGTGGGCCTAAACTTCCCCGGCGAAACCTTCCGCGTCCTCAAGGAGAAGGTAGAGAGGGAATATGGGGAGTACCGCACCGGCCGCCTCTGGTTTTGAAAGCGTGGGACAGATTACATCGAAACGAGACCTCGTACCGCAAATCAATACACGAAGGGGAATATTTAAATGCTGGGGAGACCATTAAAGCTTCCGGGAATTGCTAACGAAAATCTGTGGGGTCACCCAGAGGCTACCTTGGTCGACAGGGACCTCTACCCTACGAAACCCTTGGTCGGCGGAGATCCCGAACCTACTTCACCGTGAAGCTTCCTTCACCTCTTCCGACCTTGTTCTCGACGACGAGTTTGTAGGCACCCGCCGCAAGTCCCTTGGGTACTGCGAACTTCACCTCGGTCATCGTCCATCCCGTGACCTTACAGGACTTTTTCACACCATCCTTTTCCAGGTAGACCTTTCCTTTCTTGGTTCCGAAGAAGCTGCCGTGAATCGTGACCTCCTGCCGCTCCTCACCTTCAGGTGGAGTCACCGAAACGATCTCCGGAGCTTTCATTTCAAAAGCTTCTGCTTCGGTCAGGGGAGTAGCTTCTTTTGGCTCCTTGGGATAGATCTTTACAGCATATTTGCCAGGGAATAATACCTTGGTGAGAAGACCCCGGATACTCTCGTTCGTCCAGCCGAGGACCTTCAAGGCCACATCACCGACGTAAACCTTCCCCTTCTTTGTGCCAAAACCGGAGCCCGTGAAGGTGATCTCTGTGCCAATGGTTCCTTTCTCGGGCGAAACGAGAAACTCCACTCCTTTGCCGCTCAACGAAACCAATACGGATAATTCACCGGGGTCAGGATCATTCGAGGAGATGCTAAAACTGGAGTCCAAATCTCCTTTGAATGTCGGAGCGAACCTGACGATCACAGTACAACTTTCGTTCGGATTGAGGGTCTTTCCATCGCTGCAATCTCCGCCTATCCTGGCGAAAGGCCCAGTGGGTGATTCAATGGCATTAAGGACAAGTTCTGCAGTTCCCTCATTTTTAACTGTTACGGTTTGGTCAGAAAAACTTCCGGCATTGACACTGCCGAAATTGATTGAAAGAGGAGTTACCGAGACATCCGGTATCCCGACCGTGGTGGCGGCATCAGGTTCCTCTGGAGCATCTTCAAGATTCCCTACGTTATCCCTTGCCCGGCTGTAGAAGGAGTATTGATGGCCGAACTCCCCCGGGAACGTGGCAGAGGTATCGGAGCTTGTAACCCAGAAGGTGTAAGGGCTGCCATTATCCGAGACATGAATGTCGTAATCCTTGATTCCGGAGCCCCCCTCGTCATCAGAACCCGTCCATGTTACGAGAAAGTTCTTACTGGCTTGAGTGGCTGAGAGGGTAGAGACGCTGCTTGTTGGAGCTCCAGCATCAATGGTATTCAGATAGGGACCGTAACCAGGTATCTCGCTATCGGGGTTCGACGGAGCAGGTTTGAAAACGTCCACGTCAAACTTGACCCACGCCTGGTTTCTGATTTCGGTGCCGGTGGGTAGGCCCTGCTTGGGATTCACAGTAAATGTTACCCAGCCGATCTCGTATGCGGTATCTGTTATGGGAGGAAGGAATCCAGCCATCGGGTCTTCAGGGGGTTCTCTTGTTATCGGATCCAGAGAATGAAACTCCCAGCGTATGTTTCCTGTTGCCGGATCGTATGTTCCTTCCACATTGACAATCAGGTCCATATCCGGCCTTAAATCTACGTCGACGTTGAAATACTGACCCGGTTCGAGAGAAACCTTCCATTTCAGAAATCCAAACTCCCCAAATGAAAAACTGTCCCAATCAAGGTTCAGATCCAGATCATCGGTGATATAGACATCCTGGGTAGGAGCTGGCGCCGTCTCCTTGTTCCAGAAGTCGATCTTATACGTGAAAGCGCGATCCCCCTGAACATAACGTTTTCGATTTTCTGGTAAGGTTCCTTCTGGATCGTATCCACTAAGGCCAAATTTATCCTCAGGAGAGATAGAGGTCACAGGAAGAACCGAAAAGGAGTTATCAGCATTCCATGGCTTGCCGTTCTCAATCATTTCAGCTATTGGCGTATGCTTTGGATAAGGCATGCCAAATGCATCTTTCCAGCGAAACCCTTCATATCCATCTTCATTTTCCAAAATACCTCTTCCTCCGTTTACGTTAGCCTCCTCGGCCAATCTTTCGAGTATTCCTATGCAGTCATACGAGTCCTTATCCGGATTCTTGAAAGGTTGCTCAACATGATAATGCGCTTCGAAATTGTTTACATAATTATCAAGCCGTTTGACATATGCGCGGACTTCGTCCTTGTTGAGATTGATTTTCCCGCTCTTGGACCACCATCCCTTCTGCCGGAATTCATCCGCGATTACTTCTGGCGGGCCAGATCGCAACCTGCCTATTCGACCTTCTGGAAGGCTATTGAAATATTCATAGTAAGCCTTTCTCCCAATGATATTTCCATCATCGTCGAACACTGGAAGTATTATTACAGCGTGATCAACCATGTGTAAATTCCCATATTCATCCAAAGTTGTGCCAAACCATTCTTGGCCCTCAACTTCTACCATATCGCCACTTTGACTTAATTGCAGGGGATAATTTACTGTCGGATTACCACCTCTGGTAAACTCAATGCAAGGTTTCCTTCAGAAACTGAGCCAAAGTCGTTAGTAATTCGGGAATTTATTTCAAAGTTCAAAATATCGTTTGCGAGCGTTACTATCAGATATAGTTCATCCTGTGATGCCGGTGCAACGTCAGAAAGGATAATTTGGAAACCCATGACATTGGGGTGGTCTTCCGGAACCGTGACGTTCTTGCCTGCTTTGGCCAATATTACGCCAGTTCTGTCTGCAAGCTCGATCGTCATTGCTCGGGGAAGCCACAACAAGATCTCAGCCTCTGTGCCAATCAGGCCATTATTTCCATATCGGATTATGAACCTTTGAGGACGTCCCAACCGTATTTGTTCCCTTCCCGCAATCTCCACCCACAATTTGGGTTCACCACCAGTTTCAATAGAAAACGGTACTTGGGCCGTTGCCAATTGAGAATCAGGATTCGTGACCACAAGAGTCCACTCGCCGGGTTCGGCGGAAGCCAAATCGAAGGTCGCAAGAATGGTCTTCTTGCTTTCAGCGGCAGAAACACCGTTCGCGCAGACATCATCATGGCCCTCACGCTTCAGGCAAACGGTGACGTTTGGATCGAAACATTGCCCATTGATGGTAACTGTGACAGGACCAGCCGTCCCACCTTTTGTTGGAGAAAAACATGTGACCACAGGTTTTGTGCAGGCAGGCGGCTCGATAGGGTTTACATCCGCCTTGATCATGTGATCACGTCCCTGATCGTCTCCCTGAATCCATGCAGAATCAGTAAGATGGATGTAGTACATCCCTGGAGCAGGAGAGGGAATATCCAGATTCATCCGGTAGCCTGTGGCTGACCATCTCTGGCTGCTCCATAAGGTTCCGTAGAAAACCTCCAGTTTGCTAAGGACGCCGAGAGTTTCCACTGAGAATGCCAATAAAGATTGACCCTCTGGAACGTTCAGTTGGTACCATGCGCTTCCCCATGATCGATAGATGGTGCCGAGAGTCCACTCGCCGAGGATCAACTCTCTTAAAGAAGCCAGTATCGAAACGGTGCCGGATCCGGAACCAGAGATTCCTGTGATATAAGTTCCTGGTGCCGGCCCAGAGATCTGCAATGCAAGATCGGTGCTCCCACGAAGTGCCTTCAGAGGTGAATGACAATCAAGGTTCAGCTCCAATTTCCCATCCCAGGATGAATTCTTTTGGAGCAGTACAAAAAGATCACTTTGACCCTCGGGAACAATGGTTTCGAAACGAACAGGATTCTCTTTTATGACTGTAAACGGCTTCGAATCCCCCATGGGGAGAGGAGTCGCTTCAGGCTTACTGATAACGAGACTGGTTAAGCGGTCGTTGTTTGTCTCATCGGTCTCGGCGATGTTATTCTGGGCATCTGTTCGCAGGATCAGGTAGTAAGTGCCCGCTAACTCGCAGGGGAGACTTACCGACCTGGTTTGGGTATAGCTTGTTCCTGGTGCCATCCCCATACTCTTTGAAAAAGAACCCATTAGAATATCGCCCGGGTCCAGGGTAGTGTCTGCAGAAAGATAGAGATTGTCATTCCATGAAGAGGGGGATGGAATCTCCACTGTGCCCTGGTTTTCCACTTTCCAAGAAAGTTCAATCTGATCACCGGAGTACGCGGAGGCTGGGGCACTCAAGGCTATTGGAACAAGGTCCGGCACGGTCAGAATGATGGGGATGCTTCGTTCGTTGTTCACTTCGTTTGACTCAGGGATGGAGCTTGTGGAATCTACCCGGAGGATGAGGTAGTAGCTGCCAAGCGGCACCTGAGGTAAGGTGACCGTTTTTGTCTGGGTATAGATTGCTCCGGGTGACAACGGACCATTTTTGGAAAAAGAGCCGAGCAGGAGATCATTTTCGTCCCAGGCGGTATCAGCAGAAAGATAAATGGTATCGTACCATGCGATAGAAGGAACTCCGGCTGATCCCTGGTTTTTGGCCGTCCATGAGATTTCAATCTGGCTCCCCGCTACTGCCGAAGCTGGACCTGTCAATCCGGTAGGTGTTAATTCCGGCCACCCCCCTGTCCCATCCAGGCTTACGGTAACCAAGGGATTTTTAAGATCGTTCGATGGTATGCCAAAGCTGGAAGAGAATATCCCCTCCGAGGGCGGAGTGAATCTTACGGAAATTGTGCAGCTTTCCACCGGAGCAAGGGTTCTGCCGGAACAGTCGTCACTCTCCTTTGAAAAGGGAGATGATGGATTGCTAATCGGCCCTAAAATGAGATCCTCTGTACCATCATTCCGAACTGTGGCGATCCTCACCTGGGCGTTTCCCACAAGCACTGTCCCAAAGTTCAAAGAGGTTGGGTTGACGACGATAACCGGTTCAAGCTGGAGGTGGATCCTGAAAACACCACCGGCCTCGGTACTGGCGTAAAGCGTCTGTGAGTCAAGCGGATCGACAAGGATCGCATTAACCTGTGTGTTTGTGAGACCGTAGCTGAGCTTCTTCCAACTCTTTCCGCTATCGACAGTTCTGTGAACACCGGCTTGGGTGCCTGCATACACCGTTCCTGAACTATCAGGATCGATGGCGAGCGAAGTTGCCCAGTTGGTGGCATCCAAAGGAAGACCGTCCGTGATATTTGACCAGCCTGTGCCGCCATTGGTGCTCTTGTAGATATCGTCAAAGGCAACTGCGTAAATGATATCGGGATTTTGAGGGGCGATCACCAACGCGTCGATTTGCGTATCACTCAGTCCAGCAACGGTCCAGCTCATGGCGCCATTTGTGCTCTTGAAAACTCCATCTCCAGTTCCCGCATACAGGATGGCTGGATTTGCGGGGCTGATGGCGAGGCAGTTAACCCGCCTTGCAGGCAATCCACTTCCCTTCTTCTCCCACGTGTTTCCCCCGTCCTGGCTCTTAAACACACTGCTCGTTGTGCCTGCATAGAGGGTGCCTGGACTCTGAGGATCAATGGTCAGCGTCAAAACTCCGGTATCCGTTATACCAGCATCAGCATTCTTCCATGTCGCCCCTCCGTCTGTGCTCTTTAAGACACGAAAGGTTTTCCAGCCTTCGTAGATATTAAGAAGGCTTCCGACATAAATGGTATCCGTGGCTTGCTGATTAATCGCGATCGTTTCAAGGTTGCTCTGGGTTTTGAGAATGACATTCCAGCTCTCACCAGCGTCATTGGTTTTGAGGAGGGCATTCCAGGTGGCTGCTAAGATTGTGTTGGAGTCGCCGGAATTGACGGCGAGGGCATATATTTTCATGGCTTTCAGACCGCTATTCATAGAGGTCCAGCTTTCTGCAGCATCCGAGCTCCTGAAGACTCCATCCCAGGTTCCTGCGTAGAGAACGCTTGGATTAACTGGATCAAGGAGAATAACCCCGACGTATGAAGCCGGAAGACTGGTCATATTCCATGTTGCGCCGCCGTCCGTACTCTTAAAGACCAAGACGCTTCCTGCATACAGGGTTTCAGGACTCAAAGGATCAATGGCTAAGGTATTGATCATCGTGATTAGCGGGTTATCGCTCGTAATCGACCAGGTGTCACCTCCGTTGATAGTCTTAAAGACCCCTCCTTTTGTGCCAGCGTAGAGGATATCCGGGTTCCCAGGATGGATAACAAGAGTATTCACATAGGTATTGGTCAGACCGGAGTTCTTTGGGCTCCAGTGGGTAGCTCCATCTTCGCTCTTAAAGACTCCGGCTTCCGTCCCTGCATAGAGCGTCTCTGGATGGATCGGATCGATAGCGAGGGATTTGATATCTGTCTCAGCGAGACCATCGTCCATCAGGGTCCAACTTACCCCTCCGTCACCGCTTTTCCATATGCCGTTGGAAGTTCCTGCGTAGACCACGTTAGGACTGGTTGGATCAATGGCTATCACATTGACAACAAGATCCTTAAGACCTGTTTCTACCCAGGTGTCTCCACCGTCGGTGCTCTTGTACACCCCGGCCCTTGTCCACGAATAGATTCCGGTGCCGGCGTAAACAGTATCCGGAGCGCCGGGATCAATGGCCAAGGTGTTCACCGCGACATCGATCAACCCGGTAACGTTCCAGTTCGCCCCGCCATCCATAGTTTTGAACACACCGCTACCATAAGTTCCAGCATATAGGACGTTTGGGTTCCCAGGAGGAATGGCCAGCGCCGATACGTTTCCACCTTCTGGACCCATTGGAATCCATTGGTTGAGACCAGAGTGACAGTCGTCAATCTGGAAGCCGGTTATTAGCACCAGAGAAAAAATCGTTGAAAGGAGAAAGGGCGGTGCCCCTCTTTGTATGAAGGTTCGTGTTTTTCCTGACATGGTGTTCCCCCGTTCTGCCGCGGCTTACAAAAGCCCTCTTCACTTCATCTGAAAACCGCTTGTTAACCTGATGGTGCCAACTTTGTTGAGAACAATAACATCATAAAACCCGGGAGGGAGTCCTCTGGCTATTAGAAACTGAATTTCACTCACTCCGGTGGTTGAATTCATGGTTCAGCCAATGATCTTGCAGGCCTTCTTTACTCCATCCTTCTCGAGATAAACCTTGCCCTTTTTGGTTCCGAAGAACATCCTCTTAATACTGATCTGATCTCCCTCGGAACCAAAATTTGGATCTACGGATGGGACCTGGGAAGCCTGTACCGTGAAAACACCTACTTCCATAGCTGCGACGGCTCCGTTGGACTGGGTGGTTGCATCATAAAGGATCATACAGAGAACATATTTCGCGAAAGCGAAAGGAATAATAAGGAGGAACACCAGGAATAAGAAAGAATGTCCTTTCATGAAGGCCCCCCTTGAAGAGCATTCAATCTTTCGACTATACCCAACCCTCCTCTTCAGAGCATGGACAAAGGCGGGTTCAGGGTTGGCTATTCGAAGAAAAAAAAGAATAATCCAAGGCAAGAAAAAACCCTGATCCTTTCAAGGATACAGGGTTTAAGAAGTGTCCTCATCCGCCATATCTCCCCCATACTGGCTATAAGGTATCGCCGTGCCTCTTTCGATACTCCGCCCGAAAGAAGAGGCCCCTTCAGGGCAGCAGTTTTTCCTTCGTAGGGGCGGCGTCCCCGCCGACCCGAAATGGCAGGCGAGCCGCCTGCCCTACGTTCAGAGACCCAAAACCGAACATCGACAATCTCTTGTCCATGTTGATGCGGTAACCGCCTATAAGCTCTTAAGGAGAATGAGATTGACAGGGATTCGATCGATACGTTGGATATTTTACACAAGCCCAGGAAAAAGTCAAGAGAAATTTTCGTGCCCGAGTAATGGCTCACCCTCCGGTAGAGCGGGTGGCTTTAGTCGCCCTATTTTGACCGGCTAAAGCCTCGATTCCACGGGTAACTAAGGGATTAGTACTACTACGTTAAATTGATTTCCAAATAATCACAACGTCCGGATTTAGCGGCTGATATCCGTCTTTTAGAATGCCACTCAATTGCGATAGAGGACGGAAGTATTTGGAACCATTGGCTTTTCATTTTTAGCCTAACGTAGTATTTTACTAAATTACATTTTTTATTCATTGCTCTACAATAGATCAAGATTAAAAAGTTAGCACCGAGGCTTTGTGAAGGTATGAAACGACGCCGTCTTCGTGTCCTTTACAACGAGGCAGTCCCCGGACGGGGGTGGCTTTTGGGGTCAGGTCTACACACTTGACAGCAATGAGAAGAACTGTCAAGTGTGTAGACCTGACCCCAAAGCTCTTTCCCTTGTCCGGGTCGGTCAT
>Ga0315282_10007078_pt1 | contig 18555 bp, 17 predicted proteins | sample YL17G07_20_MG_FD_203693 | JGI IMG/M metagenome (GOLD analysis project Ga0315282, IMG submission 203693) | Sediment microbial communities from Yellowstone Lake, YNP, Wyoming, USA - YL17G07_20 | ecosystem: Environmental > Aquatic > Freshwater > Lake > Sediment | place: USA: Wyoming | collected...
AAAGATCAGCTTTGTTTTTTTCTAAGATATGAATTTAATGATTTGGCGGAGCGTATGGGGTATTTAAATATTCCCTGGCCAATGTCTGGGCCGCACCTTCTCCCCCTTCGACTTCCAGAGCCATCCGGTAATATTCTTCCGCTGCCTTCCTGTCCCTTTGGACGTCATGGATCATACCCAGGCGGAGCAAAGCCCATGCCCGCACCCGGGCATTATAGGGCGCTTTTTCCTGGAGCGCTTGCTTGAAATATTCAGAGGCCCTGGCGTAGTCCTTTTGATCGAAATAGATTCTGCCCAGGAGCTGAGCATGGCGAGGCCATAATTCGGAGCGGAAGGGGGGGGTGTCTGATTTGATTCCTTTCTCGATTTCCTGAGCCACGGATAGAGCCTCCTGAGGGCGACCGAGGATGGAAAGGATGTTGGCCAGCGCAAATGAAAGGTTATAATTTTGGGGGAATTTTTCTTTTAGCTGTCTGGCCAGTGGGAGGGCGCGGGCGGGTTGTTTTTCAAAGTTATAGTAGGCCGTAACCAATTCTGCCTGGGCCAGTTCCTTGAGCAGGTATCCATTTCTTGCGGCCAGCTCCAGCTCCTGGATCCCCTTTTGCCGGTCTCCTGATATAAAAAATAAAGAGGACAGAAATCTCGCCATACCTGAAAGATGGTCTATATGGTAATGCAGCACACCCATGGGGAAATAGACGTCGTAATTTTCCGGGCCAAACTCCTTGGCCTTTTCCAAATAGTCCCAGATTTTGCGCGTCTCCTGGGTCGCGGCGAAATAGCGCTTGCGACTGATCTCCCAACGCGTCTTGACCAGCTTGGCCAAAGCGAGGGCAAAGAAAGCATCGCCATCCCGGGGATCTTTTTCTACCCTACGTTCCCCTTTTTCCAGGGCATCCCCCACGAAGCGCAACATGGATTCCTGTTTGTTCTCCCGCTCCGTCCTGGAAAAGCTCATCTCATATGAAAACAAAAAAGACAGAGCCAGGAAAGAGTATCCCAGGGGATTCGCCCTGTCCAGTTCCACAGCCTTCATCATCTCGGCAACCCCGCCCTTTTCATCCATATTGAATGCTTTTTCGATGCCCCGCTTGAGGTAAGTTCTGGTTTGAGCCCTGATCATTTCCGAGGCCCAGGCTTCTTCCATTCCCGGGAAAAGGCCGCCCAGAATCAGGGCCGGGAGCAAAAGAAAAAATGAGAACATGTGGAAAAGTCTGGTCATCCCCATTTTCTCTTTTTAACGAGGAGCGAAATGATAAAGGCAACAGAAACGGAAATCAGGCAGAGTCCAAAAGCGCTCCGGTATGCTTCGAAGGGAAAGGTTCCACTGACTTTTCCCACCCTGTCCATGAGATAGCCTGTCGCCGGCTGAAATAGGGCAACGCCGAGAAAAGGCGCGGGGTTGATCAGGCCCATCGCCGTACCCAGCCTGTCCGGGGGAGCCACTTCCCGGATGATGGCCCACACCAAGGAAAGGGTTCCGGCTAAGGACGTGCCCATGGCAAAAAAGATAATACTTAGGGTGAAAGACCCGAGGGAAGGGCCCCCAAAAACAATGCAAGACCAATTGAGGACCTGGGCTGCGATGCATATGGAGAGCAAGGTTTGTTTCCTTCCGGCGAATGGTTTATCCCCTAAGTAGCTTAAAAATGGTCCGCCGAGGATCACGCCAAAAGCGATGACCATGAGGAGATTGCTGGCCTGAAGCTTATCATACCTGAACACATCGATCAGGAACGGATACCCCCATAGTCCCTGGAACGTGGAGAAAGGGGCGCCATAAGTGAAAAAAAGGGCGAAGATGGTCCAGAAAAACGGATTTCTCAATATGTCCCCGAAGGTTGTTTTTGGAGCCGTCGGGTTTTTCCCCATCCCTTCCGGAGGGGAAGGGGAACCCGGGGGGAGGTCCTGGAGATAAACCCAGCAAAGAATGGCCAAGAGCAGGGTAACCCCGGCAATGAAGAAAAAAGAAAAACGCCAGCCAATTTGTTGAATGAACCAGGCGAAAGGGGTAGAGGCAACGATAGCGGCCACGTTTCCAACCGCCAGGAGCACCGCGTTCATCCGGGCAAAGGACCGGGAGCCAAACCAGGGAAGCAATAATTTCAGGGCAGGCACGAAGATTCCGGCAGCGCCGAGGCCGATCAGGGCCCTGGCGATGGAGGCCATGAAAAGGGTGGGGGCCAGGCCGAAGATCAAAGCTCCCCCGAACCCGATCAGGGTTGAAAGGGTGATCACTTTTCTTGGCCCCCACCGGTCCGCGGCCATTCCCACAATGGGTTGGCTCAGGGCATAGGGGTAGAAATAGGCAGAGGACATGACCCCAAGGCCGGTAGCTGAAGCCGAGAATGCTTCTATCAGATAGGGGGCCAGGACGGCCGTGGAAATGCGGTGGAAGTAGACGAAAAAGTAGACGGCGTTCAGGGCAATGAAGATGAGCCAGCGCTGGGGCAGAAGATGAATTTTAGCCACCGAACTCTAAAGAAACCGCTGAAGACGGGGAAGGGGCATTTGCTGTAATCTCCTTAGAGCTTCTTTTTCAGAAGCTCGTTGACCAGCTGGGGGTTTGCCTTGCCCTGGGTGGCTTTCATCACCTGGCCGACAAAAAAGCCGAAGAGCTTATCTTTGCCCTTTCGGTAAGCTTCGACTTCTTTGGGGTGGGCTGAAAGGACCTGCCCGATGATCTTTTCGATTTCCCCTGAATCCCTGACCTGGATCAAGCCCTTTTCCCGGACGATCCCTTCTGCCTGTTTGCCGGTCCTGTACATCTCTTCAAAGACACTCTTGGCAATCTTACCGCTGATGATCCCATCGTCGATCATCTTGAGCATCTCTGAGAGCTGAGCGGCAGAAACAGGGCACTCTTCGATCTCTCTTTCGTCTCGCTTTAGCTCGCGGAGGAGTTCGGACATGATCCAGTTGCTGACGATCTTGGGTTTGGGATAAGAACTCAGGCAGGCTTCGAAGTAATTGGCCAGGGACCTGGAGGTGGTCAAGACTTCGGCATCATACTCAGGAATCTGGTATTCCCGGATGAAGCGTTCTTTTTTCGCCTCCTGGAGTTCAGGAAGGCTGGCCCGGACCCGTTCGATCCATTCTTGATCGACAATCATGGGGACTAAATCCGGGTCGGGGAAATAGCGATAATCGTGGGCTTCTTCTTTCCCGCGCATGGAGGAGGTGACCCCCTGGGCAGCATCCCACAGGCGCGTTTCCTGGATGATTTTTTCCCCCTGGTCCAGGATGGCCGTCTGCCGGCGAACCTCGTAGTCCAGAGCCCGCTGGACGTTGCGGAAGGAGTTCATGTTCTTGAGCTCGGTTTTGATCCCCAAAGCCTGCTGCCCTTTCGGCCGCAGGGAGATATTGGCATCGCAGCGAAAACTGCCCTCTTCCATGTTCCCGTCGCAGATGTCGAGGTACATCAGAATGGCCCGGAGTTTTCTCAGGTAAGCGCTGGCTTCCTCGGGGGTGCGAATCTCGGGAGCGCTGACGATCTCGATCAGGGGCACGCCCGTGCGGTTGAAGTCCACGTAACTGTGGGAGCCGGGCGTGGAAGAAAGGTCATGGAGTAGCTTCCCGGCGTCTTCTTCCATATGGATGCGGATGATGCCGATGCGCTTTCTCTGCCCGTCGGCATCTATGTCGATATAGCCATTCTTGGCCAGGGGTAGCTCATACTGAGAGATCTGGTATCCTTTAGGAAGGTCGGGGTAGAAATAGTTTTTCCTGGCGAACAGACTGTAGGTGGCGATCTGGCAGTGAGTGGCCAGGGCGGCCCGCAACGTAAAGTCGAGCACTTTCTTGTTGAGGACGGGCAGCGAGCCGGGCTGCCCCGTACATACGGGGCAGGTGTGGGTATTGGGCTCTCCCCCGAAAAGGGTGGAGCATCCGCAAAAGATCTTGCTCATGGTCAGAAGCTGGGCATGAACCTCTAAGCCAATGACCGTTTCGTATTCCATGATGAACTCCATGCATAATTTAATAGAACGATTCCTGAATAGTGCTCCGACTATGACTATAATATAGGAGCGGCCTCTTGCCCCGACCTGGGTTCCAGTCGCGCCTGGAAGGGGCTCCTACGAATATGGGGTTAAGGTTATTTGGGAATCGCTTTATTCCAAGCCATAAGTAAAAAGGATTATTTTTGGCTGTGCGCTGACTGCTGGATGCTGACAGCTCATTCCAATGTTGGTTTCCTCAGATGATGCTCCGTGTTCTGTTCGTAGGCGTAGGCGACACGGAGAATCTTCTCCTCCTGGAAATGACCGGCCAGGATCTGCAAGCCGATGGGCAGGCCCTTCTTGCTGAACCCGCAGGGAAGCGAGAGGCCCGGGAGGCCGGCCAGGTTACAGGGGATGGTAAAGACATCCGAGAGATACATCTGCAGCGGGTCGTCCACTTTCTCACCCAGTCGGAATGCCGGTGTGGGGGCCGTGGGTGTCAAAAGGACGTCGCATTGAGAAAAGGCTTTTTCAAAGTCCTGGCAGATCAACGTTCTCACCTGCGAGGCTTTGCGGTAGTACGCTTCATAATACCCTGCGGAAAGAACATAAGTGCCGAGCATAATCCGCCGCTTGACCTCTGCTCCGAACCCCTGAAGGCGGGTCTGGCGGTACATTTCCAGCAGGTCGTGCATCCCCCTGGCACGAAACCCGTATTTCACACCGTCATACCGCGCCAGGTTGGAGCTGGCCTCGGCAGGGGCGATGATGTAATAGACCGCCACGGCATACTCGCTGTGGGGCAGGGAAACTTCCACGAGCCTGGCCCCTAATTTTTCCAGAGTGCGAAAAGCTTCCCGCACGGCCGATTCGACTTCGGGGTCAATGCCCTCGATAAAGCATTCTCGCGGAATACCCAGGACCATTCCCCGGATGTCTCTGGAAAGAGCAGCGGAAAAGTCAGGGACAGGAAGGTCCACGGAGGTGGAGTCTTTGGGGTCGTGACCGGAGATGGCGTTCATCAGGATGGCTGCGTCCTCTACATCTTTGGTCAGCGGGCCGATCTGGTCGAGGGAAGATGCGAAGGCCACAAGACCGAAACGGGAGACACGGCCATAGGTGGGTTTGAGGCCCACAATTCCGCAGCAGGCCGCCGGCTGGCGGATGGAGCCGCCGGTATCCGAACCCAGAGAGGCGATGCATTCATCGGCGGCCACGGAAGCGGCTGACCCTCCACTGGACCCGCCGGGAATTCTTCTTAGGTCCCAGGGATTACAGGTGGGTCCCAAGAAAGAATTTTCGGTGGACGAGCCCATGGCAAATTCATCCATGTTTGCTTTGCCCACAAAGACAGCCCCAGCGGCCTTCAGCTTTTCGATTACCGAAGCATTATAGGAAGGGATGAAATTCTCTAAGATGTGCGATCCGCAGGTGGTACGCACTCCCTGGGTGCAGATCAAGTCCTTGATGGCGAGAGGGATTCCGGTGAGCGGTTCTCCCTCTCCTTTCTGCAACCGGGCATCGGCCGAGGCTGCCTGTTCCATGGCCAGGTCCGGAGTCAGGGTGATGTAGGCGTGGATCCGGCCTTCCATTCTCTCGACCTGCCGGAGCACAGACTCGGTCACTTCACGGGAGGTCACTTCCTTTCGCCGGAGCAGCTGGTGAAGCCGGTGGGCGGGCAATTGATAAAATTCCATTTGGCCCCCTGAGACAGTTTTTTTTATTCGATGATTTTGGGGACCCGAAAGAATCCGTTGTCCCCATCCGGGGCATTCTGTAAGGAGAGTTCCTGGGAAATCGAGGGCTTGACAAGGTCCTCCCGAAAGACGTTACTCCCGGAAACGGCATGGAAGGTAGGCTCGACACGGGTTGTGTCCAGCTGCCCCAGCTTGTCCATGTATTCCAGAATAGTGTTCAACTGGGTAGTGAACCGTTCCTTCTCGCTTTCGCTGAATTTCAGCCGGGCCAGCAGGGCCACATGCTCTACTTCCTCTCTGGTAATCTTCATTCCTAACTCCGCAAAAAATTTTTTCCACTCCCGGAAAAATGTTAACACACGACCCTTTCTTTTTCAAGGTTATGGAGATTTCTCAGGTTCTCTTTCCATGTCATTCGCAACAGGCATAGAAAGGCGGCCCAATATTAATTTGCAAAAAATTGGCCTAAGAAAATGGCTCCAGGCCCGGAAGACAGTCCCGCCTAATGCGGGATTGGCATCATAAGGTAATGGTTCTTCCATGGATCGAGCGGGGGAATGCCCCCCTTTGGGGAGCCCAATTTATAAAAAAAAATATCCTGCGGGTTTCGAGGGGCAAAAATTCCTTTTCCCATTTTTTCAAGTATTTCTCCATTTTGGCCTTGACACGGGGGAAATGGCTTCATTATATTCAATTACCGGCTTCTTACCTGAGAGGAAGGGGTGTGCAATCGTTTCCCCACAGATTAGGAGTCCATGTTTCCATTGCTGGGGGGATCGAGAGGGCTGTCTCTCGGGCCGTAACCTTGAACTGTACGGCTATGCAAATCTTTTCCCGGAATCCCAGAGGATGGAATGCTTCACCCCTCTCCTTGCGGGAGGTAGCTACTTTTCGGGAAGCCGTGGGGAAGAAGGGCATCGACCCGGTCGTCGTTCATACGCCCTACCTGCTCAATATTGCGTCGGGAAATGAAGCGTTACACCGGCGGTCCATCTCCGCCCTGGTTCTGGACATCAAGAGAGCCGAACGGCTGAGGGCCCGCTTCGTGGTTACCCACCTGGGTAGTGCCAAAGGAAGAGGCAAGGCTTTTGGGGTAGGTCGGGTTGTCAAGGCCCTGATGACCGTTATGGAACGACGATCGATGGTCTCCCTTTTGCTCGAGAACAGCGCCGGGGCGGGAAATACGGTGGGGAGTTCCTTTGATGAGCTCCAGGAAATTTTGAATGGCCTGGGAAGGAATGAAAGGCTGGGGGTCTGTTTTGACACCTGCCATGGCTTCGCCGCCGGGTACGACTTCCGCTCCCCGGAAGGTACCGAGGAGCTGGTTCGAGAAATGGACAGGACCTTCGGGGTAGGACGGGTGGCCCTCATCCACCTTAATGATTGTTCAGGTCAGCTGGGGGAACATATCGACCGCCACGAACATATCGGCAGGGGAAAAATCGGGATGTCGGGATTTCGAAGCCTGCTTGGGCATCCGCTTCTCAGGGGATTACCTATGATCCTGGAAACCCCCAAGGATCATCCAGAAGATGATTTCCGAAACCTCTCCCGTATCCGGAGGATACTGCAGAGTGGCTCGACAGGATGAGGATATAGACCAGGCGGAGAAAATTTCCCGTCCATTGACGAGACGGGAGGAACGATTGGCCTGGACGCCCGGCACGCGGGCTTTTATCCAACGGGCCGAGGCCTACCGGGCCCGCGGGCAGACAAAGGAAGCCGTCGAGACTTGCCTCCGGGGTTTAGAAAACAGGCCGGACTTTCTCTTCGGGCGTTTTGTTCTGAGCAAATGTTACCTCGAGGCGGGCAGGATTGAAGAAGCGGAGGGCGAGCTGAAGAGAGTGATCGCCGGGGTCGAGGAATGTTTCCCGGCCTACACTCTGTTGGGCGAGACCTACCTAAGAGAAGGGGCCCCGGATAAGGCCATGGAGGTCCTGAGGAGAGCGCTTGTTTTCTTTCCCGGGGATGAAAAGATAAAACAAAAAATGGCTGCCGTTGAGATGGATTTGATTAGCCGGGAAGTCCCATCCCCCCCTGGGGGGGTCTCCCGCGAAGGTCACCAAACAACCCCCGAAGAAAAACCTGTTAGAACAGCGATCCAGACAGATACCCTGGCGGAAATCTGCATCAAGCAGGGTCACCTAAGTAAAGCCATCGCTATTTACCAGGAAATCCTCGTCAAGGATCCCAAGAACCAGGTTGTCCGGGAGAAACTTGCGGGGTTAAGGAAACAGGTTAAGGATAAACAAAGAATCATTGCCCACAAGAAGGTCATCAACATTCTGGGGCAATGGCTGGCGGCTGTCTCTTCGGCGGGGACTTCACCCCCGTCGTAATCCCCTTCTCACCGGGGCTCTTCTTACGGGCATTGAAGGCTATAGCCCTTCTTTCCCTGCTTTGAGGGGACCGAACGCAAGGTTCACCGGAGGACGACTTTACAGCGATGCTCTTCCACCAGCAATCCCTTGACGCAATCATGGGTCGGGCAAAAGTGGAGGGGATTCTTTTCTGGAGTTTGGAGAATATCCGCTATCTCTGCGGCTTCAGCGGAAGCGACGGAGTGTTGATCGTTGTCGGTCAAGAGCGCACCTTCCTGTCAGACTCAAGGTACGAGGAGCAGGCCCGGGCAGAGGTCCGGGATGCGAGTTTCCGAAAATATACCCGCAAAGTAGAGGGGCTTGTTCGCTTCATAAAATCTTTGCGGGTGAAGCGGCTGGGGTTTGAATCGGCCGTCCTCCCTTATGATGTGTACAGCAGGATAAAAGAGAAGTTGCCGCGCGTCTCTTTCGTCCCCCTGGCAGAAGAAATCGCTGGCCTTCGAATACGCAAAGAACCCGGAGAGGTCGAGAACATCCGCGGGGCCATCAGGATTGCCTCGGAAGGTTTTTCGAATACCCTGGGCCTATTGAAGCCAGGAGTGAGGGAACGGGCTTTTGCCGAGCGGCTGGAATGCCGGATGAGGGGACGGGGGGGAGAACGGATCGCCTTCGATACAATCGTGGCCTCCGGGACGCGCGCAGCGCTCCCCCACGGGGTCGCCTCGGAAAAAAGGATCCTCAAGGGAGAAACGGTGGTAGTAGATTTCGGAGTGCGCTACAAAGGCTATTGTTCCGATGAGACCAAGACTCTTGTTCTGGGAAAGCCAAGCATAGAGCAACGGAAGGTCTATGAGGTCGTACGCCGGGCTCAAGAGAGGGCCATCGGGGCCATTCGACCGGGGGTAAGCGTCCGGCAGATCGACGCCGCTGCCCGGGAGGTCATAGCCCGCGCGGGATACGGGAAATTCTTTGGACATGGGACCGGGCATGGAGTGGGGCTGGCCGTTCATGAAGAGCCGACCGTCTCTCCCCGGGGGCGGGGAGTTGCCGAAGAGGGGATGGTCTTCACGGTGGAGCCGGGAATATACATTCCGGCATGGGGGGGAGTGCGTCTGGAAGATATGGTCCTGGTCACGGCCCGGGGCTGCGAAATCTTAACGGTTCTTTCAAAAGACATCAAAGACAACATCTGCGTCCCGCGAGAAAGCTGAACGCCCGATTCTTTCCGAGACAAAGAGAATTTATAAATTTATTTTATTATTAATTTCATGCACTTAAAAATATTATTTTAAGAGGTAACTTTCATGTATTCGACCACGGATTTTCGCAAAGGACTGAAGATCGAGATCGAGGGAGAGCCTTACGTGATCGTCGATTTCCAGCACGTCAAGCCTGGGAAAGGAGGAGCTTTCGTCCGCACCCGGCTGAAGAGCTTGGTGACTGGCAATGTCATTGACCAAACCTTCCGCTCGGGGGACCGGGTCGACAAGCCCGACCTCGAGGAGCGAGAGATGCAGTACCTTTACGAGACCGGCGGAGAGTACCACTTCATGGATACCCAGACCTTTGAACAGCTCTTCCTGACGGCCGACCAGCTGGGGGAAAGCAAGGATTACCTGAAGGAGAATCTGGTAATCAAAGCTCTCTTCCACAACAAACGCCCTATTGGCGTCGAAGTGCCGATGTTTGTGGACCTAAAGGTGGTGAAGTCTGAGCCCGGGGTCCGGGGGGACACAGCCAGCGGCTCCACCAAGCCGGCAACCCTGGAATCCGGGGCAACCATCCAAGTCCCCCTCTTCGTGGAAGAAGGAGATATCATTCGCATCGACACCCGGACCCGTGAATACATTACCCGGGTCAAGTGAACGAATGCCCCGGGAAGGGTCGGATTCATTCTGAAGACCAAAATGGGTATGAAAGGAGGCAATTATGGAATATCCGGATGACCTCTATTACACCCGTGAGCATACCTGGGTGAAAATCACCGGCAACCGGGGAACCATCGGCGTAACGGATCACGCCCAGCAGGAGATGGGAGAAATCCTTTTCGTGGACCTTCCCGAGGAAGGGGCCCAGGTTGAGCAGATGGGATCGTTCGGGACTCTGGAGTCGTCGAAGACCGTGGCCGAGCTCTATTCCCCGGTCAGCGGCCAGGTCCTTTCTGTGAATAAAGATTTGGAGGATGAGCCATCTCTCATCAATGATGATCCTTACGGAAACGGCTGGCTGGTAGACTTGGAGATAGACGACCCCAAGGAGCTGGAGGAATTGCTCAGTGCTGCGGAGTATGAGGAGTTCCTGGAAAAAAAGGATGAAGATCGGGAGAAGTCGGGCAGGGTCTCCCGATGAATTTCTTGACAAATGGGGGCAAGGTTGTTAAAAACTCTATTATAGTTTCATAAGGAAAACCGGGCCGATCACAGACGGCCAAAGCCGAGGGTAGGGAGGTTGGGATGGAAATTATTCAAGCGGCGTTGAAGCGGGGGCAGAAGGCGCTTTCAGAATTTGACTCCAAGCGGCTGCTCAGCGCATACGGGTTCCCGGTGGTCCGGGAAAAGTTAGTATCCAGCCGGGCAGGGGCAGAGAAGGCGGCCAAGGAAATCGGCCTTCCCGTCGTTCTCAAGGGATGCTCCCCGGAGGTCACCCACAAGACCGAAAAGAAATTGATCGAGATTGACCGGCGAACCCTGAAAGAAGTGGGGCGGGCCTACGACAGCATCATCCAGCGGGCGGGAGATACCCCTCTGGATGGCCTCCTCGTCCAGGAGATGATCAAGGGGTCGCGTGAGTTAGTCATTGGCATGATTCGGGATGCTCAATTTGGCCCCTGTGTCATGTTTGGGCTGGGCGGAATCTTCACGGAAATCCTCAAAGACGTTTCCTTCCGCATCGCCCCCCTGGAGCGGCGGGATGCCCTGGAAATGGCCAGAGAGATAAAAGGAGCTGCAGTGCTCGGGGCCTTTCGGGGAATGGAGGAGGTGGATATGGACCTATTAACTTCCATGCTCATCAACGCCGGGAGGCTGGGTTTGGAACTGGAGGCCGTCAAAGAGGTCGACGTCAACCCGTTGATCATCTCGGGGAATAGGCCGGTGGCCGTCGATGCCCTGGTGGTCCTCGAAGAAAAAGGAAACCCGTGAAGCAGGGAGAGGGATTATGGCCAGTAAATCGGATTTAGTGCATGAAGCCCTCTCCGGTTCTGTGCGGGCCCTGGCCAAGCTGATCACGATGGTGGAGAACGAGATGCCGGGGGCTGTGGAAGTACTGCAGGAATTATATCCCAGGACCGGGCACGCGTATACCATCGGCATCACCGGCCCTCCCGGCTCGGGGAAGAGCACACTGACGGATAAAATTACCAAGGAGCTGCGCAAGAAAAATTACACCGTGGGCATCGTGGCCATAGACCCCACCAGCCCTTTTACGGGGGGAGCTCTCTTGGGAGACCGGCTGCGCATGCAGGACATCACCAATGATGAAGGGGTCTTCGTCCGGTCCATGGCAACGCGGGGGACACTTGGAGGGCTCTCCAAGGCGACAGCGGATACGATTAAGATCCTGGACGCCTTCGGAAAAGATTTTATCCTCGTCGAAACCGTGGGGGTGGGACAGGATGAGGTGGACATTGTCAAGACGGCGGATACCACCCTGCTCATCTCCGTTCCCGGCTTGGGTGACGAAATTCAGGCCCTAAAAGCTGGGATCATGGAGATAGGGGATGTCTTCGTGGTCAACAAGGCCGACCGGGAGGGTGCGGATCGGCTGGTTACGGAACTGCGTCTGATGCTTGACCTGAGCCCTTCTTTGAGCCCCTGGAAGCCCCCGGTAATCAAAACCGTGGCCACCCAGGGCGAGGGGGTCCCGGATCTCACCGAGAAGATTTTGGAACACCGGAATTTTCTCGAGGGGGGGGATGGACTCCTGGGGAAGCGAAACGAGCGCGCCCGGGGGGAAATCATTAACCTCATCGAGCAGGAGATCGCCCGTTACGTTCACAAGATGCTCAAGTATGATATGAGCTTTGACGAGGTGATCGAACAGGTCGTGGCCCGGAAGAAGGACCCCTATTCTTACGTCCAGAGAGTGACCGAGCCCTTTGCCAAATACTACCAGATTTACAAGGTGGACAAGAGCAAGGACTGAACTCTCAATGCCGACTTATCACCCCGGGTTAAGAGACGCGGGAAAATGCGTCTCTACGTTCACTCTTCTTTCATCCTCCCCAGCAATTCGTTGGCGATGATCTCCTTCATGATTTCGTCGGCCCCGCCGCCAATCCGGCTCAGGCGAATGTCGCGCCAGTATCGTTGGATGGGGTACTCCATCATGTAGCCGTAGCCCCCGTGGATTTGCAGGGCGGCGTCGGCCACGCGGTTACCCATCTGGGCGGCGAAGAGTTTGGCCATGGAAATCTCTTTCACCGGGTAATTCCCATTCTGGAAAAGCCAGGCGCAGTAGTAAGTCAGGTGTCTGCCGGCTTCGATCTCCGTGGCCATGTCGGCCAACCGGTGGCGGGTAACCTGGAAATGGGAAAGGGGCCTGCCGAACTGGACTCTCTCCTGAGAATATTTCAGGGCCATCTCCAGAGCCACCTGAGCCCTGGCGATGGAGTTGGCCGCAGCCATGATCCGTTCGCCCTGCAGCTCCCACATGATGTGGTAAAACCCTTTCCCGACCTCGCCCAGCAGAGCATCGGCCGGAACCCGGCAGTCTTCGAAAAGCAGCTCGGCCGTGTCCGAGGAGCGCATGCCCACTTTGTTCAGCTTTCTCGTCACGGAGAAACCAGGGGTTCCTTTGTCCACCAGGAAAAGGGAGAACCCCTTGTAGCCCTGCTTCTCCCCCGTTCTGGCCACCAGGGTTATGAAATCCGCTCGCACTCCGTTGGTGATGAAAATCTTTCGACCGTTGATCACCCACCGGTCTCCATCCCTTTTAGCCGTGGTCTGGATCGAGGCTACATCCGACCCGGCGTTAGGCTCGGTAATCCCCAGGCAGGCGATCTTCTTCCCTTGGTTGGCGGGCAGGAGATAATTCATCTTCTGCTCTTCCGTACCGAACTTGAAAATGGGCGGCGTAGCCATCTCGCACTGCACCGCCACGGCCATGCCAATAGAACCAATACCGCAGCGGCCGAGCTCTTCGGCCAGAATGACCGAAAAAAGAAAGTCACAGTTCTGGCCGCCGTAATTCTCCGGGTAGCGCAGTCCCAGGAATCCCAGCTCGCCCATGCGGGTGAAGACACTTGTGGGAAATTCTTCCGCCTCCTCCCATTCTTCCGCATGGGGGGCCAGCTCTTTCTCCACGAATTTGCGCACCGAATCCCGGAATAGTTCATGCTCCTCAGAAAACATGGGGTTTTTCAATTTTTCCTCCTGTTATTGACCCCTTTTCGTTCTACCGGGGAAAATTCATTATAGGTCTTCCCCTAATGAAATCGACCAGCCAATGGGGGAAGGTCCCTAATTTTTCTTCTCCCCGGTTCCATTCAAGGGGAGTTAATTTTTTTTCCGAAGCGTTCGCGCAGCTCGCGTTTCAGGACTTTGTTACCAAAGTGGCTCCGGGGCAGGGCGTCCAGGAAAACCACGGAGGTAGGCTTTTTATAGCTGGCCAAGGATTGCTTGCAATAATCGATGACTTCTCGTTCGCTGAGGGATTCTCCCTTCTTTAGCACAACGACGGCCTTGACCGTCTCCCCCCATTTTTCGTCAGGAACGCCGATGATTACCGCCTCGGCGACCTTGGGGTGCTTGGCCAGAACTTCCTCTACTTCCTTGGAATAAATATTCAAGCCCCCGCTTTTGATCATGTCTTTTTTCCGGTCCACAAAGTAAAGGAAGCCCTCCCGGTCGAGCTTGCCAAGGTCCCCGGTGTGCAGCCATCCCTCCCGCAGGGTCTGGGCGGTTTCCTCGGGATTTCTGTAATATTCTTTCATCACAGTCGGGCCCTTCACAATAATCTCCCCAACTTCTCCCGGCGGGAGGTCATGGTCTTCTTCGTCCACGATGCGTACTTCCGTGCACATGTAAGGCTTCCCGACGCTGGCCGTCTCCTCGGGTTTATCCGATGGTTTGAGAATGGTAACGCCCGGTGAAGCTTCGGTCAGGGCATAACTGACATACGTCCGGGCATTCGGAAAAAGCCGGGTCTCGAGGGCCTGCTGCATCGCCGGGTGTAATATCCCCTGAGAGTTGAGGTACATGCGCATGGACCGGGTGTCATAGCTTTTCCTGTCGGATTCCTGCAGGAGTTTTCCCCAGATCGTCGGGTTCCCCGTCATGGCAGTGACGCCTTCCCGCTGGATGATCTCCAGACACTTCTGAGCGTCGAACTCCCGGGTTACGATGAAGGTACCCCCGGCATACATGTAAGCAAGGAATCTGCTCAGGGCCGCGGTATGGAAGAGAGGCATCGGGTAATAAACGACGTCGTCGGGCGTAGGGCTCTGGTTCTCCGTGGTCACGGAGATGATATTCCAGAGGAGAGATCTGTGAGTGAGCACAGCTCCTTTGGGGACACCGGTGGTGCCGCCGGTAAAAAGGATGAAGGCTTCATCCACTTCCTTCACTTCGATGGGAAGATCTTCGGGGGATTCTCGGGCAATCAGCTCTTCTGAGGCTTGGGAGAATGGGGGAGGGGAGGTTCCAATGAATAACCAGGTTTTGACCCGGGGAAGTGAGGGGCGGATCCCCTCCACCCGTAGCAAAAAGTCCCGGTGAAAAACGAAGGCTTTACAATCCGTGAAATCGGCCTGGTACAGGATCTCTTTGTCTGTACCCCAGGCATTGAGAGGAACGGTGATGGCTCCGATCTTCAGGTGGGCGATGTAAAACTCCATGAGCTCAATGGAGTTAAAGGAAAGGGTGGCGATGCGATCCCCCTGCCCCATCCCCAGTCCCCGCAGAGCCCTGGCCAGGCGGTTGGAGCGCTCGTTCAAATCCCGGTAGGTCCGCCGGTCTTCCTCACAGAGGATGGCCGTTTTATTGGGGTATTTTCGGGCGTTGCGCACCACGGAATACCCAAGGGTCATTTCCATGGTCTTGCCTTTCTGTCCGTCGGTTGCTGTCGATGGATCAGCAGCCGATAAATTTTTTTCTATTTTAGGCCGGCGATGTTCTTAGCCAGGCTCTTTTTGGCCTCGAGGTCAGCCTGGCGGCGAATCATGATCCGCTGGGCTTGGGGCGGGCCGGCACCATGCATGGACTCGGTCCGGTAACCCACGGCGGCCGTGCCCAGAGTGATATTTTCAATAAGGCGCAGGATGCGCATGCGCCACTCAGTGGGCACGGAATCGACCCCCTTGAGATACTTCTGAATATACGGACCCGTACGCTCATTGGCCAGGTCTTTTTCCGAGGGCATGGTGACCATCAGGCCCCCGGCGATGTCCTCGGCCAGACGGGCGATCTCATAGGGGAAGCGGGTGACGTTCTGCTTGCAGACATTGGCTAAGAGCATGTCAATTTCAAAGTTCCCGGCAGAGGTCGGGTGGCCTTCAAAGGAGCAGGCCAAGCCGCAAGAATAAAGCGTTTCATTGAGGTGGACCATCTCGATGATCTTATCGGCAATGTGCGAAGCTTTGGCCGTTCCGTTGTAGTCGGCGGCCAGGGCGGCGGCCCCGATGAGGACATCCCCCACACCGACTTTGCATCCCCCGTAGCTCTGACGGTGATAACCGGCAAACCGTTCCACAAGAAGGCCCACAAAGTCGGTTTCTCCGCAAAGGAAGACCCGTTCCCAGGGCACAAAGACATCATCAAAGATAGCCAGGACCTCATGGCCGCCATATTGATGGTTGCCCACATCCAGGGAACTTCCCTCCAGTTTGCGGGTGTCGCAGGACTGTCTTCCGTAAATGAAAAACACCCCCGGGGTGTCTGTCGGGACCGCGAACGATACGGCATAATCCTTCTCATCCTCCCTCAGGGCCATGGTGGGCATGACGATGACCTCATGGGAGTTGATCATCCCGGTCTGATGGGCCTTGGCTCCTCGGACGACGATTCCATCTTTTCTTCTCTGGACGATCCTAAGGTAAAGGTCCGGGTCGGCCTGTTGTCCCGGGCGCAGGGCGCGGTCCCCTTTGACGTCGGTCATGGCCCCATCCACGACCCAATCCTCCTCCTGCACGCGCTGTAAAAAATCCCGGAAACGGGCATGGTAGGAAGTTTGGCATCTGCCGTCCACTTCAAAAGTTGTGCTGTACAGGGCGTTCATGGCGTCCATGCCCACGCAACGCTGGAAGCAGGAGGCGGTTTTCTGCCCCAGGAGCCGCTGCATCTTGACCTTGTTGACCAGGTCCTGGGGGGTAAGGTGGATTGCGGTGAACCGATTAATCGTCTTACGGGTCAAAGGGGAAGAGGTGGTCAGCAAACTCTTGAACTCTTCCTCCTGGGCAAGCTGGAAGGTCATGGCCACGGAGTTGAGAGAAGGGCGGATGATGGGATGGTCCACGGGATTTTTCACCCGTTCCCCCAGCAGATAAACCTCCAGGTTCAGTTTTTTCAGGCTATCAATGTACTGTTCGGCTGTTTTCATTCTTGCGGCCCTTTATCCTCTCATCAGCGCGCCGCCGGCCACCATCCGGTTGACCTGATTGGTTCCTTCGTAAATCTGGGTAAGCTTGGCATCGCGCATTAGCTTCTCTACCAGAAAGTCTTTGGTGTACCCGTACCCGCCGTGGATCTGCACGGCGTCCGTGGTCACCCGCATGGCCACGTCCGTAGCGAAGAATTTCGCCTGGGCTGCTTCTCGGATGTATCTCTTTCCCTGGTCGGCCAGCGAACCCGCATACCAGGTAACCAAGCGGGCGGACTCCACGGCCGCGGCCATATCCGCGAGCATGAAGTTCAAGGCCTGAAATGTGCCGATCGGTTTCCCGAATTGGACCCTCGTTTTGGCGTACGCGAGAGCGGCCTCGAAAGCCGCCCGGGCTACCCCGACGCCGCAGGTGGCGATATTGACCCGGCCTTCGTCGAGGGCCTCCATGGCAAACTTGAACCCTTCCCCCTCGTTGCCCAGGCGGTTTTCCTTGGGCACGATGACGTTATCCATGATGACCTCCGCCACATTCAGCGCCCGCTGTCCCATCTTGTCTTCCACCTTGCCAATGGAGAGGCCCGGAGATTCGCGGGGGACGATAAAGGCGCAGATCCCCTTCGTCCCCTTGGATGGGTCCAGGGTGGCGAAGATGGAGTAAAAGCTCGCATAACTGGCATTGGTGATAAAGCATTTTTGTCCGTTCAGCACATAATGATCACCTTCCAGTCTGGCCCGAGTCTTCAGACCCCCGGCGTCGGACCCCGCTTCCCTTTCGGTTAAGCCGAAGGAGGCTGTTTTGCCTGATTGATTTAACGGGATCAGGAATCTGCTTTTCTGTTCGTGGGAACCTCCGGCAAGGATCGGGCCGCAGGCGAGGGAATTAATCCCGACCATCCCGGCAATGGCCACGCAGGCTGCGGTCAGCTCTTCGGTGATAATCGAGGCGTTCACCAGGCCCAGGCCTTGGCCGGCGTATTCCTTGGGACAGGTGAGATTCATAAGCCCCGCGGCGTGGGCCTTCTTGATGATTTCCCCGGGAAAGACCGGCTCCTTGTCATACGGCAAGGCAGCAGGGGCAATCTCCTTTTGGGCAAAAACCCGGGCCAATTTCTGCAAGGCTTTTTGTTCTTCGCTTAAGCTGAGGTCAATCATGGGAACACTCCTTTTTTATTGTTTTACTCTCTTGTCTCAAATATCTCCCAACTCCCCAGAAGTCGAGCGAACAGGCTCAGCATTCAAATGAGGGGTCAGAAAACAGAACAAAATTTCACTGCTCCAAACAGAGCCTTTTTATCAAAAAATCTTTGAACTGTCCAGCAAGATCGTTACCGGGCCGGAATTGACCAACTCTACCTCCATCATGGCCTGGAAGATACCCGAGGAGACCCTGAGGCCCGAGCTCTCTGCCCGGGCGATGAAGTAGTCATAAATAGCTTTGGCCGCCTGCGGGGGCCCGGCATCGGTAAAAGAGGGTCTGCGCCCCTTGCGGCAGTCGGCGTAGAGGGTAAATTGGGAAATGACCATCAGGTCCCCGCCGACATCCAGGGGGGATAGATTCATTTTCCCTTCTCCATCCTCGAAGATGCGCAGGTTAAGGATTTTTTCGAGGAGATAATCGGCTTCTTTATGGGTATCCTGTTTGCCCACGCCCAGGAAGACGAGGAGCCCTTTTCCGGCCTGGCCGATCATCTGGCCTTCGACTCGAACCTGTGCCCGGCTTATTCTCTGAATCACTGCCCTCATTCTCTTCGACCCCCTTCACCTGTCATAACCTCTCCCCCCGTCTTTTTGCCGCTCCAGGTCTCGGGAAGTCAACGTCGCCTCTTTTCGGTACCTGGGGGTGGACGGGCCTTGCAGCCAGCGGATCAGGGGCTCTGTAGCCTCTCTGAATTTACTCAATTGATCTTTCTTCAGGGAAGCGGCCCGGAGGGAGATTTCCCGCAGGGGGTTGCAAAAAATATTATTCCTGGAGAGGCGGAAGTCGAGATGGGGTCCGGTGGAGAGACCTGTAGAGCCGACAAAGCCGATGACCTGTTTCTGGCAGATGGGCTTGCCCTT
>Ga0315282_10007079_pt1 | contig 18554 bp, 19 predicted proteins | sample YL17G07_20_MG_FD_203693 | JGI IMG/M metagenome (GOLD analysis project Ga0315282, IMG submission 203693) | Sediment microbial communities from Yellowstone Lake, YNP, Wyoming, USA - YL17G07_20 | ecosystem: Environmental > Aquatic > Freshwater > Lake > Sediment | place: USA: Wyoming | collected...
CGTCCCCTTGCCAGTCGGTCAGTTGAGGGACCGTCAGTTGGGCAGGAGTTCGTACTTGGTGTTGCGGCGGGCGGGGCGAAGGCCGGTGTCTTGGATGAGGCGCTCGATCTCGTGGAGGGGCACCATGAAGACCGCCCCCTCGGCCGTGACGACGTTCTCCTCGATGACCGTGCTGCCCATGTCGTTCACGCCGTATTGGAGGGCGATCTGGCCGATCTTGGGACCTTGCGTCAGCCACGAGGCTTGGATGTTGGGGATGTTGTCCAACATCAGCCGCGAGATCGCGACCGTACGCAGGTAGTCGAACCCGCTGGCGCGCCTGACGTTGGGCAAGTGGGTCCCCTCGGGCTGAAAGCTCCAGGGGATGAAGGCGCGGAACCCGCCCGTCTCGTCCTGCAGGTCACGCACCTTGATCAGGTGCTCGACCCGCTGCTCCACCGTCTCCACCGACCCGTACATCATGGTCACCGTGGAGGGGATGCCGAGCCGGTGGGCCGTCCGCATGAGATTGAGCCACGCGGCCGCGGAGTTCTTGTAGGGCGCGATCTGCTCTCGCACCTCCTCCACCAGCATCTCCGCCCCCGCTCCGGGAATGGAGTCCAGTCCCGCGGCATGGAGGCGCACCAGGCATTCCCGTTCGTCGAGCTGCGAGATCTTGGCGAGATAGATGATTTCGACCGGCGACAGCCCGTGGATGTGAATCGGGAAGCGAGCCTTGATGGCGCGGAACAGCTCCTCGAAATAGGCGATCTTCAGCGCCGGATTCAGGCCCCCCTGGATGAGGATCTCCGTCCCGCCCAGACCCACCAGTTCCTGGATCTTGCCGAAGATGGCCTCCCGGGAAAGCACGTATCCGCCCTCGGCCCCAGGCAGGCGGTAAAAGTTGCAGAACCTGCACTGCACCCAGCAGACGTTGGTGTAGTTGATGTTCCGCCCGATGACGTAGGTGACGAGGTCGTCCGGGTGGAGGCGCCGGCGGACGAGGTTGGCCCACGAGGAGAGTTGCAGGGGATTCGCCTCGCGGAACAGCCGCACCCCATCCGCGAAGCTCAGGCGCTCCCCGCTCAGGATCTTCTCTTCGACACCTGCCAGACCGCCGTCCGTAAATCGCATCCCGATTGACCGTGAAGCGTGAGGCGAAATCCCGGTCTTCCCCTCGCCCTTCCCCTCTCCCTCTCAAGGGGAGAGGGACGGGGTGAGGGTTTCTCGGCTCTGGGCTCTCGGCTCGTCTAGCACATTGTACAGGGCATCGCGCTCCACCGGCTCGCGCCCCACCTCGACGATGAGGTCGAGAAGCTCCGCCGTTCCCAGGACCTGCCGGTGCGAGGTCGTCCCCAGGGCGTGGGTGATCTCGTAGTGGGACACGGTGCCGTCGATGTCGTCGGCCCCGTACCAGAGCGCCATCTGGGCCACCGCCGGCGTGATCATGATCCAGAAGGCCTTGACGTGGGGGAAGTTGTCCAGGAGGAGGCGCGCCACGGCGATCTCCCGCAGGTTGGCGTAGCCGGTGGTGGCGGGAAGATGCGACAGCTCCGTCCGGCCGGGGTCGAAGGCCAGGGGCACGAAGCACATGAACCCGCCGGTCGCATCCTGCAGCTCCCGGATGTGGAGCAGGTGGCGGACCTTCTCCTCCTGCGTCTCGATGTGTCCGTACAGGAGCGTGGCGTTGCTCGGGATGCCGGCGGCGTGGACCGCCCGGGCCACGTCGAACCAGCCCTGGTTGTCCAGCTTGGCGCGGAACAGCTCCTCGTGGACGCGATCGCTGAAGACCTCGGCGCCGCCCCCGGGGCACGCGGTGAGCCCCGCCGCCTTCAGCTCGGGCAGGATCTCCGCCAGGGACCGCCTGGCGGCGCGGGCGATCTGGGCCAGCTCGATCATGGTGAAGGCCTTGATCTGCGCGTCGGGCCGCGCCGCCTTTACGGCCTGCAGGAGGTCGAGGTAATACCGGTAGGGAAGCTTCGGGTTGATCCCCGCGACCATGTGGATCTCGCGGATCGGCTCCCCGCCGTACTTGGCGACCCGGGCCGCTGCCTCTTCCGGACTGAGGACGTAGCCTCGCCCGTCGGTGCTGTTGGGCGCGGCGTAGAACGAGCAGAACTTGCAGAACTTGTTGCAGATGTTGGTGTAGTTGACGTGGAGGTTCCGGACGAAGTACGTCCGGGCGCCGCTCTTCCGCTCGCGCGCCAGGTTCGCCAGGTACCCCACGGCCGTGAGGTCGGGCGTCCGGTACAGGCGCATCCCATCATCGAAGTCGAGGCGCCTTCCCTCCAGCAGCTTGGCATGGATGCCATCCAGCCCCGCCTGGCGCAGTTGATCCAGGATGCTCCTCATGCCTTCTGCTTCTCCCGCCGGGCGCTGCGGGATCTCTCGGCGGTGGTCGTCCCTTGCAGCTCGTCTATGCGCTTCAGGACGGCCGCCGCCTGCGCTTCGTGGCGCAGCCGCAAAGCTTCATGGTCTTCGGCCGAGAGCTTGCCGGACTTGAGGTCGAAGTCCAGCTCCTGGATGGCCGCGTAGATCGTCTCTTTCTCTGCCAAGAGATCGGTCAAGCCATCGGAAGGGTCAGGCCCCTTCGTCCCCGCCTCCGAGGGACGCCCCGCCAACAGGAAGAGCGGGGCGGCCACGAACGCGACCACCACTGCCGCGATCCCGAGCGAGATCACCACCGCCATTCGGCCTCCACTTTGAGTACTGGCAACGAGGCAACTCGGCAACCAGGCAGTCCGGAGTTTTCGGTTTCCCCGATTGCCCGGTTGCCCGGTTGCCTGATTGCCTGATCGCCCAATCGCGGATTGGGCGATCAGGAGCCGGAAGAGCCTCCCCGCTCCTTAAGCTCCCGGCGGACCCGCTCCGCGTAGGCGGGGTCCGGCGGCGGTGCGGCCTGGTGCCCCCGCCGGGTCCACCGCTTGGCCGCCAGGTAGACGCCGCAGGCTCCCACCAAAAGGGCCGCAAATGGCAGGCCCCAGACCAGCAGGTTGAAGCCCCGCTTGGGCGGCTCCAGCAGGACGAACTCTCCGTACCGGCTCACGAAATACGCCTTGATCTCCTCGCGGGTCTTCCCCTGCTGCAAGAGTTCCCGGATCAGATCGCGCATCTCCTTGGCGAGGTCCGAGGGCGAATCCGCCACCGACAGATTCTGGCAGACCACGCAGCGCAGCTCCGAGGCGACGTCGCGGACCCGCTCGTCCGTGTCCGGCGATGAGGATCCAGCCTCTGCCTTTGGCGGACTTGGCGCCGCGGCCAGAATCGTCAGAGGCGTCAGCAGGCTCGCGCACACGAGCGCCACGAGGGCCCATCCCCCTCGACGACGGGCCGCGGTGCCCCCTGGCGTTGCGGCATGTATCCGATGCGGACCCATCTTACTTTTCTTTCAGGATGGCCCGGACCTGCTCCTCGATGACGTCGGGGCTCAGGGCCCCCACGTGCTTGTAAGCGATCCGCCCCTGCCGGTCGATGAAGAAGGTCTCCGGGACTCCGTACACGCCGTAGTCGATGGAGATCTTGCTCCCCGGGTCGGGGCCGTTGGGGAATGTGAAGTTGAAGCGGCGCATGAACTCGCGCGCGTTGGCCTCTTTGTCCTGGATGCCTACGCCCACCATCATGAGCCCCCGCTCCTTGTACTTCCGCCAGGTGGCCTCCAAGAGCGGCGCCTCCTCGTAGCAGGCGGGGTAGCACCACGAGGCCCAAAAGTTCAGGACGACCGGCTTGCCTTTGAGCCCCTCCAAAGACAGATTGTCCCCGTCGTAGACGGCGATGCGAAAGCCCGGCGCCGCTTTCTCCACCAAAGGAGACGGGATGGCCTTGGGATCGGTCCGGAAGCCGTAGGCCAGCAAGATGATCAGGGGCACGCACGCGAGGGGGATCAACGCTTTCTTCCAGGACATGAACGACTCCGCCTCCCGCGTCAGCGCGGGACTCAGGCCGCCTGCGCCTTAGCTCGGATGGTGAGCAGGGCCAGCCGCCGCTCTGGCAGGACCGCCACGATGACCCCCAGGAGGATCACGACGCCCCCGATCCAGATCCAGGAGATCATCGGGTTGATGATGACCTTGATGGTGGCGGAGCTGCCATCCCGCTCAAACGACGATAGGATGACGTACAGGTCCTCGCTCCAGTGGTAGCGGGCGTCCACGCTGGCAAAGGGCGACTGCTGGTTCGGGTAGAACCGCTGTCCGGGCGTGAGCTCGCCCAGGGGCTTGCCGTCCTGCAAGGCCATGAGGTTGGCCCACACCAGGATGTGGGTGGGGCGCTCCCCCGCCTCCATCCCGTCGAAGCGCACAGTGTACCGCCCGACCGTCAGGCTCTCCCCGGATCTCAGGGTCTGTTCCCGCTCGACCTTGTACACCGAGGAAACGGCGATGCCGATGATGGCGATCACCACCCCGAGGTGCACGATCAGGCCCCCGTAGCGCCGCCGGCTCTTGAGCAGGAGGGTGCCGAAGGCCGCGAGGAACGTCTCGCCCATCGTCCTGGCCCGGGTGCGGGTGGCCACCACGAACTCGAAAACGATGGTGCCGATGACGAAGAAGCAGAGGGCGAAGGCGGCCAGGGCCTCGGGGTGGCGCATCCCCAGGGCATACAGGACGGCCGTGCCGGCCACTGCCCCCAGGATGGGCTTCAGGAAGTTCCGCTGCAGGTTGTTCAGCGAGGCGCGCCCCCAGGCGATCAGGGGGCCGATCCCCATGAGCAGGAGCAGGGCCATGCCCAGCGGGACGCTCACCTTGTTGAAGTAGGGCATGCCCACGCTGATCTTGTTGCCGCGGATCGCCTCGGACAGGAGCGGGAAGATCGTCCCCAGGAACACCGTGAAGCAGATCCCCACCAGGACCAAGTTGTTCAGCAAGAACGCGCTCTCGCGGGAGACGATGGAGTCCAACTCGCCGTGGCCCTTGAGCTGGTCCGACCGGTAGGCCACGAGGCCGAAGGAGAAGAGCAGGACCAGGGCGAGGAACGCCAGGAACATCGCCCCCACCGGTCCATCCGCGAAGGCGTGCACCGAGCCCAGGATCCCGCTCCGCGTGAGGAAGGTCCCGAAGATCACCAGCGAGAACGTGACGGTCACCAGGACCAGGTTCCACACCCTGAGCATCCGCTTCCGCTCCTGGATCATCACCGAGTGGATGAAGGCCGTGCCCGTGAGCCAGGGCATGAAGGACGCGTTCTCCACCGGGTCCCAGGCCCAGTAGCCCCCCCAGCCCAGCGTCCGGTACGACCACCAGCCGCCGTAGAAGATCCCGCCGGTGAGGAACAGCCAGGCCACCACCGTCCATCGCCGCGTGATCCGGAGCCACTCCTCCGTGGGGCGCCCCGTGATGAGCGCGGCCATGGCGAAGGCGTAGGGAACCGAGAAGCCCACGTACCCCGAATACAGGAGCAGGGGGTGGATGAGCATGTCGGTCACTTCCAGCAGCGGGTTCAGGCCGCGGCCGTCGGGCGGGATGGGGAAGATCCGGGCGAAGGGATTGACCGCGAAGGTCATGAGGAGGAGGAAGAAGACGGAGATCCCCTGCAGCACCGCCTGCACGTACGGCATGAGCTGCCGGCACCCAGAGGGTCCCCGCTCGCTGTAGCGGGCGACCACCAATGCGGCCATGAGGGACTGGAGCCACTCCCACAAGAGGATCGAGCCCTCCAGCGACCCCCAGAGGCCGGCGATCTTGTATCGCGTCAGGCTCCCCCGGGTGCTGTTGTTGACCACGTAGCGCAGGCTGAAGTCGGACGTGACCAGCGCATACTCCAAGAGGAAGATGGCCAGCGTCACCAGGCAGAAATGGGCCAGCACCGCGTTGCGCGAGCTGGCCAGCCAGTCCTCCCGCCCCTGCCGCGCCCCGAGGACCGCGGCCGCGGCCGCGTACAGCGTGACACCCAGCGCCAGGAACAGCGTGAATCCACCCAGGGTGGAGATCATTTCTTGCCCTCTTTCAGAAGGGACTTGAACAGCTGCTTCTTGCCGTCCAGGGTCTCCGGGTGCGCCGGCGGCTTGTACTCCTCCGAGTGCTTGGCCATGATGGTGCTCGCCCGGAAGTAGCCGTCGGGCATCCAGATCCCTTCCACCACGGCGCCCGCGCCCTCCTTGAACAGGTCCGGCGCCGTCCCCGTGTGCCGCACGCGGAGCGTCCCCTGCCCGTCCGTGAGCTGGAAGCTGAGCAGGAGGCTCTGCGGATCCCAGCGGACGGAGCCATCCACGACCATGCCCCCGACGCGCAGCGCCTTCCCCCGCAGCTCGTTCTGCTTCTGCGCGAGCTCGCTCGGCGTGTAGAAGTAGACCATGGAATCCCGCACGCCGGAGTAGATCAACCCCAGCAGGGCGCCCGCCACGATGAGGCCCGCGACCACGTATTTCAGTCTGCGCCCCTTCATCGGGCCCTCCGCCCGCCGTCCCCTTCCAGGGCGGCCAGTTCATCCTGCGCGCCGCGCAGGCGACGCTTCAGCAGGATGAGATACAGGAGGAGCGCCACCGATCCCAGGCCGTATGCCAGCCCGATGAATCCCCAGCTACCCACGTCGCCCTCGCTTGAGTCGCGTTTCGGCCGCCCGGTGGCGGATGCGCTCCAGGCGGATCCGCTCCAGCAGCAGGTAGGCGGACAGCAGGATGAGCCCCGCAAAGTTGATCGCCAGCGGCACCAGCATCACCGACGCCACCGAGGGGCCGCCGGGCCGCAGGATCGAGGAGGGCTGGTGCAGCGTCCGCCACCACTGGACCGCCAGGTGGTTCAGCGGGATGTCCAGGAACCCGATGATGGCCAGGACCGCCCCGTAGCGGGCGCCGGCCTGCGGCTCCTCGGCGAAGGCCCGCAGCATGAGGTACCCGACATAGATCGTGAACAGGATCGCCGTGAGTGTCAGCCGCGCATCCCAGGTCCACCAGACCCCCCAGGTCGACTTGCCCCAGATGGAGCCGGTGGCCAGCGTGATCCCGGTGAGGACCACGCCGATCTCGGCCGAGGAGACCGCCACGGCGTCGAAGCGCAGATCCCGCTTCCACAGGTACAGGACGCTCGAACAGAAGACGACGAAGAACGCCAGATAGGCCGTCACGATGGACGGGACGTGCAGGTACATGATGCGCTGGACTTCTCCCTGCACCGCATCCGGCGGCACCACCGCCAGGCCCAAGTACAGGCCGGTGGCCAGGACGAGGACCGCCGCTGCCCCGAGGACCTTGGCTGCCAACGATGGTCGGGCGCCCGCTCTCCCTCGTTCCGGCGCCCATGGAACAGAAGCGGCGACAGTTCTCTCTCCCATCACTCCTCCAGGACGAATTCGAACACCAGGGGGCTGACCACCAGGAAGATGAGATCAAACCCGGCGAGCAGCTTGAGCCAGTGGCTCACCTCGCCGAGGCGCCCGCCTGCCAGGATCACCTCGGTGGCGCGCACCGACCCGAGGATCACCGGCACCGTCAGGGGGAACAGCAGGAGGGGGAGCATCACCTCCCGCGCCCGGAGGTGGGCCGTCATCGCCGCCAGCAACGTCCCGAGGGTCGAGAAGCCCACCGTCCCGAGGAACGCCACCAGGGCCAAAGACGGCAGGTAGGCCCAGATATCCAGGTTGTACAGGATGCCGAAGAGCGGCAGGATCAGCGCCTCGGCGGTGACCATGAACAGGACGTTGCCCGCCAGCTTCCCGAAGAAGATGGACTCGCGGTCGCCTGGCGTGAGCAGGAGCTCTTCGAAACACTCGTTCTCCCGCTCGGCCTGGAAGCTGCGCCCGAGCCCCAGCATCCCGGTGAAGAGGAACGCCAGCCAGAGGAGGCCCGGCGCCACCTCCCGCAGTCTCTCCCGGTCGGGGCCCAGGGCGAAGTTGAAGATGAACAGCACCAATGCCGCGAAGAACAGCATGGCGTTGATCCGCTCGCGCGCGCGGAGTTCCACCGTGACGTCTTTCCACGTCATCGCCCACGTGCGCCGGAGCAGCCCCACGACCATGCCTTCAGCTTGCGCGGTCATCTAACTGCCGAGGAGCGTACGGGTGTACGCATGTACGAATGTACCTGATCGCAAATCGTACTCTCGTACGCTCGTACTTTCGTACGCTGTTTCATGTAATTCGCCATTCCGCATTCCGCAATCCGCATTCGATGAGTCGGCGTTCTCCGCGTGCCGCCCGTACAGATCCCGCAGCTCTTCGGCGCCGAGTCCCTGCTTCTGGACGCGCCATGCCACCGCCCCGTCCCGCATCAGGACGAAGCGATCCGCCATGTCGTACGCCCGGGACAGGTTGTGGGTCGCCACGACCGCCGCCCCGCCCCGCGCCGCCACCGAGGCCACGTAGCCGTTGAGCAGGGCGATAGCCGCCTGGTCCAGGGTGTTGTGCGGCTCGTCCAGGAACAGGAGCTCCGGCTCGAAGAGGAGCATCTTGGCGATCACCAGCCGGCGCTTCATCCCGGTACTGAAGGTCCGGACCTTGGAGCGCGCCTGGCCGTCCAGCCCCACCTCGGTGAGCGCCTTCCTGATCGGCCCGCCGTCCACGCGCATCCCGTGCATGACCGAGGCGAACTCGAGGTTCTCCTGGGCGGTCAGGTCCTCGTACAGGTGGTGGTTGTGAGAGATCATCCCGATCCGGCGTCGGATGGCGTCGCGCCCCTTCAAGAGGTCCAGGCCCAGCACGCGCCCACCCCCGGCCGTCGGCCTGATCGCCGTGGCCAGAAGCTTCAGGAGCGTGGTCTTCCCCGCCCCGTTAGGCCCGAGCAGCGCCACCACCTCGCCCGGATCCACCCGCAGATCCACGGCATCCAGGGCGAGCGTCGTCCCGAACACCTTCGTGAGGCCCTGGACGTCCACCATGGCTTCGGCCATGCGCTCTCTCTCGCCGCCTATCCGCCCGCCTCGGGGGAAACGCACAGGCCGGGGCCGGCGCTTCGGTCCCCTCCCCCCATGACGCCGAGGCGGCGGCCCAACGGCTAGTTCCGCTCGCCCGCCGGGGCGGGAAGCGCGGCCGCGGCGTCCACGGCTCGCCGCGCGCGCGCCTCCCATTCGTCCAGCTCGGGGGTGAAGTACTTCAGGCGGATCTTCTTGTATTCCTTCGTGCTGTACAGGAGGGCGTACTCGGTGATGCCGGTCGCCTGCGAAATGGCCGTGATGATCTCCTGGCAATCGCGCGCCTTCTGCCCGTGGACCATGGTGAAGATGCTGTAGGGCCAATCCGGGTAGGTGGGCCTGAGATAGCAGTGGCTCACGGCCCTGAAGCTCCCCATGATCCGCCCGACTTCCTCCGTTCGCTCGGGGGGGACGACCCACACGCCCATGGCGTTGGCGCGGAAGCCCGCCTCGCGATGGTGCAGGACGGCGGCCATCCGCCGGAGGTATCCCTGCGCGGCAAGGTGCGCCGCCACCTCGAAAAGGACCGGCTCCGCAAGGCCCACCCGTTCCGCCATGGGCCGATAGGGCTCCGGGATCAACGGGATGTCCTCCTGCAGCTCGCGGATGGCGGCGATGTCGATCGGGCGCAGGCCGTCCCGGCCGGCCGACGGGCGACGCGCATCGGTGTATCCGCCCGCGCCGGACTCATCGCGCTCCGCCCCGTTCTTTCCCTCCATGTCCAGCTGCATGCCGATTTTGAAGAGGCGGAGCGTGGGCAGGACCCGCGTCGAATCGGCCCCGGCCATGGCGTGCAGGTGCTGCACCGTCCACTCGAAGTCGCTCGTCGGCGGCACCGCCAGGGTGAACCAGAGGTTGAAGGCGTGGTTCCGCTTGTAGTTGTGACTGACCCCGGGATGGCTGTTCACCACCGCCGCGGCCGCATCCAGTCTCTCCGGCTGGACGCGCATGGCCACCAGGCTGCTTCGATACCCCAGGCTGCGGGTGTCGAAGATGGCACTGATCTGGCGGATGATGCGCTGCTGCTTGAGGGCGGCGATCCGGTCAATGACCTCAACTTCTGTGAGTGAAAGTGGCGTACCCAGGGCCTGGAACGGGCGGGACACCAGCGGGAAATCCGCTTGGATCACATTCAGCAGTCGCTTGTCCAGATCATCCATGGAAAAGCTCCCCCCTCCGCACCGCCGCCCTCACCCCCTGCACCCCGGCTCCCGCGGGTCGGCAGGTGGTCGCTGGATGATACTGGATTTGCCCCGGACTGACAAGCCTTGCCTTCCCGCAGGTGTCGCCCCGGCATCGCACGGGAACAGCCCCTGGCCCCGCGATGCTCCTGAGGGAAAACAGCCTGTACACGCGGGGGGTGGCACTGAGATCGGAGAACCGAGGAACAGGCCGGAGGCGCGATGGGGAGGGAGATCGAGGAAAGCCGCACTACCGGCGCGCGGCGGCGCGCCGCGGCGCCGCCGCCTCGAGCCTTGAGAAATCCGCCTCCGGCAGGCAAGGCATCCCGGGCGCGGGAGCGTAATCGCGCCCCCCGGCCCCGTGAAAGTCCGAGCCGCCCGTCACCAAGAGTCCCCGCCGCTCGGCCAGGCGGCGGTAATGCCTCACCTGGCCGGGGGTATGCGTTCCGTGGTACGCCTCGATCGCGTCCAGCCCGGCCGCAACCAAGTCGGGGATCGCCTCGTCATGGTCGTGCAAGCCGGGATGGGCCAGCGAGGCCAGACCGCCCGCCTCGTGGATCACCTGGATCGCCTCGACGACGGTCACATCGGGGCGCGGAACGAAGGCCGGCTTGCCCTCGGCCAGATACCTGTCGAACGCCTCGTCGGTGTTGGACACGAAGCCACGCTGCGCCAGGACCCGGGCGAGATGAGGTCGCCCCACGTTTTCATTCATCGCGCAGGCCAGAACCTCTTCCGCCTCGACGACGATGCCCAGCACCCGCAGTCGATTGAGCATCGCGTGAAGTCGCGTACGGCGGGCCTCTCGCCTCTCGCGAAGGAAGCCGGGCAGCCGTGAACCAACGGGATCGAAGAAATAGCCCAGGAGGTGCAGCTCGAATTTACTTCGCCACATGGCGGACAGCTCAACCCCCGGGATCAGACGAAGACCCAGGGCGCGAGCGCGCGCTTCGGCCTCCCCCAGGGCTTCCAGCGTGTCGTGGTCGGTGATGCTGAATACGTCCAGGCGGGCGGCCTGGACCGCTTGCACTAAGGCCTCCGGACTCAGCAGTCCGTCCGAGGCCGTGGTGTGCGTGTGCAGGTCAATCCGCATTTTCCCGCGAGGCCGCCTCCTCGTACTTTCGTACCTTCGTACCCTCGTACGCCTTTCCTTATCGTCCCGACTCTCGGCTCTCTGCTCTCGTCTCCCGGCTCTCTGCTCTACCCCTGCGGGAACGCCTCCCGGAACTTGGCCATGCTGTCCGCCGAACTCCGCGAGAGTAAGATCACGTCCGAAAGCAGGGTGATCAGTTGATACCCGCGGTCGTACAGAGACTTGGCCTGCTCCCATCCTCCGGAAATCGTCCCCAGCCGGATGCCCAGGGCCTTGGCCTTCGCCTCGACTTTGGTGATGGCTGCCTGAACCTCCGGGTGGCCGGGATCCCCGAGGTGTCCCATGGAGGTGGACAGGTCCATGGGCCCGATGAAAAGGACGTCCACACCTGGGACCTTGCCGATCTCGTCCATGTTCTCGACGGCCTGGGGCGTCTCGACCTGGAGGATCACCAGGATCTCGTCATTCGCCCGCTTGAGATAGCTCACGGTATCCCGCCCGAACCCCGCTGCGCGCGGGCTCCCCGCGATCCCTCGCACGCCAACCGGCGGGTACTTGCAGGCCTGGACCGCGGCCATCGCCTGTTCCCGCGTGTTGACCGAAGGGATCATGACGCCGTAGGCTCCGGCATCCAGGATCCGCTTGATCCACACCATGTCGTTCCACGGCGCGCGCACGATGGGCACGGCCCCGTATCCCCCCATGGCCTGGAGCATCGCCAAGAGCGTCTGCATGTCACCCGGGGAATGCTCCATGTCGATCAGAATCCAGTCAAAGCCCGCCCGGCACAGGATCTCCGTCGAAGCGGGGCTGCACAGTTGCGACCAGGCTCCCGCGGTCTTCTTTCCGGCCTTGACCATTCGCTTGACGCGGTTCTCAAAGAGTTCGGCCATGGGCTTCTCCTTTGAATCCCCTCCGGTGATTGATTCAGCTCCTGCTCTGATCGGTCCGGCGAGAGAGCGTACTCGCCTTCACTGCATTCGTCCAGCCGGAAGGAGGATCGGGATGCTGAACCAGACAACTCTGTGTGAGGGGGGGCCTTCGCGCGAAATGCCTGTCGATGGAGATGGGGTGGGCTGCGGGACCTCTAGCTGCCGGTCCAGGATCCATAGATCGAGGAATAGCCGACGGAGCCGCCGAATCCAGTGTTGGTCACAAATGGCACGGGGTAGATTCCCCCGGCGCCGGGGCCCTTGCTGTAGATGTACAGGTCCTCGCCGGACGCGGGCGACGTGCCCCCGGCAAACGTCGGGGAGAGGACATACGGAATCCCCCACGGATCCGTGTCGCTGACGTTGGTCAGTCCGGCATCGCGGATCGCCTGGATGCTGGCCGGGTAGACGCTCTTGTCGGTGGCGAACACAATGGCTTGGGTCACGGCGGCTTTCGTATCCGCGGCAGCCCGGCTATATTTCGTCTTCCGCTGGGCACTGAGGAGGTTGGGGATGGCGATGGCCGCCAGGAGGCCGATAATGAGGACGACGATGAGCAGCTCGATCAGGGTGAACCCTTTCCCCGTCTTGCGCGGGAGTCCGGTCATCTCTACGCCCTCATCGTTATGGATGAAAACCGAAGGCACGGTCCTCCCGTCTTCAACCGGGTGTCCTTCATTCATCCATCGAGTCTACACTCTTTAAGCAGTATCCGTGCCATGGCTGGAAGGCCGTCAGGCCATTAGCTGCAATAACGGTTTTCACCTGAAAAGATAGGCACTTCCGCAATCGGATGCCCCTTCTTCGCCTTGTCTCTTCGTTTCTGGAAACCGGTGGCCACTCTTCTCGGTATGCAAACAGTTTGACCCGCCGCGGACATTTTTTGTCAGGGGGGTCTGGGGTCTAATATACCGAAACTCCTTGACTCTAACAAGTGCAGACATCCGAACCACCCGCTCACTGGCCCACATCCTGCGGCGATACCGGATGGGAGGCAAGCCCAAAATGCGTTCGGGCCAGGTTCACGAGATCACCGACCGAAGGACGGGGCTATCCCCAGGCTTCCCCATTCCGGCAGGAGAGTCTAATCCGGGAAGCGGATCTTGCACTTCAGTCCGGCGGGCAAGCGATAGTTTGGATTTGGAAGTTGCAGGCGCACCCCGACCGTGCTGTTCTCCTCCTGACCCGCCCTTCCCCTCTTCCTTCCCCTCTTCCGGCTTGACAGCAACCGCGCCATTGCGGCATGCTGGGACCAATCGACGGTGGGCGTCAAGACCCCCGGAGGACGGCACCGTCCGGGCCCGACGGAGGGGATCGCCGTTTATCCCAAACGGCGGGACCTTCCACCCGGAAGAGACATGAACAGGACGATGAGCGGCTCCAATCAGACTGTGGACTTCATCCGGGCCGCGGTGATGGAGGATTTGAAGGCCGGCCGCTACGCCCGCGTCCACACCCGCTTCCCTCCAGAGCCGAACGGGTATCTGCACATCGGCCACGCCAAGGCCATTTGCATTGACTTCGGCATCGCGGCGGAATTCGGCGGCCAGTGCAACTTGCGCTTCGACGATACCAACCCGGCGAAGGAGGAGGCGGAGTACGTGGAGTCCATCCAGCAGGACATCCGCTGGCTGGGCTTCGACTGGGAAGACCGGCGGTACTACGCCTCCGATTACTTCGAGCGGTTGTACGACTACGCCGTCGCGCTCATCAGGAAGGGCAAGGCCTACGTGTGCGACCTGAGCGCCGACCAGATGCGTGAGTACCGCGGCACGCTCACCAAGCCGGGCAAGGAGAGCCCGTTTCGGAACCGGACCGTGGAGGAGAACCTGGACCTGTTCGCCCGCATGCGGGCCGGAGAATTTCCGGACGGCTCGCGCACCCTGCGCGCCAAGATTGACATGGCCTCCGGCAACATCAATCTGCGCGACCCGGTGATGTATCGCATCCTCCGCGCCTCGCATCACCGCACGGGCGACACGTGGTGCATCTATCCGATGTATGACTTTGCCCACGGCCAGTCGGACTCCATCGAGGGCATCACCCACTCGCTGTGCTCGCTGGAGTACGAGGATCATCGCCCGCTGTACAACTGGTATCTCGACGAGCTGGAGATTTACCATCCCCGCCAGATCGAGTTCGCGCGCCTCAATGTCTCCTATACCGTGCTGAGCAAGCGCAAGCTCCTGCGGCTGGTGCAGGACGGGCACGTGAAGGGCTGGGACGACCCGCGCATGCCCACCCTCTCCGGCCTGCGCCGCCGGGGGTACACGCCGGAGGCCATCCGGGATTTCTGCGACCGGATCGGCGTGGCCAAGAAAGACAGCACGGTGGACATCGCCCTGCTGGAGCATTGCCTGCGCGAGGACCTGAACCGGCGGGCCCCGCGCGTCATGGGCGTTCTCAAGCCCCTACGCGTGGTGATCGAGAACTACCCCGAGGGACAGGCAGAGGAACTGGCGGCGGTGAACAACCCCGAAGACCCGGGCGCCGGGACGCGCCCCGTGCCGTTCTCGCGCGTGCTGTACATCGAGCGGGACGACTTCCGCGAGAACCCGCCGCCCAAGTATTACCGTCTCGCGCCGGGGCGCGAAGTGCGCCTGCGCTACGCCTACTTTCTCAAGTGCGTGGACGCGGTGAAGGATGGGCAGGGAAACGTCGTGGAGCTCAGGTGCACCTATGACCCGGCCACGCGCGGCGGCGATGCGCCGGATGGCCGCAAGGTGAAGGCCACCATCCACTGGGTCTCGGCGGCGCACGCCGTGCCGGCCGAGGTGCGGCTGTACGACCGGCTCTTCGTCAAAGAGGATCCGGACGATGCCCCCGAGGGCCAGGATTTCCTGGCGAACTTGAACCCCAACTCGCTGGAGGTTTTGAGCGGGTGCTGGGTCGAGCCCGGCCTGGCCAAAGCCGAAATCGGGAGCATCTACCAGTTCGAGCGCCAGGGTTATTTCTGCGTGGACCCCGATGCCGCCAGCGGAAAGCTGGTGTTCAACCGGGCGGTGTCCCTGAAAGACGAATGGGCGAAGATCGAGAAGGGCCAGCGGGCCGGATAGTCCCATCGGCCTCGGCAGTCTCCGGGGCACCGGGTGGCAAAGAAAAGGCGCGGGGCTCATGGAACCCCGCGCCTTATTCATATCGTGGTGGCCCTATCGGGATTCGAACCCGAGTTTCAGCCTTGAGAGGGCCGCGTCCTAGGCCGGGCTAGACGATAGGGCCGAGCGCATTCGATCGTCGGGGGCTGCGGGGCAGGGATTCGAACCCCAATAGGCAGATCCAGAGTCTGCTGTCCTACCGTTGGACGACCCCGCACCGTGTTCGAAAAGAAAATCCAAAGGCTTGGCCTTTGGACGACGGAAGTATCAGCCATCCCCCCCTGTTTGTCAAGGCCAAACGCGCACAGGTGCCGGGGTACCTGTGTGCCCCCCTGCCCCCTCGCTCCCCGATCTCCTCCACTCAACTTGCAATGCTGCCGCGCAGGCCCAACTCGTCCGCGACCCCCCGCATCGCCTGGATCACGAAGGCGATATGCTCGTTAAGGTCCACCCCCAACTCTTCTGCGCCCTTGATGATATCCTCGCGCCTGACCTGCCGGGCGAAGGCCTTGTCCTTCATCCGCTTCCGCACCGAGGCAGCCTCGAGATCCAGGACGCTCTTGGTCGGTCGGATCAGGGCGGCCGCCGTGATGAAGCCGCACAGCTCGTCGCAAGCGAACAGCGCCTTCTCCAGGGGTGTCTCGCGCGGCACGCCCGAGTACTCGGCGTGGGAGAGGACCGCCTTGACGAGGAAGTCGGGGTACCCCTTCTCCCGCAGGGCTTCGGCCCCCTTGAACGGGTGGCCGGCCTCGGCGCTGGGATACCGCTCGTAGTCGAAGTCGTGGATGAGGCCCACGATACCCCACTCGTCCGGATCCCCTCCGAACTTCCCGGCATAGGCGCGCAGGGCCGCCTCCACTGCCAGGGCGTGCTTGAGCAAGCTTTCGTTCTTGGTGTATTCGGTGAGAAGCTCCCAGGTCGCCTGCCTGTTCATTGGCCCTCCGTTTCCGTTGCCAGCTCATCGTGCAGCGTCATCACGCGGACCACCTCATACCGGCGCTCTCCGCCCGGGGTCCGGATCACGAGGGAGTCGCCCTCCTTCCGCCCCATCAGGCTCCGCGCCACCGGTGAGGCGATGGAGATACTGCCCTTTTCCGTGTTGACCTCCTCCGGGACCACGAGCCGGTAGACCTTCTCCTCGCCGGTCTCCTCGTCCACCAGATGGACGGTGGAGCCGAAAGCCACGCGATCCTTCGGGACGCGGGACAGATCGATGCTGGATAGCTCCGCGATGCGCCGTTTCAGAAACCCGATCCGAGCGTGGAGAAACCCCTGCCGATCCTTCGCCGTCTCGTACTCGCCGCTCTCGGTCAGATCCCCCATCTCCCGCGCCCGGAGGATCCGCTGCGGGATCTCCACCCGAAATTCCCGTTCCAGTCTGGCCAGCTCTTCCTTCAGCCGGTCCACAGGGTTGTTTGCCACCACGCCTTCCACCTCCAGTTTCAGTTTTGAGAAGCGATTCACCGCCGACCCCCCCACCGCCGGCCTCGCTCAGCGGGGGCTTAACACCGCATCCAAGCGCTGCAGGACGACCTCGCGACCCAGCAGGGCCAGCACGGGGAAAATCGGTGGGCTCACGGTGGTCCCTGTGAGGGCGACCCGAATGGGCTGCGCGTATTCAACCAGCTTTCTCCCGCGCGAGCCTGCCAGACCCCGCACCGCCGCCTCCAGCGCCTCCGCCGAGAAACCCGCCGCCGTGGCCAACAGGTCCCGCACCTCACGGAGGCCATGCCGGTGCGGCGGGGTGAGGAACTTCGCCACGGCCTCGGGGTCCTGCTCACGCGGCGGGGCGAACATGAACGCCATCGCGCGGGCCATCTCGACCAGAGTCCTGGACCGCTCCGCGAACAGCGGGACCGCCTCCACCAGCCACGCCCGTCCCCGCGCCTGCACCGTCTTTGGGTCCACCCCGGCCGCCGGCCAGAAAGGGGCCAGCAGGTCCGCCAGAACGTCGGGCGGCGTGTGCCTGATGTACAGGCCGTTCAGCCAGTCCAGCTTGGCCCGGTCGAAGATCCCCGGAGACGCCCCCACCCGCTCGATCTGGAAGGCCTTGATCAACTCCTCCCGCGTAAACACCTCCTGGTCCCCGTGGGACCAACCCAGGCGGACGAGGTAGTTGACCAGCGCCTCGGGCAGGTACCCCTTCGCCTGGTACTCGTGCAGGGCCACGTCCCCGTGCCGCTTGCTGAGCTTCTCCCGGTCGGCCCCCAGGACCAGCGGGATGTGGCCGAAGATGGGCACCGGATAGCCTAGCGCCTCGTACAGCAGGATCTGTCTCGGCGTGTTGGGGATGTGATCGGCCCCGCGCACCACGTGGGTGATGCCCATCAGCGCATCGTCCACCACGGCGGCGAAGTTGTACACCGGCGTCTCGCGCTCATCCGACCGCAGGATGATGAAGTCATCAATTTCGTCGGCGGCCACCTCGATCCGCCCCTGCACCAAGTCGTCCCATGCCACCGGGTCCGTGGCGGCCACGTGGAAGCGGATGGCCTGCCGCTGCCCCGCCGCCGGGCCCTGCTCCCGGCACCGGCAGAGGTGACGCAGCGACTGCTTGGCGGCCCGGGCGGCCTCGCGCCGGGACGCCAGTTCCTCGGCCGGGCAGGTGCAGGGATAGGCCTTCCCTTCCCCCACGAGGCGCCGGACGTGCTCGCGGTAGAGGGCGTCCCGCTCCAGCTGCCGGTAGGGACCCACGGGGCCCCCCACCTCCGGTCCCTCATCCCAATCGAGACGAAGCCAGCGCAAGCCGTCCAGGATGGCCCGGACCGCCTCCTCGGTGGACCGCTCGACGTCGGTGTCCTCGATGCGCAGAATGAACGTCCCGTCCTGTGCCCGAGCCATGAGCCAGTTATAGAGGGCCGTCCGCACCCCCCCGACGTGCAAGTATCCCGTGGGGCTGGGGGCGAACCGGACGCGAATCTTTTCGGGCTGTGGGGAAGACATGCCTGTGTCCCTGGCGGCCTCTCTGGTCGGACTCCTCGCGGCGCCGTCGCGGCGCGGGTTGCACATTGTCGCCCACCGGGGCGGAATGGTCAAGAGAAAGCCGGGCGGCTCGTCTGCACCCCCCGGGGATTGAACCCCCTGGCAGTCCGGGCCGTCCCGCCGTCTCCCTCTTTTTCTCTTGCATTTGGGGGGCGAGCGTTAATAGAATGCCCCAAATTCCGCGAGCCGCGGCACGGGCCGGCTTGCTCTTCAGAAGATTCCAGGACGATCCGGCCGGAGGGAGGTGATCGGAAGAGACGGGATAAGTTGAATCTCCCCTCTTGATGAAACGAAATGTAACGGCATGATGCTGACCAAAGGAGGCGTGAGAAGACCATGGCGCAGGTAACGCTGGAAAATGTGAGCAAGAATTTCGACGAGGTGGTGGCAGTCCGCGACGTGAACCTGACGGTCAAAGACCGAGAATTCGTGGTCCTGGTGGGACCGTCGGGCTG
>Ga0315282_10007080_pt1 | contig 18554 bp, 18 predicted proteins | sample YL17G07_20_MG_FD_203693 | JGI IMG/M metagenome (GOLD analysis project Ga0315282, IMG submission 203693) | Sediment microbial communities from Yellowstone Lake, YNP, Wyoming, USA - YL17G07_20 | ecosystem: Environmental > Aquatic > Freshwater > Lake > Sediment | place: USA: Wyoming | collected...
AGCCTCTTTTCGAAAAGGCAGTCGGTGATCCAGACGAAAAGCAGACCAAAGGAGGAAAGTGATGTTCGTTTTTGACCTTGGAAGACTGTCTGGCCAGCAATCTATGCTTGTGTTTCACGCCCTTGCACGGATGGGCATGGAGGCTCTTGTGATCGTCTCTCCCCTGACGCCTCTTGCAAGCGTTGGTTATTTTCAGGATGCAGAGAAGGAACTGGATCTCGAGTTTTGCAGGAAATCTGGAATTCCCTACATGCGAAGGGAGGTTGGAGGAGGGGCGACCTACCTCGATGGGAATCAGATCTTTTACCAACTCATCTGGAAAAAGGACAATCCGAGATTCCCGAAAGCCATGAAAGATACCTTTCCTTGGTTCTCCGAGGCGCCGGTGGAAACCTACCGGAATTTCGGAATTCAAGCAGAATATCGGGCCATTAACGATATCGTGACCCAGGAAGGGAGAAAGATCACAGGGGAAGGAGGAGGAGACATCGGTGAATGTATGGTCTTTGTGGGGGGTATTCTTCTCGATTTCAACTACGAAATCATGAGCAAAATCCTCAAAGTTCCGGACGAGAAATTCAGGGACAAGATTTTCAAGACGATGGAAGAAAACGTGACCACTCTGAAAAGAGAACTCGGAACCCTTCCGCCAAGAAACGATGTGGTCAGAGTTCTCAGGGAACAGTTCGAGAAGAGGGTGGGTAAGCTCGAGCCCGCCTCCTTAAGCCCAGAGGTCGTCTCCAAAATGAAAGAACTTGAGTTGTGGATGACTTCAGACGATTTTCTGCACAAGAAAACCCCCAGGATTCCCAAGGGGGTGAAGATTCGGGAAGGCGTGGAGATTTTTTATGGCCTTCATAAGACCCAGGGGGGTCTCATACGAACGGTTGAGGAGATTTCTGAAAATAAGATCGAAGACATCACGATCTCAGGGGATTTTAGCTTCTATCCCAAAGAGCAGCTCGGTGGCGTTGAGAAGGCGCTCGTTGGAACACCTTTAGACGAAAATCAGATCGTCGAAAAAGTGGATGACTACTACGAAAAAAAGGGAATTGAATCCCCTGGGGTCGGGTCAAAGGACTTCGCCACGACCATTTTGAACCCTGTTCGTGAAGCACGGAAAGTTTAGGGAGAAAGGGGATGGCTAGTGGTGCACCACGCGAATATCGCTATACTTGGAAGAACGCTTGAGTCGATTGATAGCCGTCGAGCCCTGTACCGCTGGGTGTTCAGGGCGAGGAGATTATCAAAGATAGTTCTACTTTTGAGGTACACCACTAGGGTCCAAGGGTGTCTCCCGCACACAGGATATCAGAACGGATGAGTGTAAATGGAGGGTAAGTAATGAGAAGACTCTTTGGACTGGTCATGGTTGTTGCTTGTGGGGCTTGCCTTGTCATGCTTGAAAGTGACTGTTTCGCTTCGCCATCGGTGAGTGACGCCACAGAGGCTTGTCTCACGTGTCATACCTCGATACATCCCGGAATGGTGGCTGATTGGAGGAAGAGTCTCCATGCCCAGGTGAGTCCTGAGGAGGCCTTAAAAAAGAACCCGGTGTCCCGGCGAGTGTCAGCAGCCGAGGTCCCGGAAGATCTCGTCGAAAAGGTCGTTGGCTGTGCAGAATGCCACATGTTGAACTCCGAGAAGCATAAAGACACCTTCGAGCATAACGGGTTTACCGTCCATGGTGTCGTTACCCCGGAGGATTGTTCGACTTGCCATCCCACCGAGGTGAAGCAATATGCGAAGAATCTGATGTCTCACGCCAATGTCAATCTTGCCGACAATCCGGTCTATCGTCATCTGGCCGATTCGACGAACGGAGTCCAGATCCTTGAAAATGGGAAGCTCACGGTGAGGCCTCCTGACGAAGAAACGAATGCCGATTCCTGCTTCTACTGCCACGGGACCGAAGTGAAGGTGAGAGGACTCAAGACCAGGGAAACGAACATGGGAAAGATGGAATTCCCCGTCCTGAGCGGATGGCCCAATCAAGGCGTGGGCCGCATCAATCCGGATGGAAGTAAAGGATCCTGTACGGCTTGCCATACGCGCCATCAATTTGCCATCGAGATGGCGAGGAAACCTCATACCTGCTCCGAATGTCACAAAGGACCGGATGTTCCTGCCTATGGGGTTTACGAAGTCAGCAAACACGGAAACATCTATTCTTCGCTCAACAAGGAATGGGACTTCAAGGAGGTTCCATGGAGGATCGGTAAGGACTTTACGGCTCCGACGTGTGCCGTTTGCCACGTCAGTCTAACCGTCGATGAGGCGAACGAAGTCGTCTCGGAGAGAACCCACCAGATGAATGACCGAAACGCATGGAGACTGCTGGGGCTCATCTATGCTCACGCCCATCCCAAATCTCCGAACACCACGGTGATCAAGAACAAGGCTGGATTACCTCTTCCCACCGAACTCACAGGAGAACCGGCTCCTGTGTTTCTCATTGATGCCAAGGAGCAGGAAAAAAGAAATGCGACCATGCAGAAACTCTGTCAGGCTTGCCACAGTGAGGCATGGGTGAAGGGTCAATTTGCGCGGTTTGAGAATACCATAGAGACAACGAATGAAATGACGCTCACGGCAACAAAAATCATGCTGGAAGCTTGGAACAAAGGAGTTGCAAAGGGGTTGGCTCAGAACGACAGCCTCTTTAGCGAGGCGATTGAGAAGAAGTGGGTCGAACAATGGCTTTTTTATGGCAACTCTACACGCTTTGCATCAGCCATGGGCGGAGCTGATTATGGAGTTTTCGCCAATGGGCGGTGGCAGTTGAGCAAGAACCTTCAGGAAATGATGGATTGGCTGGAATTTAAACTTCAGGCGCTAAAGCTTGACGAACTTCAGACCACGATGGAGAAACTGAAAGTCCCAGCAAAGGGGAAAGCTGCCGAGCCTAAGGAGAAACCCAAGACCACAAAACCGTAAGGAAAAGTCGGTGGCAAATCTTTATCAAACCTATACGTTTTACAACTCCTAAATTGTTCTAAACGGTACTTAAGCTGGCAGACACTGTAATGTCATCTGGGTGTTTACTTCACCTACAAGTCTTTATAATCTTCGTAAAGATAAACCGAATATTACCACTTAAAATCAGGTATGGAATTTTTTGGAGAAACCGAGTTGTTGAGTCACTTCAGTCCACTGAAGTTCAACAACGAATCCGACACCTACACTTCTCAGACCCTGGCCAAAGGCCCCGGGACGAGGTCGGGCAGGACGGCGCCGGTGGTGCGGTCACAGGATCAGCGGAGGTATTTCCCAAACCACTGGAATACCTTTTTCCACCCGTCAACCGCGGCCTCCGGCCGATAAGAGGGACGATCCACCGAGAAGAAGGCGTGCCCGGCCTTGTCATAGGAGTGGAACTCATAGGTCTTCCCCCACTTCTTGAGTTCCGCCTCGGTTTTCGCCACCTGTGCCGGCGAGGGACGCTGGTCCTCCTTGCCGAAGAGCCCCAGCAGCGGGCAGGAGAGGTTCTTCGTGTAGTCGAGGGGATCCACGGGTTGAAGGGGGGTCAGTTCACCCGGAGGACCTGCGACACCGCCTCCATAGCAATCCACCGCTGTGTCGATCCCCGGCAGGGTGCAGGCGGCCAGGTAGGCCTGGCGGCCACCGGAGCAGTAGCCGATGACGCCGACCTTGCCGTTGAGATAGGGCCGGGAGCGGAGGTAGCGGATGGCCCCGGTCACGTCGCCCATGGTGCGATCGTCCGGCATGCCGCCCTTGGCCCGGACGCTGTTGCTGTTTTCCTCGGGCGTGGCCTTGCCTTCGCGGAAATGCAGGTTCGGACAGATGGCCACATAGCCGTGATGGGCGAACTTGCGGGTGATCTCCTTGGTCGACTCATCCCAGCCGGGCATGTGATGGATCACCACGACCCCCGGGTGGGGGCCGGGCCCTGTGGGGCGGGCCAGGTACGCATCGATCACGTGGTCCTCGTGCCCGAGCATGGTCTCGGTCTCCGCCGACATGCCCTCGTAGGGGACCTTTCTGGTGAGGACTCTCGGTTTCGGCTCGGCCCCGTTTGCCGCCAGGACCGTTCCCCCCGCACTGACCACCAGCCCCCCTACGGCTCCGGCCGCGGCACTCTTGAAGAAATCCCTTCTCATGTGTCCTTTGTCCTCGTTCTTGTCGACGCGCATAGGTCTCTCCTTATGAAATTTATTGATAAGAACTTGCTTTGGAATGAGTTGAATTTACAGAAAAAGGGAGTTGTATGTCAAGAAAAAAGCCCACCGATGATGATTATTGACAGAAATCACGCATGATATACAATAATGTCCGACTGCGGACTACAGGAAGGAAGAGTTGAGGAAAGGGATTATTTAGTTCACCTACGAGTCATGGTTCTGAAGTTAATCGGGGGTTTGGCCGTTTGGGACCGATTTCCGAGGTGCAGGTCAGACAGCCATCTTATTTCGAAAATATGCTCGCCCGCAGCTGCTTCGGTTTGCTTCTACGCTATGTGGCAATCTCTTGGTATTGTTGTTTTCTCAACACCCTAGCACCTACAGCTCCCGCGGCCAAAGCCGCAAAACCACCTACCGCCAGACCCCATCTCGGCCCGGCGTGCTGGCCAATCCACCCGATGATCGGCCCGCCAATCGGGGTGGTCCCCAAGAACGCCACTGCCCATAAGCCCATGACCCTGCCTCGCATTTGCGCAGTACTTCCTAGTTGCAGGGTAACGTTGCCCAAAGAGAGAAAATTAATTGAGAAAATCCCAACGAGTACCATGCCGAGCATGGCCAGCCACAGAGTGGGCGCGATAGCGGTCAGCAGAATGACTAGGCCAAACAACCACGCGGCGTTGATCAACATCCATACCGTAACTTTGCGGCGCGTGGCAGTGTACAACCCGCCAATTACCGAGCCTATACCCATGGCCGTAGTTAAGCCTGCGTAGCCAGCGGCATCACTCTGAAAAGTAAACCGGGCGAACAGCGGCAAGCTGACGTTGAATTCGTAGGAAAACATGCCGATAATTGCCATCATGAGTAAACTGTTAAGCAATAACGGAGTAGATGTCACGTATCTAAAGCCTTCCCGCAACTGGCCTTTGGTGTGCTCCGCAATTACGGCAGGGTGAAGTTCCTCTGCCCGCATCCTGAACAGAGCGACTAAAACCCCAACATAGGAAATACCGTTGATAATAAACAATGGGGCTAGTCCCAGTGTTGCAATCAAGCCCCCGCCGATGGCGGGTCCAATCACACGTGCTAAATTAACCTCAGTGGAATTTAGTGAAACAGCGTTGGGAAGCTGGTCTTTCCCCACCATTTCCATAATGAAGGTTTGGCGGGTTGGATTGTCAATAGCGTTGACCAGACCCAAAGAAAAGACAAATATGTATATCATCCACAGTTTAACTAGATCAGTGGCAACTAAAATGCCTAACATTAGCGCCAGTCCCCCGGCCGCTGTTTGGGTGAAATAGAGGATGTTGCGTTTCGAGAAACGGTCGGCAATAACTCCGCCAAACGATCCCAGCACCAGCATGGGCACAAACTGGAAAGCGGCAACCATCCCTAGGGCCGTGCCGGACCCGGTGATTTTTAGAACCAGCCATGCCTGCCCAATGGTTTGCATCCAGGTTCCACACAAAGAAATTCCCTGGCCAATAAAATAAAGCCTGTAATTTCTGGTTTTCAGAGACAAGAAAGTTCGTCCAATTTGCTCTATATTCGACATTGATATAACCGTTTACAGAATAGAAAGACTCTGATCATTGGCAACAATTTGTCAAACCGTTTTTCCAAAAGCACAAGATAAATATCTAATTTATAGAAGTCTCACCTTCTTATTCCTGATACCCGAGTTCAATAAACAAGTACAACACTTTTACGTTTTGAGGCTTTCGCACTATGTTTGTAGAATAATACTAGATGCCTAAAAACAGTTTAACCTAAACGAAAGAGGGATTCTCATCGTTTTCAAAAGTAAAGGCAATTTGTTTGTTGATCTTCAGCAAGGAAGGAACAAACTGGAGTAGGAATTCATTTGCACTTTTGAGGTTGGTCTGGGTAGGAAAGAGGGCTGTATCGGGAATTACCGATTAGGTGTCCTGAACGGTACTTAAGCTGACAGACACTGAAACGTCATCTGGCTGGTTACTTCACCTACTTATCTGCGAAGCGAGCCAACCTCGAACCTTGATGATTACGGAAAGAAACGAAGTATAACGCCGGAGCTAATCTGCCCGCCGCCACATTCAACTCACAGTAGACGACAAGATTGCTCCTTTCTATTCAGAAGGACTTTATAGGCCCACCGGCATGTCGTAAGGATGCGGACGGCCTTTGCCCGTCTCGACAAATTCCTTGAGGCTAAGCAGGAAAAGCACCCAGTGCATCGAGGTCTGAGGGAATATTTTGGCATCCTCGCGCCATTTTGAGTGGTGAAGGTGAAGAAACGTTTTGTCGCCTTCGCGGAAGATTTTCCATTCAATTTCGGTGTTGACCCAATCAGGATCGCTCCGCTCAGTTGCGCGCCACCGCACGAGTTCATCAACCTTCAGAGTGGTTACAACCATCTCCTTTAACAATTTCCCATAAAACCAGAATTCCAATTTCTTCCCGACGGCAGATTCCCCCCGCGTCTCGGTGGTCCACCAATGCGCAAGCTTTTTCACATCGGTCAACGCTTGGTAAAGCTCGCCTGGGGAAGCTTTGATAATAATTTCATGCCAGATTTCACGATATGCCATTGAAAACACCTCCTTTGGTTTACCGCACTTTCCTTTTAAATTCCCGACCTCTTAATAAGAAAATGTCCATACTACTCCGAAAAATCAAGTATGACAATTCAATAGTATCCTATTGTTAAAAACGCTCCCAACTCGATTTCAGATTTCTTCATGAAATTATACCATTGATTCACGCTTGAAATGTTGTATCGAAGACTGAAAATTAGAAAACAAGACTTCAGGAAGAAGCCGAGGATTTTCTCAACAATTTCCGTCAAGTCAAACCTCGTCTTTCACACCTAAACAGGGTGTTTGCGGTTAGCTCTGGTCAATGAGTTCGTAGATCAATCCGTCACGAAATCGGAAAATGGACTTTCCCTTCAATTTGAGAACCTGACCCGCTTTGGGGCCATTGGGCAAGTTCACGCGCAGTACGCCCTCATAGTCGATACCGACGGTAACGGACTCTTGCTCGAACTTATAGGCGATGATTGTTTGCGATCGAGTGGAAAACAGGGCCTTTGCCTTTTCGGCAAGCTCGCGGAATTGACGGGCACCTGTAGCTGAGGCAGTGACTTGACCGCGTGAGATGTTCTGAAACGAGCATTCCGGATGCATCAGAGCCATCATTCCGTCAACGTCGAAATTGTTGTAAGCACGGACAAATCTTTCAATCAGATCCTTCTTAGCTTTGGTTTCCATTGCATTCAGGGGTACTTCTCGAAAGAAACATTACCCCGAACAGTGCTGTCATGCAATAGCGACATCCCGTCAAGGGCCATTTTTCTTCTTGGTCTCAATGCATTAGATCATTTTTTCAAACACAATGAACCCTCAGCCATGCAAATTGTTATGACTTGGTGAGTCTTCGGAATTCAATTCACGCAAAAAGAAATGCGGTTGTGGAAACCTGGCGACTTCAGAAATTCTGGCACGCAAAATGCTTTTTCTTAGAACAAAAAGGAAGGCTACAATGATTTCGATCATCAGGGAACCGATATTTCTTAACATTCTGGCAAATATCTTTATTTTCCTGATCATTCTAAACCTCTGGTTCTCTTTCCCTCCTCATTAACGACAGTTCCGCGGTAAGATAAAAAAGCGCCTGATTCCAGACCCGTTATTGCGAATCCATTCCAAATACCCGAAGTTTGCTGCTTGCCAAGTCAGACTTATTTAGTCATCCCTCGAAGAGATTGGCAGGTTCTTCGTGAAGATGTCCAACCCAGGGATGGAATCCTCGTCAGCGTATAGTTTATAATAGAAACAATTTCATATTGGAGGAGTGATCACATGTTAATTCAGCAATTTTTTGTGAATGGGTTGGCTCATGCTTCGTATCTCTTGGGAGGTGCAAAAACCTGCGCCATCATTGACCCGCGCCGGGATGTCCAGATCTACCTCGAGACAGCCAAAGCCATGGGGCTGACGATTACCCATATCCTCGAGACTCACCTTCATGCGGACTTCATCTCAGGCCATCTGGACCTGGCTGAAAAGACCGAAGCAAAGATTTATGTCCCTAAAGCAGGGAAGTGTCAGTTTGAGCACGTGGCTCTCTCAGAAGGAGACCGCTTTGAGATTGAGGACATGGAAATCAAGGTCTTTGAAACTCCTGGACACACGCCTGAACACATCAGTTATGTCGTCATGGATCATTCTCGAGGGGAGGATCCGGTGGCGGTTTTCACCGGAGACACGCTCTTTGTCGGAGATGTCGGTCGTCCTGATCTTTTCCCTGGAATCGCCAAGGAGTTGGCTTCGAAGCTCTTCGACAGCATCAACCAGAAACTCGCGAAACTTCCCGATTTCTGCGAGGTCTATCCTGCCCATGGGGCTGGGTCTCTTTGTGGGAGGGCGCTCTCAGCGAAGCGCTCGAGCACGATCGGCTATGAGAAGAAATACAACTACGCTTTACAGGTCAAAGACAGAAGCAAATTCATCGACCTGTTGACCACGGACATGCCTGAAGCGCCAGACCACTTCAGCCGGTGCAGCGACATCAATCGAAAAGGTCCTGCTCTGGTTAGAAGCCTGCCGACTCTGGCAGCCATGGATCCCGCATCCTTTGCCAAGCGGACACAGGAAAAGAATACCGTCGTCATCGACATCCGGAGTTACGAGGCCTTTGGAGGCCAACATGTTCCACACGCGTATCATATCGACTTTGGTGGTAACTTCAGCACTTTCGCGGGCTGGGTATTGCCTCCAGATGCAGATGTGCTCATCGTATCCGAAGGAAAAGACCAGGCAGAAGAGGCTGTGATTGGACTCCGAAGGGTAGGAATCGATCGCACGATCGGGTACCTCGACGGAGGAATGTACGAATGGGCAAAAGCTGGGCTTTCCGCTGACCATGTTTCCCAGTTGTCTGCGGAGGAACTTAGTCAGAGGATGGTTAAAGGCATCCGATTCGGCCTCGTCGATGTCAGGGCCAAAAGAGAATTTCAGACGGGTCACATTGAGGGTGCGATCAACATTCCTTTCCCTGATTTGAGAAAACAGTACAAAGAGTTGGACGCAAAGATTCCATGGGTTGTTATCTGTAACACAGGCCATCGGTCGAGTCTCGGAGCGAGCATTCTCAAGCAAGAAGGCTTCGAGGATGTTTCGAACGTGGCCGGAGGCATGACGGGTTACAGTGCCAGTGGCCGTGGTGCAGAGTGCCAGGTATGCCTGGCGCCTCATCTGCCTGCCACACAAGAGAAGAAGGGAACCGTGATGCCTCAGAGGCTGTGAAAAATTGGTTTTCATTTGTCCTTGGCCCTTTCAGGATGGTTCTCTTTCCGAAACTTTGGAATGCCGGGCATTATAGGTTGGGCAATCTTTCGTGGTAGTAAGCACACGAGTTTATTCTAATGGGATCGATTGAATTTGGCTGTGAACGGTTCGGCTCCAAAGTTCTCCAAGAGAACCATCCTTGCGGGCCAGGTTTTATTTTAGTTGGGATTTCGATTTTTTCAGACATTGTCGTCGAAGCGTAACGAAATGCGGAGCCCATCGGGGACGCCTCAGAGTGAAGCATTACTTCTTCAGTGTTTTTTGCCTTTAGATCATTACGACACAGCTCCGAAAGAACAAAGAGATGGAGTGAGAGAGAGGAGATAGACAATGAATTGGCTAAAGATGGCTCAGTGGTCTCCTTATGCAGTTGGAATCGGGATTGGAGTACTCAGTTGGCTTGCTTTTCTGCTGTCTGACAAACAGATTGGATGTTCAGCCGCATTTTCACGGACGAGTGGCATGGTGGAGCGATTGTTCCGGGGTAGCAGAGTGGCTGAGAAACCCTACTACAAAAAGTTCACTCCGACCGTTGATTGGCAATGGATGCTGGTTATCGGGATCCTCGTAGGCGCTTTCATCTCGGCCCAGCTGTCGGGTGAATTCCGTGCAACTTGGATTCCTCAAACGTGGGCGTCTTCCTTCGGAAACGGCATCGGAATGAGATGGATTGTGGCCTTGATCGGCGGAGTTCTTATAGGTCTCGGTGCTCGTTGGGCTGGAGGCTGTACCAGTGGTCATGGGATCAGTGGTACTCTGCAGCTTGCCGTGAGTAGTTGGCTGGCCGTCATGGGTTTCTTCATCGGAGGGATCGTGACAGCCATGGCGATCTACCGATTCTTCTGAGCAAAGAAAGGAGAGGAACCATGCTAAAGGCACTTCATGAAAATAAGGGGACCCAGTTGGTCATCGGTTTTGTCTTGGGTATCGGTTTTGGGTTTCTTCTCCAGAAGGGGGGAGTTACGAGATACGATGTGATCATCGGCCAGCTGCTCCTCAAGGATTTTACGGTCATCAAGGTGATGCTGACTGCCGTTGTCGTAGGTAAGATCGGTGTTCATTTTCTGCGGGGCATCGGCATGGCTCAGCTTCATCCGAAACCGGGATCGATTGGATCCACACTTATCGGAAGTCTGATTTTTGGTGCGGGGTTCGCCATCCTGGGCTATTGCCCGGGCACGATGGTCGGAGCCGTGGGGCAGGGGTCTCTGGACGCGCTCTTTGGGGGCATCCCAGGCATGCTCCTCGGTGCTGGACTATTTGCCGCCCTGTACCCCAGGCTCGAGAGTAGAATTCTCAACAAAGGAAGTTTTGGGGAGGTGACCCTACCGCAACTCCTCAAAGTCAATCCCTGGTGGGTGATAGTTCCTGTGGCCATAGGGATCATCGCCTTGCTTGTACTGATTGAGCGTTCCGGATTGTAAAGATAACGATCTTCCAATCCCAGGACATTTCTTTTCTTTGGTCAGACTCTGCAGACAGTTTTTGACAGAACAGCTTTTTCTTGTTAAAAATTAGAAACTTATTATTCTCGCGAAGCAATGCCCAAACCCCAAGGGGGATTCATGCCGATGTATTCCCATTCTCAACTTTCCACCTATGAACACTGCCCCCACCAATACAAACTCGCCTACATCGACAAGATCGAAGTGGAAACAGAAGGAATCGAGGCCTTCATGGGATCGCGAGTTCACGATACTCTCGAAAGACTCTACCGCGACCTCAAAGTAACCAAGCTCAATCCCCTGGAAGATCTCATCCAGTTCTACAACCAGGTCTGGGAAAAAAACTGGAATGGGATGATCCAGATTGTCCGAAAGGGATACACGGCAGAGGATTACCGACGATTAGGAGAAAAGTGTCTCACCGACTACTACCACCGGTACTTCCCTTTTGATCAGGGAAGAACGTTGGGGCTCGAAGAATATGTCACCTTCCTGCTCAATGAGCAAAAGAGCTATTGGATCCGAGGTTACATCGACCGGTTGACCCTGCGTGATTCCACCCTGGAAATCCATGACTATAAGACATCGAGCAGGCTTCCCACTCAGGAGGAAATTGACCTCGATCGGCAACTGGGCTTCTACCAGATGGGTATTGAGGGTAAATGGAAAGACATTGAAGAAGTGCGGCTGATCTGGCACTATCTCGCCTTCGACGTCGAGATCCAGAGCTCGCGGAACCCCGAACAGCTTGATCAGACCCGGCAGGAGGCCATCGAGCTGATCCAAAAGATTGAATCGGACACCCGATTCATTCCTAAAGAAAGCCCCCTCTGTAACTGGTGCGATTATCAGGCATTCTGCCCAAAGAGAAAACACCTTGTGTTGGTGGAGTCTCTCTCTACGAACGAGTACCTCCAAGAGGAAGGCGTGACGATCGTGAATCGGTATGTGGAGATGAAAGAGAGGAAACGATTACTCAACGAGGAGATGGACCTCGAGCTGACTAAACTGGAAGAGGCCCTGTATGCCTACGCTCAACGGGAGAAGCTCGAAGCGATTTTAGGAAGCGATCATATGGCGAAGATTCACACCGAGCTGAAGGAGAAATATCCATTGAAGGGCGACCCGAGACGCAAGGTGTTGGATGAATACGTCAAGAAGATTGGAAAGTGGATGGAGGTTTCAGACTTGAATCCCTGGATGCTGTCAAGGGTCATCAGCCGCGGCAGTTGGGATTCTGCACTGATCAAGAAAGTGAAAGAATTCTGCAGCCGGGAAGAGACCCGTTCCATTGCCGTATCCAAGTTGAAGCAGGACGACGAAAGCTGACAGAGACATTTTGAATAACAGAGAGATCAATACGTTCATTCACCGTGGTGAAGTGGAGGAAGATGATTATGGAGATCCGTGTGGAGTTAGGAAAAGCAGAGAGATACCCGTGCGAACTTCTTCTCCTCTTTTCGTTTGAACTTCCAGCTCGCATTGAAGGGGTTTGGGAGAGAACCGATCTGGAGTGGAAAGGGTTTCTGTCTGGGCTGATGAGTCAGGGCGACTTTAAAGGAGAGTTATTTGAGTGTCGTCTCGTCCACACCCAAGGAGCCCTTCCCGCCAAGAGGGTGCTGTTGGCAGGGCTGGGGAAAAGAGAAGAGTTCGATCTTGAGAAATGGCGAGGAGCGTCGTCGAAGGCAGGACAGTCCATCAAGAATTCCGGTGTCAAGCGTTTCGCATTTGCGGTGGAAAAATTCAATCGCCGCACCGTTGAAGAGCTCAGCGAGTCTTTTGTGACGGGGCTTCTTCTTGGGACCTATCAATTTAACGAGTTCAAAACTCTCGATCGGGACAAAATCAAGGAGATCGAGGAAGTCGTCGTACTGACCGATTTTCCTGAAGAGATGAAACCCATTCAGGATGGCGTGCAGAAGGGCAGGATCATTTCAGAAGCGGTCTGCGTGGCGAGAGATCTGGTGAACGGGCCAGGCAATCAGGTCACTCCTACGGTCCTCGCAGCCAAGGCGGAAGAGATTGCAAGAAGGCACAACATGGAGATTCAGGTGTTCAATCTGGGTCAGGCTGAGTCGATGGGGATGGGAGCATTCGTTGCTGTGGCCAAAGGGAGCCAGGAGCCTGCCAAGTTTATTGTGTTGGAACACAACAAGAACAAAGGGTTTGAAACCATCGCCCTGGTGGGCAAAGGAATTACGTTTGACAGCGGGGGGATTTCCATCAAGCCCTCAGAGAACATGGACCGCATGAAGGACGATATGTCGGGGGCCGCGGCCGTTCTGGCGGTGATGGAAGCCGTTGCCCGACTTCAACTTCCCCTTCGACTTGTCGGGATCATTCCGGCCACAGAGAACCTTCCCAGCGGAAAGGCGTACAAGCCGGGCGATATCCTCAAGACCCTCTCAGGACAAACCGTAGAGGTGATCAGCACCGACGCAGAAGGAAGACTCATCCTTTCGGATGCCCTGACGTACAGTCTCCGGTACCAGCCCAAAGCGATCATTGATCTAGCGACTCTGACCGGGGCGTGTGTGGTTGCTCTCGGAGACTACGTCACGGGTCTTTTCGGGAACGATGAATCTCTGGTCGAGAAGATGGAGGACGCCTCGGCAAAGACGGGTGAGAAAATCTGGAGACTTCCCCTGTGGGACGAATATTTTGATTACATTAAGAGTGATGTCGCGGATTTCAAGAACGTGGGCACCCGGGCAGGAGGAGCCATCATCGGAGCCATTTTTTTGAGCAAGTTTGCAGGCAAGACCCCTTGGGTCCATCTTGACATTGCCGGACCCGCGCACATCGAAAAGGAAAAGCCATATATCCCGAGAGGTGGCACTGGCGTGGGTGTGAGGCTGCTCGTTCAACTCTTGAGGGACTGGAAGGCATAACTGCCGTCATTCAGTCATTGGGTCATTGAGTCATTGAGTCCGTGAAGAGTGGGAACGAACCCGAGGCACAGACATTCCTTCAGAGGCATTGACTGTGAAAGCAAGTGAAGAAACCTATCCTTTTATTAGAGCCTGCCGTCGGCAGCCCACGAAGGTCACGCCCGTATGGCTCATGCGCCAAGCAGGCCGCTACATGAAGGAGTACCGGGCTCTCCGCAGAAAGCACTCGTTCCTCGAAATGTGCAAGACTTCGGAACTGGCAGCAGAGGTCACCCTTCTCCCTGTTGAGCAGTTGGGTGTCGATGCGGCCATCCTCTTCTCAGATATCTTGATCCCTTTAGAACCCATGGGCATCGAACTGGAGTTTAAAGGAAACGAAGGGCCGGTCTTTCACCATCCCATACGGGAAATGAAACAGATCAAAAAGCTCCGGAGGATCGAGCCCGAAAAAGACGTTCCTTTTCTCTTGGATGCGATTCGTATGGTTCGTCGAGAACTGAACGGGAAGGTCCCTCTCATCGGTTTTTCAGGCGCTCCATTCACCTTAGCGAGTTACATCATTGAGGGAGGACACTCGAAGAATTACACCCTGACAAAAGGGATGATGTATCAGAACCGTGCAGCCTGGGACCTTCTGATGGAAAAACTGACCCAGGTCTTGATTCCGTATCTCAATGCTCAGGTCAAAGCAGGGGCTCAAGCCCTTCAAGTGTTCGACTCCTGGGTTGGATGCCTTAGCCCAAACGATTATGAAGAGTACGTTCTTCCCCATTCGAAAAAGATGTTCGATGAAGTCGACCGAAGCGTGCCCATCATCCATTTTGGAACGATGTCCTCGACCCTGCTCGAAAGGATGAAGCAGGCGGGAGGGGACGTCATCGGAGTCGATTGGAGAGTCGATCTAGGCGAAGCATGGGCCCGGTTGGGCTATGATGTGGCCATCCAGGGCAATCTCGACCCGGTCATTCTTCTCAGTTCTCCTGAACTCATTGAAAGGGAAGTCAAACGGATCCTCGAGCGTGCGGCGGGTCATCCAGGTCATATCTTCAACCTCGGCCACGGCATCCTACCCAACACTCCTGTGGACAATGTCGCCAAATTGGTCGATGCTGTCCACGAACTGAGTTCCAAGTAGAACCATGAAAGCCCTTCTCCTTCTCGCCTTTGGTGGTCCTCGGTCTCTCGATGAAGTGGAATTGCTATTGACCCGTCTCTTCAAGGGCCGGAAGCCTTCTCCTGAACAGTTGGAAAGAGTGAAAGAACGTTACCGATTGATTGGAGGGTGTTCTCCTCTTCCCGAAATTACATCGGACCAGGCTAAGGCTCTCGAAAAAGAACTGAATGCAAGGAGGCATGCGTTTAAGTCTTATGTAGGAATGCGTTACTGCCATCCACTGATTGAAGAGACCTTGAAGCAGATCGTCCGAGAAGGCGTCAGGGAGATCGTTGCACTCCCTATGACTCCCTTTCAGTCTAGTGCGAGCACAGGGGCATACACCGAAGAGGTGAATCAGGTTAATGAAAAATTAGGTGGAGTGGTTTCGATCTCGTTTGTTAAACAATGGCACTGTCACCCACTTTTCATTGAAGCCCTCCGGGAGAAAATCGAAGAAGGGTTGAAAGAGTTTGAGCCTGCAGTCCGGAAGGGGATTCATCTCCTCTTCACCGCCCACAGCCTTCCTCAGTCCATGATTGAATCCGATCCCTATGTCCGAGAGATCGATGAGAGCGTCCGAAATGTTCTCAAAAAAATGGAGCCTCACCCATGGCACATTGCCTATCAAAGCAAGGGAGGCGGGCCAGAGGAGTGGATCGGTCCCGACGTTGAGAAGGTTTTGGAAGACCTCGCCTTACAGGAGGTGAAAGCGGTTCTTCTGGTTCCCATCGGATTTGTATCGGACCATATCGAGATCCTTTACGACATTGACATTGTTTTACAGAAGAAGGCAGAAGTTTTGGGGCTGGTGCTGAAGCGGACGCGCTCTTTGAATGCGTCAGAACGGTTTATTGGCGCACTGGCCAGTGCGGTGGAAGAACAATTGGGAGGGTTCGAGGATTCAAGGGTTCAAGGAATCGAATGAGAGACTCATGAAAAAAGGGAACCTTGTTTTTTCCGTGTTGGTCCTCCCGGAGCCCTAGAACCCTGGAACCCTAGACTCCTGAGTGCTTGATGGGGAGGTCGAGGTGAAGAGGATCCTCATTATCGGTGGCGGTGTGGCCGGGTTGGGTGCGGCCTACAAGGTCACCCGTGCCGCATCAGGAGGCCACGACGTCGAGTTCGCCCTCTTCGAGAAGGACCCGCGTCTCGGGGGAAAAATCTGTACGGAGATCGTACCGGAGCCCTCGGGAGAGGGCAAGTTCATTGTGGACGGCGGTCCGGATTGCTTCCTGACAGAGAAGCCAGCCTGTCACCGCATCGCGAAACTCCTGGGGATTTTCGATGACGAACTACCGACTGACGAGTCCCGCAAGCGGACGTGGATTCTGTCACGAGGGAAGCTTCACCAGATGCCTGATGGCATCTTCATGTTCGCCCCCACGAAATTTCTGCCCTTCGCCACGACCGGTCTCTTTTCGTGGTCTGGCAAGATCCGGATGGCCATGGACCTTTTCACCCCGCCGAAGAAGCTCAACCCGGGAGAGCTGAACGACGAGACACTCGAGAGCTTTGTCGTCCGTCGTATGGGCCGCGAGTGCCTCGACCGGCTGGCTGAACCGCTCGTGGGCGGCGTTCACGCCTCCGAGTCCTCGAAAATGTCACTTGCTGCAACCTTTCCACGCCTCCTCGAAATGGAACAGACATATGGCTCCCTCACGAAGGGGTTCCTCGCAGCCCGGCGGAAGGTCGAAGAGATGCGGCGAAAGTATCCACCGAAGCCGGGTCAAAAGCCTCGGACGTTTTTCACGTCGTTTCTCGGCGGCATGCAGGAACTGACAGACCGCATGGCCGACGCTGCAGGTCGCGAGAAGATAAGAACGGGTGTGGCCGTCACTGCGCTGCGCCAGGCTCATGGCCGTGCATGGAGTGCTTCGCTCTCCGACGGCTCTAGGGTTGACGGTGACGCGGTGATCATTGCCACCGAGTCATGGGCTGCCGAGCCGCTTGTCCGTCCCCAAGACGAGGTCATCGCAGATGCACTTGCCAGCATCCCAGCTTCTTCCTCGGCGACGATCTCGATGGCTTTCAACGAGAACGAAGTGGGCTTCGACCTGAATGCCTTCGGGGTTCTCTGTCCCCTTGTGGAACGACGTGCGCTCATGGCTGCCACATATTCCTCCACCAAGTGGCCGGGTCGCGCGCCTCCGAGAAAGGTCCTGCTCCGAGGTTTCGTTGGCGGCCCCCACAACCAGGAGATCTTGAAACGCTCGGATGAGGAACTTATACAGACAGTACTCTCGGAGTTTCACGACATCCTTGGACTCAGTTCTGATGCGAAACCATTGTTCGCGCGTATCTTTCGGTGGTACCTCGGAATGCCCCAATACACCCTCGGACACCTTGAGAGGATTGGACGGATCGATGATCGGTGCGCCCAGATTCCCGGCTTTGCCATCGCGGGAGGCAGCTACCGGGGTGTTGGAATACCACACTGCATTGAGAGCGGCGAGCGGGCGGTCACGAAAATCCTTGGTGAGTGGGGGATGGATTTTGTCGAGGACCACGCGGAAGAGAATCGCTACTATTAGGCCCGTCTTTCCCAGAGCCCAGGGCCGTGTTCAATGTCAAGTATTTCTGAGGCGAAATAAATCCCCAAAGCCGCAACATCGCCTGTTTTGATGGACGCCTTCTGAGTCCTTCGGTCTGCCTCTTTCACCTACAAAGCGTAAGGATCAAGTTACTGCGGCGCGGACCATCACCAGCACGGAGCGTGACAGATCGGACTGACAGCTTCACGGCCATGTTAGGTGCCTGAGCTCAACGGCACGAGGCCCAGTAGACATCAGCCTCCGCTTCCAGCTTGTCCAAACGCGTATAGTAATCTCGGAACTCCTTCAGATGGGCCCAGGCGATCTTCCCAGTAAGTGTGAGGTCGTCGTTCGTGACATTGGTCTCTGGGTCCCGGGCGCCGTGCTCGAGCTCAACTTCAAGGCCGCGACGGAATTGCTCAAGATCGACCTTGCTCCAGTCTACTTTCAGCGTCGAGCCGACGTTGCGCGCCTCCTCAGTGCTTATCCGACGCTTATTGGCCATGCCTTCCCTCCTTGCTTATGCGCCTGAAGACAACGCTTGTTTGGGTGCGAAAATATTTCAACCGTGAGTCCGCCGATCCGCTTCCCAACCCAATGGATTCTCCGGACTTAACCTGGCCCACTAAGAACTTCCTTTGGAATGAGTTCAATGTATGAAAAAGGACCTCGTTTGTCAAGAACAGAAATACCACCGATGATTACTGATTCAAATCAAGCATGCATGGCTAAAATGATTGGTCGAAGAGTTCAGGAAGTAACACACGCGATGGAGTTGAAAGTTCCTTGCTTCCCGATGGCCCAATATCTTGCCAAAACGGAAATCCACTTAGAAGGGCGGAGAATGATAGATATGATTCTTGAATAACAGCTTTTCAGGGTTTCAATCTGAAAAACACTTTGTGCAATATTAAAACTCTACAAAAAACAACGCGACTCCGCAAATACTAACAGTTGCCCCTAAAATTTCAAAAATAGTTACTTTTTCTTTGTAAAGGAAAACTGCCGGTGGTATTAACAGAACGGGGACTATGGCCATTATGGTAGAAGCAA
>Ga0315282_10007081_pt1 | contig 18551 bp, 18 predicted proteins | sample YL17G07_20_MG_FD_203693 | JGI IMG/M metagenome (GOLD analysis project Ga0315282, IMG submission 203693) | Sediment microbial communities from Yellowstone Lake, YNP, Wyoming, USA - YL17G07_20 | ecosystem: Environmental > Aquatic > Freshwater > Lake > Sediment | place: USA: Wyoming | collected...
CTTTCTGCAGTTTGACCACGAAACCCAAGCCCGCCTCTAACGGGGTTGTGTTTTCATCCATATCGTTCCCGTAAAGGCACAATCCAGCCTCAAGCCTCAAAGTGTCTCTTGCACCCAGACCGCACGGTTCAATTCCGAAGGTTTTGCCCGCCTCAAGAATGGTGTTCCACAGTTTCACCGCGTTGCCAGGCTTTGCTAGCGAAGCATCCCAGACAAAGACTTCAAACCCGTCTTCGCCCGTGTAACCTGTCCTGGACAAAAAAACCTCTACATCTGCCAATCGTGAATGACCGCACTTGAACCGCCCAATCTTGCCGAGGTCTTCAATGGAGAATTGCTGCAGCGTTTTCTGAGCGTTTGGACCTTGAACTGCAAACATTGCCACGTCGTTTGAGATGTCTTCGATTTTCACATCGAACCCTTGAGTGTTTTTGATTAGCCAATTGTAATCCTTTTCGCGATTGCTCGCGTTGAAAACTACCAAGAACTTCTGGGGTTCCAAGCGGTACACGACGAAATCGTCCAGTATGCCGCCTTTCTCGTTGCACATGACCGAGTATTGTGCTCCGTTAAGCGACAGTGCTGAAACGTCGTTCGTGATAACGTGGTTTAGAAAGCGTTCAGAACCAGCGCCTGTGACCATAACCCGTCCCATGTGGGAGATGTCAAAGATGCCAACGCTGTTGCGAACAGCCAAGTGCTCAGGTATTATGCCCTTATACCAAAGCGGCATTTCAAAACCAGCAAACACCGTCAATTTCGCTGTCTGCCGATGTACATCATAAAGCTGGGTTCTTATAGTCCTTTCCGTCAAACGCCTTTCCCCCACTAAAAGCCTATCTTATGGGTTTCACTTCTACATCAATAGGTATAAGCGCAAGTTTCTTCCCGCATTTTGGGCATTTCCCATCGTGCTGATGCAGAATCTCATCAGGAGGTTTCAATTCGGCACCTTGATACAAAACATATCCACAACCTTTACACACTACGCGTTGAGGCACAATAATACACTCCACTGGGCAGTAAGAAAAGTAAACGTCCATGACATATTTATTGATTGCTCAGCCGAAACGCCGAGCGGACAATGCTCCAGAAGCGAAACGCTCCCGCGACACGATTATCCAATGAAAGAAACCGCGAAGATGCTCAGTCAACCAGTCAGGATCTTCCTCAAGAAAGCCAAGCATGCTCACGACTTCCCAGAGCTCAATCTATACAAGGATCTTAGGCAGCCCAAGAGAACCATCATCTTACTGTGTAGGTTTGTGGCAGAAACTCTTAATTCAGCCCGGATCGCTTACGTGTGAGGAGCAAATTTCCCTCGCACTAATGTGGCTTGCACTCGCATGGAGAAGTACACGTTTGTCATTACTGAAAAGCCTGATGCTGCCCACAGAATAGCTTTAGCCCTTGATATCAAAGAAAGGCCAAAGAAAATGGAAGAAAACGGAGTGCCCTATTATGTGGCAGAACGGGATAGAGAGATTGTTGTTGTCTCCGCGCTGGGGCACCTGTACACGGTTGCCGAAGAGAGAAAGGGAAGAAGCCAGTATCCAGTTTTCGATTTCAAATGGGTGCCAAGATACCTTGCAGAAAAGAGCGCAAGCCAAATCCGTACGTGGATCGAAGCCATTGCGAAATTGGCAAAAAACGCTGACACGTTCATTGACGCATGTGACTATGACATTGAGGGAAGTATTATCGGATATTCTGTATTGAAATACGCATGCGACGGCAAAGATCAAGTGTCAAAACGCATGAAATACTCTACACTAACCAAGGAAGAACTGGAAAAATCGTATGCTGAGCTGTTGCCGCATCTGGATTTTGCCCTCATCGAAGCTGGGCTCGCCAGACATGAGGTTGACTGGCTTTTTGGCATAAACCTTTCACGAGCCTTGACAGGGGCCGCGAGGAATTGGAGCGGGAAATACACGACTCTGAGCACTGGAAGAGTGCAAGGGCCTACTCTGAGATTCGTTGCAGTACGAGAGAAGGCCATCAGAAGTTTCGTGCCCACACCTTACTGGGAGATCACAGCGGAAGTCGAAATAGACGGAAAGGTTTTCGAAGCCCAATACGAAAAGGAGAAAGTTGAAACCAAACATGAAGCAGACGCCGTTCTGAACACCTGTGAGGACAAAGATGGAAAAATCGAGAAAATTGAGATTAAGCAATCTCAGCAACCGCCTCCACCGCCATTTGACTTGGGCGCCCTTCAAAGCGAAGCCTACAACCTCTTTGGATACACGCCAAGCCGCACATCCAAAATCGTCCAGAAACTATACTTGGATGCTCTAATCTCTTACCCGAGAACCAGCAGCCAAAAACTTCCGCCAGCAATAAACTACGAAGCAATACTCAAAAACCTAAGCAAAGCCTCCCAATATCGAAGCTTCACCGCGGAACTTCTTGCATGTCGAGAACTGAAGCCGAGAGAAGGAAACAGGGAAGACCCTGCGCACCCTGCTATCTATCCTACTGGAGGCCTACCAGCGAGAGTTCTGGAAGATCCTGAAAGGCGCATTCTTGATCTTGTCATCCGAAGGTTCATGGCCGTCTTTGGCGAACCAGCGCTAAAGCAAAGCATGAAAACCCACATCAACATCAACGGACATCGTTTCCTCTTGAACGGGAGGCAAATCCTCAAGGAAGGGTGGATACACTTCTACGAGCCCTACGTAAGGTTGAAAGAGATCATGCTGCCTCCGATGGAAGAAGGACAAACAGTCACTGTCAAGAAGATGATGCTAATCAGCAAGTTCACCAAGCCCCCACCACGATACAACCCAAGCAGCATACTCAGAAGAATGGAGGAAACGGAAATCGGCACGAAAGCAACGAGAGCAGAAACAATACAGACGCTCTACGACAGGAAATACGTTCAAGGCGAAAAATTGACTGCAACCGACCTCGGCCTTGAGGTTCTAGAAGTTATGGAAAAATACTGCCCAACAGTTATTTCGATAAAGTTCACAAGAGAACTTGAAGAAAAAATGAACAGAATCCAGACAAGCAACCAAAAGAAAGAGGAAGTTCTGGCGGAAGCTGTGGGGATCCTCAAGCCAGCGGTTGAAAAGCTGAAAAAGAACCAGAAAGTAATCGGCGAGCAATTGAGCGAAGCAATTAGAAAAGCGCGAACGGACGAAAGAACCATTGGAACTTGCCCAATATGTAAGACTGGAAAGTTGACGATTCTGTATTCACGAAAAACGGGCAAACGATTCGTCGGCTGCACAAACTACTTCAAAGGACTGTGCAAAACGTCATTCCCGCTCCCGCAACGAGGCATCATAAAACCGCTTGCAAAAGGCTGCCGCGGATGCGGTTGGCCCACGGTTCAAGTGTTAGCGAAAGGAAGACGCCCGTGGACTATATGTTTCAATCCGCGATGCCCGCTAAAAGAAGGAAGGGAGAAAAAGGAATGAAGTGTAAAGCATGCAGCAGAGAAGCCGGAGAAAACGGCTACTGCGAGTTGCACATAAAAGGCTATCAAAACATAATTGAAAAGTACAATGTTTGGCAAAAGGCAATGCAGATCTCTTGGAAAGAGTATTTAAGTGAGATTGTCAAGAATCCCTTAACAGGCGACTGGGCTCGGGAAGTGGCTGAGTCCATGATTGAAAGCGGAGAAAAACAAGATGGCACGAGCGACTAGGAAAAGAATCTCTTCTCTGTCCTTCTCAGTAAACAGGTTCTACAACAGAATTTCAACAGCAAAACCGTCAACCTTCATCGTTTCGACCCTCGCCATCGCCTTCGCTGTGTTCCTGTTCGGAGGAGGCCTGTACGACCTAGCAATGAAGCCTCTGCCCGCCGTTTACTACGGAGGAAGATTTATCTTTCTTTATCCGCAACTCTCAGAACAGTTCATATCTGACAGCATTGTTGCCACGATACTCTACTCTTTCGGCATAATTGGACTTATAGTCATGTACCAGAGCACAAAATACGCTTACAAGCCGAGGCAAGCATACATGATGTTCATGGTAGGGATCATCCTTCTGATGATAGCCTACATATTCCTCGAAGCTACGATCCGACTCAAAGTAGGCGGATAGAATCCTACCACGGATTATTTTTTAGACCCAGCTTGTATGCAACAAGGTTTGTCAAGAGATGAATTGGAGGAGTAATGACTAAGACAGCCGCAAAAAGCTGCCACACAAATGCGAACTGCAATGAAAGAGGAAGCGAAAACACAATCGCGCCTACTATGAAGTCAACTTGGTCAACAACTGGCAACATGTCTCCGGGACGGATACTAAGCCTTCTCTTCACAAAAGCTCCAGCCAAGTCCCCAAACAGCGCTCCTAAAGACAACAGCAAGCCAAACTCGAGGTGATACCTGAATGCGATACTCTCCACTAAACCCACAGCTGTTCCAACAGCCAATCCGACGAGGAAGCCTCGGAAGGTTTTGTTCTTTCCGAATATCGGTTTCCCATCGAGAAAATTCTTGCCCAAATCAATTTGAAGACGGCCGCCCGCAATGACTGGCGCGGCGTTCGCGCAATAGGCTGGGAATATGAACTTCAATGCTTCAATGGCTAACTGAACAATCTCCATCTTTGCAGGCTCCATTATTGCATCGGATACTCGTGTATTCCTTTTTCTTCTATCTTTAAGTTACAGGTTACGGCCTGAAGTTTTCTCGGGTTCTTCTCCAGAACTGCCCTAATCATCTGCGGATTCTCAGCAGGATTCAGCGCGATCACCGTATCGGCCCAAAATTTCAAGACCCTCGTCGCCACGGGCTGCACACTAACTGGAACCCTGTTTAAGACGCTGTGAACTTGACTTGTTGTCAAAACCGCGACTTTCTGCGTCCTGGCAACCTGCGCCAAAACCGCCAGCTGCCTGTTCAGCTCTCGATTCGTTTCAAACGTTTTCGAGGCAGACTCGCCCACGCTAAGGCGGTAGAGGGACGTGACGGTGTCGAAGACCACGAGCCCGAAATTCTTAGTCATGTAGTCAGTAAGTCGATCAACGACTACTCCTTGTTCATGAAAGTCATTGGGTTTCATCAGAATTATCAACTCAGCAACTTCCTTGAACTTGTCAGAAGCTATCTGAGTGAGCCTTCGAACTGAAAACGTGTTGTCACAGTCCACGAACAATGTCTTGTATCCTTGTCTTGCACAGTTCACGGCGCACTGCATTGCCAAGGTGGTTTTTCCTGTTTCCGCCTCGCCATAGATGAGGCTCACGCTTCCAATCTGTATGCCGCCGCTTAGAATCTGGTCAATTCTGTCGCAGCCAGTTGGGATTTTCTGCAGCACAGCCATGCACATCAACAGATATAAACCGCGAGACTAATAATCTGTTTTGCGCCTCAACATCAACATGAGAATAGGAAACGTGCATGAAAGCGGAGATTGCTGTTGCAACCCTTTCGGGAAAAGCTTACTACATGATCGTTAACGAGTTGAGAAAGAGAGGAATACCTTTCCTAAGCTTGACTCCGGCTGAGCCCATCCCTGCAGAGATCAAGGTAGTTATAACCACGCAGGAGGAGCGATGCTTAGTGAAACATGATAGGGTTTTAGTTTATCAGAATGAGGTGGAACCTGAGACGCTTGCAAGCGAAGCTTTGCAGATAGTTCAGGGCAAGGAGTATTTTGAAAAGATAGTCATAGGCATAGACCCCGGTGAAGTCTTCGGCGTCGCAGTTCTTGCAGATGGAAAAATCATTGAAACAGCCAACTGTTTCAGCGTTAAAGAGACAACAGACAAGGTAAAAAATATTCTGAAAAATCTTAAGAACGTGCCAACAGACTATGTTTCCGTGAAAATAGGCGATGGAGTCCCAGCGTGCAAAGAAAAACTCTTAAGAGGTCTGGATAAAGCATTACCTCCCAACGTAGTGCTGGAAAGCGTGAGCGAAGCAGGAACAAACCGCAATTTGAATGAAACGAAACATAGAAGAGGATTGAGGGACATCGTATCAGCAATAAGAATAGCTGGAAGAAACGGACACAAGTTCCAACGGAGAAAGACAAATGAACCGAACAGTTGAGAAAGGCAAGACTCTCATCGTTGACGGCCCAGCTTCTGTCACGTTGAATTCGGGTAAGGCAGAGGTTTTTGGCGCTTTGTTGAGAAATGCAAGCAGGGTTGTCATACGTGAAGGAAAAAGGCTGCCATTTGCGGTGGAAGAAACAGCCGTGTTTGACATATCGCTCGGCGAAAACGCAACCGTAGAAGAGTTTGACGGAAGCACTGTCCCTGCTTCATGGGTGAAATCATATGAAGAGCTCACAAGTCTTCAAACCAAGCCGATTACCGCAATAGTGTTGGGCACAGTTGACTCTGGCAAAACAAGCTTCTGCACCTATCTAATAAACAGACTACTTAACGAAAAGCGAAAAGTCGCAATCCTCGACGGAGACTTAGGCCAGTCTGACATCGGGCCACCGTGCACCCTTGCCTACGCCTTTGTGGCCAAGCCTGTTACGGACCTGTTCGACCTCAAAGAAAGAGATGCCTTCTTTGTAGGCGCCACCTCACCGAGCGGACTCACAGACAAGGTAGTAGAAGGGCTGACTATACTTAAGAAGGAAATCCTTAGCAGCGAGCCGGATGTTGTTCTTGTAGACACAGATGGTTGGGTTGAAGGAGAAGACGCCGCCAACTACAAGATCCAGCTCACCGGAAAACTTGAACCCAACATAATTTTCTGGATCCAACAAAAAGACGAGCTGACACCCATTTTAAGCGCCTTCGGAGAATGCAAGAACGTCCTCGTTGATTCACCCTCAGCCATAGGGCAGAGAAACAGAGAAAAGCGCAGGAACCTGAGAGAACTGGGGTACGTCAAGTATCTGAGAAATTCGAAAGTTCAGTCTCTTCCTCTGAATTGGCTGAAAATCGAAGGAGACGAACTTTTCGGCCTAGGCAAAATGCATGAAAACGTTAGGCAAGCGAGAAAAATCTATGAGCTTCTAGGGATGAAACCGCTTCATTTCGCCGAGTTGCCCGACAGAGTTTGCATTGTCATAGGCAGAAGACGTTGGGTTGAGCTGGAAAACATCAAAAAAGTTGAGGAATTCTCGAAGAAAAGAGTCATGTTGATTCGAAAGGGCAACGAGGAAGGACTGCTTATCGCCTTATACAATTCCAAGAGGCAGTTCCTTGGAATCGGTGTCCTGCAGGAAATCGACTTCACGAGAAAATACCTGAAAATCTCAACCCCAGTCGCTGACGACATTGCCATAGTCAACATCGGAAAAGTCAAGCTTGACAAGAACCTGAAAGAAGTTTCAGTTCTAACCGACGAAAACCACGTTGACTTCGCAGAGTTTAAGAAACTTTTCTGAAGAAGACGGCAAGTTCCTCTGCAATAACTCCATCCTTATCTGGCAGGACCTTTAAGTTGTCACGTATCCACAACGGCAGAAAACGTTGACAGTAAACCGCTGAGAAGCGCTGGTCAAGAAAAATCATGGCTGCCCTGTCTTCCAAAGTCCTTATTGGTCGCCCAGCAGCTTGGGATGCTTTCTTCATGGCTGGAATAACGTAGCCGTATTCGCGCCCAAGCTCTGGAAAGCATTTCTCAAAGTAGCTGATTTGAGCCTTGACTTTCGGAGTCGGTTCGGCGTACGGCACGCCCACAATCACAACGGAGTTCATCTCGTCTCCCGGATAGTCCACACCTTCAGAGGATCGTCCGCCTTGAACGCCGAGGAACACAGCGCCGCCGCGATTGGCATATGCCTTGAAGTCTGCAACCATACTCTCATTTTCTCTGGAGCTCATCCCTCTACGCTCATGGAAAAATGGCTTTTTCAACGCTTTTTCCAGTCCTCTGCTACATAAAGCCTGAAGAACCTCGAATGAAGCAGCGAAAATGCCCGTGTTGGCGGGGGTATTTTGAACAACCTCTTCTATTCGCGAAATAATCTTGCCGTACATCTCGGACGTTCTTTTCTCCATCGCCGTTGTGACGCCACAACTTACAAGCGGCAGAATATGCTCTTTAGGAAAAGGCGACGGAACGACTCTTTTCACCGTGTCTTCAGGAAGCTTTGTTATCTGCGCGTATGCTTCTAGCGGCTGAAGTGTTCCTGACATGAGTATGCTTGAGTGGACTGATGAGAAGACCGGTGCCGTGATTTTCGAAGGGTCTAAGGCGACTATCTCCAGTTTTGCTGTCGGCAAACCCTTGCGAGATGTGTATTTGCTTATCACGTTGACGTATGACCCGTCGCCAGTAGTTTCGACCCACCGGGACAGAAACTCGCCCATTGCATGAATGTAAGACCTTGGATATTTTCCGTCTGCGAGCAATGTTCTCTTGATTAAGTAGCCAACCGTATTCAGATGCTGAAAGAATTTCTGAGGCTCGCCAACACCAGCTTTTTCGTGCACAAGCTCAAGCAGGAACTCGGGCGAAACTAAGGTCTCTTTCCCGATTTTCTCTGTTGCTCTTTCGACTTCGTTCCTAACAATGTCCGCGAAACCTGCTATGTCTTTATAGCGGAATTTCTCGGCCTCAATCTTCGCTTGTCCCAGCGTGAAGAGCGAAAGGTGACTGCTCGCGATTTCAACGGCCGTTTCAGGAAGGTTGTGCGCCTCGTCGACAATCAAGATGATGTTCTGCATAGTCGTGTCCAAACTCTTTAGAAAAACATTGCGGATTTCAGGGTCGAATACGTAAAGATAACTTAGCGCAATAACCCTGACGTCGGCCAAGGAAGCCTTCACAAGCTCGTAGGGGCAGAAGCCTTTTCTTCGACAGATCTTCTGAATCTCTGAAGCCTTACACGGGAAAAGGGCAATTCGATGCCTAAGATCAGAGTACTCCTCCTCCCTTTCCTCGATGCTGCGATAGTACGGGCACCTGTCCCTGGCTTTCAGCATCTCGCAGGCTTCCATGACCGACCGGGCATCCGATGCGTATCTTGTTACAAAGCTGTTTAGACACATTTCGTGCCGTCCGCGAATTGAAACTCCTGAAACTCGCAGCTTTTTAGAGACGGCTTTCAATTCTTCGATCACGCGGTCGTGCTGGCGATGCGTTCGTGCAACGTACAGTATTTTCAAATCGTTTTCTTCAGCTTTCGGGAGGCAGGCGGACAGTGCAGCGATGGTTTTTCCTAGACCGTTGCTTCCCTCAATCAGAGCAGGACGACCGTTTTTCACAGCCTCAAGAACTGCTTCTATAAATTCGCCTTGAAAGGGCCGCACCTCAGCATATGGAAAGTAGGTGGCGACTTCAGTCGTAAGCTCAGTCATTCTTATCCCACAAATGACTTGAGGGGCAAAGCATGTCTACAGGGCACTGCTTGCACAGCGGGTTTCTGGCTTTACAGTATTTTCTGCCGTGTGAAATGAGGAGCACATGAACGGCTAGATAGTCTTTCGGGTCATAGAGTGATTGAAGCGACCTGCGCACAGTTTCGTAGTTTCCATTTGCAGGTGTCAATCCTAAGCGTTTTGAGGCGCGGTCGACGTGAGTGTCCACTGGGATCGTGGGTTTCTTTGCACTGAAAAGAAGGACAACATCTGCGGTTTTGGGGCCGACGCCGGGAAACTCCATCAGTGCTCTTCTTGCATCTTCAAAGGGCATTGACAAGATGTGTTCAAGGTTGCCGTGATGTTTCTCAAGGATTATTTTTGAGACCTGTTTTATTGTTTTTGCCTTGTTTCGGTAGAGGCCAGCCGGTTTCAAGCAGCTTTCAATTTGGTTTGTTTTGGCGTTCGCTAGTGCTTCGGGGGTTATTTTGAAGTGTTTCGAAAGGTTTTCGAAGGCTTTTGCGGTGTTTCTGTCAGCGGTGTTTTGTGAGATTATTGTGACGATCAGCGTTTTGAAGGGCTCTCGTTTTGAGCTTGTCCACTTCGACATTGTGAAGGTTTTTCGCAGTGTTTCCAAGATCTTTTTCGCTTGCCTCTTAGTCATTTGCTACTTCGCCTTTTGAAAATGATAAATAGTGAGTGCATGAAGCTATTAATAAGCAGTGGAGACGCTGACAATGGAACGGGCAAGAGTTGTAAAGGACGAGATAGTTGAGCTGAACAAGCATTTTTTGGCAGTGTATGTGGAAGCGAAGAATTCATGTTTGGTGTTGCTGAGTGAAAGTGAAGACAAACTTGGGACGCTGGCGATTGCTGTTCCGAAACCCAAAGACTTGCTTGCACCACCGTCGTCTTCAGTTCTGCTAGGTGACAGAAACGCAATCTCAGCACGCATGTTTGCTGAGTATGTTGCCGCGAAAAAGGGGAAGATTGCGTTGGTTTCCATCTTCCTAGAGACGATGGACGAGTTGCATGCACAGTCGATTTTCAAGAGGCTGATTGAGAAGGTAACGGTTTCTGAGACCGAGAAAGAAGGAGTCACGGCATGAGTCTCAGAGATTTTCTAAAGCAGATGGAGAAGAAAAAGGAAGTGCTACATGTCAAGGATGTGCTTTCCACAAGTTACGAGATCCCGTTTGTCATGAAAAAGTTCGATAAGGAAGGCCCGGTTCTTCTTTTCGAAAAAGTGAAGAGCCATGACACAAAGGTTGTTGCAAACGTCTGTGGAACACGCAGACGGATTTGTGCTGGACTGGGTGTCGACCAGGAAAGGCTTTATCAGAGGTTGACTGAGGCTTGGGCGTCGCCGAAGAAACCAAAGACTGTCGGTGATGGTCCAGTAAAGGAGGTTGTTGAGAAAGCTGATCTTTCGAGGTTTCCTTTTCTGACGCATTTCGAGAAAGATGCAGCTCCGTACATTACTTCGGCTGTTGTGTACGCGAAGAGTGTTGATGGCAAGGTTGAGAACGTTTCGGTGCATCGGCTGGAACTCTTGGACAAGAATCATTTGGCGATTCGTTTGGTTCCGCGGCATCTTTTCAAGCTTTGGCGGATGGCAAAAGAGGCGGGTAAAGACTTGGACGTGTCAATGTCTATTGGTGTTCATCCGGCGGTGCTGCTGGCTGCTTCTTCTCCTCTTCCTTTCGGCGTGTGCGAGTTTGATGTAGCGAACACCTTGATGGGAAACGGTCTTCGACTGGTTGAGTGTGAACACGTAGAGGCCTGTGCTCCTACTGATGCTGAGTTGGTGTTAGAAGGGAGGATTTCTGCGTCGAAGGAGGTTGTTGAAGGTCCGTTTGTAGACATTACCGGGACGTATGATGTTCAAAGAAAGCAGCCGGTTGTGGATGTTGTAGGGGTTATGCGTCGCAGGGATTACGTTTATGAGGGGCTTTTGCCGTCTGGGGCTGAGCATAGGCTTTTGATGGGTTTGCCTCATGAAGTGTTGATTTGGGAGAGCGTCTCGAAGGTTGTGCCAAAAGTGTACGCTGTTAATCTTTCAGTCGGTGGCAGCGGGTGGCTTCACGCGGTGATTTCGGTTGAGAAGCAGGTTGACGGCGATGGGAAGAATGTCTTGTTGGCGGCGTTTGCGGCGCATCCGAGTTTGAAGCATGCGGTAGTTGTGGATTCTGACATTGACGTGTTTGATCCTTGCGATGTGGAGTGGGCGATTGCAACCCGTTTTCAGGTAAGTGAGGATTTGGTTGTCGTTAAGAATGTGCGCGGTTCGACTTTGGACCCTTCTGCTGATCAGGAGACAGGTTTGACGACGAAAATGGGTATCGACGCGACCAGACCGTTTGGCAAGCCCAAGGAGAAGTTTGAACGTGCAAAGATTCCTATTGGTAAGCGTGTTGAGACGGTTGTTCGTAGACTGCGTGGTTTGTGAAGAAAAGTTCTGCACATCAGTTTATATATGCGAGGTTTGAAGAGATAGGGAAGTTGGTGGCTTTATTGTCACGTAAGAAAGAGGATAAGCAGAGTGACGTGTCGCTGAAAGTTGAAGACGTGATGGTTAAAGAAGTAATTACTATAGATGAAGAGTCCACGGTTAAAGAGGCGGCTGAAGTCATGAACAAGTTTGAGATCGGCTGCCTGATTTCCGTCAGGAAGGGGAAAGCCATGGGCATAATAACTGAAAGGGATCTTTTGAAGAGGGTTGTCGCTGAGGGGAAGGATGCGGCTAAGACCATGGTGAAGGATATTATGACGAGTCCGTTGGTTGTTGCTGAGCCGAACATGGATTTGGGGGAGGCTGTGAAGTTAATGTTCAAAATGAAGATCAAGAAGTTGCCTGTTGTTGATGATAAGAGGCTTGTGGGTTTGGTGAGTTTGACGGACATCGCTCGTTTCCAGCCTCAGGTGATTGCGATATTGAAGCAGCTTGCGGCGAGGCAGGCAGCGCCGAAAAGCATGAAGAAAGTCATAGACTATTACGTTGTCTAGCCATTTCGCCTTTTCTTTTTCGTTTCTGCTTTTGAAGAAGTTTAAATGGTCAAGTTTGATTCTATCAGTGCTTGATGAAGACATTAGTGTTGAAGGTTGATTCGGAAGAGCCTGACATTGAGAAGGTTCGTCTGGCAGCGGATTTCATCAAGAAGGGCGGTTTGGTGGCTTTTCCAACTGAAACTGTCTACGGTTTGGGAGCAAATGCTTTGGATGCTGAGGCGGTTTTGGCTCTTTTCGAGGCGAAAAAGCGTCCGCTTGATAATCCGCCGATAGTGCACATTTGCGACGTGAAGGACGTTTGTAGGTTGGCTGAGAAAGTTCCGCCTCAGGCCGAGGTGCTTATGGAGAGGTTTTGGCCTGGTCCGTTGACGCTGATTTTCAAGCGTTCAGATGTCGTGCCTGATGTCACTGTAGCAGGTTTGGACACGGTTGCGGTTAGAATGCCCAAACACAATGTTGCTTTGGCTCTGATCAGGGAAAGCGGTTGCCCGATTGCAGCACCAAGTGCGAATCTTGCTGGCAAGCCTAGTCCAACGTCGGCTGAACATGTTTTGGATGATTTGAGCGGGCGGATTGACGCGGTTTTGGATGCGGGCCCGACGGTTGTTGGTGTGGAGTCTACGGTTTTGGATTTGACGGTTGATCCGCCGCAGGTTTTGCGCCCTGGTGGGACGCCGTTTGAGGTCTTAAGACAGGTTCTGGGGAGGGTGGAGCTTAATCCTGCTGTGACTGCGGAGAAGGCGTTACGGATGGAGCAAGTTCGTTCGCCTGGGTTGAGGCATAAGCATTATGCGCCTGATGCTGAGGTGGCTGTGGTTGAGGGTGAGGTTGACGCGGTCGTGGCTAAGGTGAATGATTTGGTCAAGCTTTACAGAGAGGATGGAAGGAAGGTGGGAGTTTTGGCTACGGATGAAACTGCTGCTCGCTATAGTGGTTGTGTTGTGAAGTCGCTCGGAAGCAGAGGCGATTTGGCGGTTGTTGCACGGAATTTGTTTAGGCTTTTGAGGGAGTTCGACTTGGAAGGTGTGGATGTGATTGTTGCTGAAGGCGTGCCTGCTGAGGGGTTGGGTTTGGCAGTTATGAACAGGCTTCGGAAGGCTTCGGGATACCACATCGTTAAGGCAAGATAGCTTTTGAATTGGCGGAAGTTGCTAGAGAACGAGTCTCTAGGTTAATTTGACCCCCCTTTATAGATTGAAGCTTTACGAGAATCGTACGTGGGTATGGCTGTTCTAGGGGGTTCCAATCGTTGACTTGGAGTTGGGCAAAAGGTTTTATGTCTTGTGTGATTTGCTGTCAGATTTGATGGTGGTAGATGGTTTGAAGGTGAATTGGCGGATTGTGGCTGTGGTGGTGGTTGTTGGGTTGTTTGTGGGCTTCGGAAGCGGGCTTGTTGAGAAGAATCCTGACTCGGTGGGCATTCCGGGCAGGAAGTATTATGGGTTTCCGTTTGCTTGGAGGATGGTTGACACGGAAAGCGGTCAGAAGTACTCGTATCCTTTTGAGTTGCTTGGGGATTGCGTGTTTGGAGTTGTGTCGGTTTCGATTGTGGCGGGTACGGCGATGTTGACCATGAAGATGATGGGGAAGAAGGCTCAACGGAGTGGTAGTGTAGCGCGCTTCTAGGTGCAGTAAGAAACAGAAAAACCTTTCATTTTAGAAGCATAGGCATTTTGATGTTTTTTTGTTTTGCCATCTTCTCTGCTTTCTCATAGCCTGCGTCTGCATGTCTAACTACTGCTGTTCCCGGGTCCGTCGTTAACACTGTTACTATCCGTTTTTCTGCTTCTTTTGTTCCGTCCGCCACTAAGCACATGCCAGCATGTATGCTGTAGCCTATTCCTACTCCCCCACCATGGTGCACACTCACCCACGTAGCCCCGCCAACAGCGTTGATCAAGGCATTCAGTATCGGCCAGTCCGCCACGGCATCGCTGCCGTCTTTCATGCCCTCTGTTTCCCGATTTGGCGAAGCCACACTCCCACCGTCCAAATGATCCCTCCCAATCCACACAGGCCCACTAAGCTCGCCACTGCCAACCATATCATTGATTATCTTGCCAAACCTTGCACGTTCGCCATAGCCCAGCCAACAGACCCTCGACGGCAAGCCCTGGAACTTCACCTGCTCCTTCGCCTTCCGTATCCACCTGCACAGCCCAACATCATAACTGAACACCTTCGAAATCACGTCGTCCAGCTTGTAAATGTCCTCTTTGCTGCCTACCAGACTAGCCCAACGGAACGGGCCTTTCCCCTCGCAGAACAAAGGCCTGACATAAGCCTGCACAAACCCGGGATAGGAAAAAGCATCCTTGTAGCCTGCATCAAGTGCCTGCTGTCGAAGGTTATTTCCATAATCAAATACTATAGAACCTTTCCGCATGAATCCAACCATCGCCTCAACCTGTTTGCGCATACTCTTCATCGAATGCTCAACATACTTCTTCGGGTCACGCCTTCTAAGCTCGTCCGCTTCGTCCTTGCTGAACCCCGCAGGATAATACCCGTTCAAAGGGTCATGCGCACTCGTCTGATCCGTAACCACGTCTGGAATTATGCCTCTCTTCAGCAGTTCAGGATGCACCTCAGCCGCGTTGCCTAGCAAGCCAATACTACGAGGAACACCCTTCTGCTTAGCATCCAAGACCAGCCTAACCGCTTCATCAAGCCTGTCAGTCCAATCATCCAAATACCCATACTTCAACCTGCGCTCAATCGCCCAAGGATTAACCTCCATCACAAGCGCGACGCCATCATTCATCGTAACCGCCAGAGGCTGTGCACCACCCATCTCACCCAAACCAGCCGTCAAAACCAGCCTGCCCTTCAAACTGCCCCCGAAATGCTCCTTCGCAACAGCCGCAAGCGTTTCGTAAGTGCCCTGCAGAATCCCCTGAGTGCCAATGTAAGCCCAGCTGCCAGCCGTCATCTGCCCATACATAATCAAGCCCTTCTGCTCCAACTCCAAAAAATAGTCCCAAGTAGCCCACTTCGGAACAAGCATAGCATTAACAATCAAAGCCCGCGGAGCCCACTCATGCGTCTTAAACACAGCCACAGGCTTACCGCTCTGAACCAGCATGGTCTCGTCAGGCTCCAAGTCAACAAGCGTGTCAACAATCTTGTCGAAACATTCCCAGTTGCGCGCAGCCTTACCCGTGCCACCATAAATGATAAGATGCTCAGGGTCCTTCGCAACCTCCGTGTCCAAAACGTGACAAAGCATCCGCAAAATGCCCTCAATCTGCCAGTTCTTACAATGCAGCTCAGGCCCGGTCAAACACCTAACCGGTTTCTCAATCTTCAAAGCCAAGCACATCCGAGAAGACAGAAAGCAAGAGCACGTTATAATTCTTTGGGACCCAACACGTTTTAAACAATCAACCCGTAGCCTAGAGCAGAGAGGAAAAACCATGAAAGGAGCAATAGTCTTCCTCGCAGTTTTCATAATCTTCATTGCATATCACTCGCTTACAAAGACATGCCACCAGGAGGACCAATCTACCCCGTGCTGAACTTGCCGATGACCGACTACGCATTGCTAGGAATGCCAGCCACAACCCTGATCATCGCAATACTCAACGGAGTGATCTTCGGCATAATAGCATGGGCAACCTACGCCATACTCGACAAACGAGGAATACTGAAGTAGAACAAGCTCCTCACATTTTATTCTTTCGAAATAGGAAACTCGCTCTTCTGCGCTTCCTTGTCAATGACAACTCTGCCATTCTTAACAACCTTGTCAACCAAATTCACACCGAAAGAATAACCGAGAAACTTGTGGTTGGGCACATCCAAAACAATCACGTCAGCCTTCTTCCCAACCTCCAAACTTCCAACCTCACCCGCCCTCCCTACAGCATGCGCCGCATTGATAGTCGCCGCAGTAATCGCCTCAGCAGACGTCAACTTCATAAAATGACACACAAAAGCAATGACCAACTGCATGTTCTCAACCATACAGCTCGGACTATAATCAGTGCCCAAAGCCACAGGAACACCGAAATTAATCATCACCCTAGCATCAGCAAACCGCCCATTCATCAAACAGAAAGCCGCAGCCGGAAGCAAAACCGCAACCACACCCTTATCAGCCATAGCCTTGAGGCCTTCATCAGAAGAAAAAAGCAGGTGATCAGCCGAAACCGCGCCAAAATCCGCCGCAAGCTCAGCACCGCCCAACTGGCTCATCTCATCCGCATGAACCTTAGGCTTCAAACCAAAATTCCTGCCAACCGACAAAATCCGCCTAGTCTGTTCCAAACCGAAAACACCTCTCTCACAGAAAACATCACAAAACTCCGCCAGTCCTTTCTCGGCCACCTTCGGGATCATCTCGTCAACCACCAAGCCGACATACCCCAGTGGACTGCCCTGATACTCAAACGGAATGGCATGCGCGCCGAGAAAAGTGGGCACGACATCCATTGCATGCAGCTGGTTCGCACGCTGAACGACCTCCAAAATCTTCAGTTCGTCCTTCGTTGTTAAGCCATACCCGCTTTTAGCCTCAACCGTGGTTGTTCCATGCTCCAACATCACGTCAAGCCTTTCAATAGTCAGATCCCCAAGCTTCTCAACACTCGCCTTCCGCGTCTCCCTGACCGTTCTTAAGATGCCGCCGCCGGCGCCAAGAATTTCCATGTAGGACGCGCCTTCAACCCGCATCTGAAACTCGTCTTCCCGCGAACCTGCAAAAACAAGATGCGTATGCGCATCAACAAAACCAGGCAGAACAGTCTTTCCATTAGCGTTGATGATGTTTTCAGCCTTGAAAACTTTAATAACCTCAGGAGTCTTCCCAACAGCAACTATCTTACCGTTTTTCACTGCCAAGCTGCCGTCGCGTATGATGCCAAGCTCCCGCATCTGCGCGCCCGTGCGCGGCTTCTGACTGCCACCCCCAACCGTGACAAGCTCGTTAGCGTTCACGACAAGCAAGTCTGCATTTTCTTTAGCACCACGTTTGCCGCGCTTCTGAGACACATTCATTCTCTAGACCACTTGATACTCTTCATTCCTCTTCAGCAGAACAACCCTGATGCTTGAGCTAGCCTCAACCTTCTTCTTGAACTCATCCGGCTTCGTATCCCAACGATGCATCGGGATAACAGCTAAGGGATTAATGGCAAGCGCAGCGTCAGCCGCTTCAGAATTATCCATCGTGTAGGTACCCCCGCTCGGAAGTAAAGCCACATCAACATGCCCAAGCCGTTTCATTTCAGGAATGAAGTCCGTGTCGCCAGCATGATAAACAGTCTTGCCAAGAGCGGTTATCAAATAGCCTACACCGAAACCCTTCGGATGAAAGGGGTTCCCAGGCGACCTGAAACGCTTGATGTTGTAAGCATCCACAGCCCTGATCTTTATGCCGTCCACGTTTGCTTCTTCTCCGACCTTCAGCGTCTTGACCGATCCCTTAATCTTCTTGACACAATCTTCAGGAGCAAATACCACCGTGTCCTCGCCGCGAATGCTTTTGATCTTGGCCACGCTGCAGTGGTCAGAATGAGAATGCGTCACCAGAATCAGGTTTGCCTTTTCAGAGTACTTGCCACTGTACGGATCGACGTAGATGATTTTTCCTTCCACGCCAATCTGAAAACTCGCGTGACCCAACCATCTCAACGTAAGGGTCATTCTGGAACACCGCCCATCTCCATAGCGTTTTGCGCCGCTATTTCCAAGATTCTATTCTCGGTTAAGTTATCAATCTTTAGGTAGTACGAAGCAACGTCAATCACCGCCTTCAGCGGAGCCATGCCACAGAACTCTGATCCCACAATGGGCACATTATACCGTGCACATTCCACTTTGAGCACCTCAAAAACGCGATAAAGCGGAGTCTTCTCGAAATCATGAATAGTCATGCCAATCTGAGTCAAGTTCCTCTCCGGAATGAACGCAGCCATAGCCTTAACATTGGAAAAACCGCCCTTCGCCGCGTGCAAGGCCTTCGCAATCTTCTTGGCAACCTTCAGATCAGCCGTTCCCAAATTCACGTTGAAACCCGCCATAACCTTCCGCGCACCCGCAATCGCCGCGCCAAACGAAGGCACAAACTTGGCTGGCCCAAAATCGGGCTCACGCCCAGGCTTGACAATCATCTCTGACAATCGCTCGTACTCGCCTTCACGAATCCAGTCCAAATCCTTCCGCTCAGGCCTTGGCTGCGCATCGCCGTAAAGGTAGACTGGCACGCCGCACTTGTCAGCCAAACCCTTTCCGAATTTCCTGGCAAGTTCGATGCACTCCTCCAAAGTGACGTTCTTCAATGGAATGAACGGGACAACGTCAAC
>Ga0315282_10007082_pt1 | contig 18551 bp, 11 predicted proteins | sample YL17G07_20_MG_FD_203693 | JGI IMG/M metagenome (GOLD analysis project Ga0315282, IMG submission 203693) | Sediment microbial communities from Yellowstone Lake, YNP, Wyoming, USA - YL17G07_20 | ecosystem: Environmental > Aquatic > Freshwater > Lake > Sediment | place: USA: Wyoming | collected...
ATGCCAGGTATCGTCCGTCGGGGCTCCATAGGGGCTGGGTTTCGCTTTCCTTGGTGTGGGTCAACTGAAGGGTCTCGGTGCCGTCCCATCGCACCATCCAGAGGTCGCTCGCCATCCGGTCTCCCACGACGTCCGTGGTTCTGACGACGTAGGCGACCCACGCGCCGTCGGGAGAGATCTGCGGGTCGCTCACCTCGCGAAGGGCCGCGAGATCATCGAGGCTCAGCCGCCTCTTCTGAGGCTGGACGCCAGCCATGGCGGTTGCCGCAACGATCGCGACCAGTACCGCACCGACAACGCTCATGGTCGTGCGCTTCATGAACGCTCCTCTTCTGTTGGGGGGTGGGAGGATACCACAGGCGCGGGCAGCGCCTAGTCGTGGGCCGCCGCGAGGGCACCAACAGCGGCGCAAAACCGGTCGACCTCCTCTTCGCTATTGTAGTAATGGACGGACGCGCGCACGACCGCCGGCAGATGGCGGGCGTCCATGTCGAGGCGGGTGGCGGAGGCGCGCGACACGGTCACGTTGATGCGCTCCCGCGCGAGGGCCGCACGCACGGCGTCCGGCTCGTGCCCTTCCAGGGTGAGCGACACGATGCCACAGCGCTCGACGCCGAGGTCGTGCACCGAGACGCCGGCGATGTCGCTCAGGCGCGCGCGCAGCAGCGTGGCGAGGGCGGTCACCCTGGCGCGGATCGTGTCGAGGCCCCAGCCGAGAGCGTAGTCGATGGCGGCACCGAGGCCCAGCTTCGCGGCGACGTTCGACTCCCAGTTCTCAAAGCGCTTCGCGCCGGGCCGGATCACGAAGCGGTCGGCAGCCACCCACTCGGCGGCGTGCAGGTCCAGCAACGGCGGCTCGAGGCGGTCGACCACCTCCCGGCGGACGTAGAGGAAGCCGATGCCTCTGGGGCCTCGCAGGTACTTCCGCCCCGTGGCAGACAGCATGTCGCAGCCGATCGCGGAGACATTCACGTCCATCTGGCCGACCGACTGGCACGCATCCAGCAGGTAAAGCGCGCCCGCCTCGCGGGCGACCTTGCCGACCGCTGCCGCAGGGTTCACGAGCCCGCCGTTGGTCGGCACGTGCGTGATCGCGACCACCTCCACGCGCTCATCCATCATCCGCTCGAGCGCCGCGATCGAGAGCTGGCCGTGCTCGTCGTTCGGGATGGCCTCCACCACCGCTCCCGTCTGGCGCGCCCTCTGGAGGAAGGCGATGTAGTTGCTGCCGTACTCCGCGTTGGCCGTGAGGATGCGGTCGCCGGGCCCGAGAGGGATCGCGTAGAAGGCCATGTCCCAAGCGCGCGTGGCGTTCTCGACAATCGCGATTTCGTCGGAATCGCACCCGAGCAGCCGCGCGGCCGACGCGTAGACGCCGTTCAACCGGTCCTGCACGCGGTCGGCGCTCTCGTAGCCGCCGATCCGCGCCTCGAGCTCGAGGTGCGCGATCATCGTGTCGAGCACGACCTGCGGCATCAGGGAGGCACCCGCGTTGTTGAAGTGCAGCACCTGCTCGCACCCCGGCGTCTCGCGCCGGGCGCGCGCGAGATCGAACACGACCGTCCCTGCCTGGCCGGCGACGGCGTCGTGGGACCTCGGTTCGCGCTGCTCTGGCATCTGATCCCGATCCTTTGGCAAGAAGCCTGTTGACCCCCGATGGCGCCGTGGTATCGTCTGCGCGAACCACTATGAGCAGACGCAGCCGGTGGCTTGCCGCCGCCGCCCTCCTCGTGCTGGCCGCCGTGGCGTTCGAGGGCAGGGCCAAGCGCAAGATGCTCGACTTCGAAGTGTACCGCACGGCGGGGACCCGCGTCGTCGCGGGCGAGTCCCTGTACCGGACCGAGGACGGACACTGGCAGTTCAAGTACCTGCCCGCCTTCGCCTTCCTCGTCGCGCCTCTGGCCCGGCTGCCGGTCGTGACGGCGAGGGCCATCTGGTTCGGCATTTCGATCGCGCTCCTGGTCGTGCTGCTCAACCGCTCGTGGCGCCTGCTTCCGGACCGGCGGCGGACGGCCTCGTTCGTCGTCGGCTTGACGATCATCGCGCTCGGCAAGTTCTACGTGCGCGAGGTGGGGCTGGGGCAGGGCAACCTCCTGCTCGCCGTGGTGGTGCTCCTCGCCGTCGCACAATGGCGAGCCGGGCGGAACGGCGCGGCAGGCGCGCTCGTAGCCGCGGCGACGGTCGTCAAGCCGTATGCGATCATCTTCCTCCCCTACCTGCTCGGACGCCGCCGGTTTCGGGCCGCCGGGGTGTTCCTGCTGGCGCTCCTGCTCGCCGTGTGGCTCCCGGCGCTGCGCTACGGTCTGTACGGCAACGTCCAACTGCTCAGAGGCTGGTGGGCCACGGTGACGACATCCACCGCCCCAAACCTGATCGGCCAGGACAACATCTCGATCGCCGGAATGTTCGCGGTGTGGCTTGGCGTCGGCCCCGTGGCCAGCGCGCTGGCCCTCGCGACGGCAGCGCTGCTGGTGGCGGTCTGCAGCGGCGTGCTGCTCCGGCGGGCGGGCGTTCCGTTCCCCGAGTATCTCGACGCGGCGGTGTTGCTGCTGCTGATGCCCCTGCTCTCCCCGCAGGGGTGGGACTACGTGCTGCTGGTCTCGACGCCGGCCGTGATGCTGATCCTCGACCGTCTAGACGAGTTCGCGAAGCCGCAGCGATGGCTGGCCGTGGCGTGCCTGGCCCTGGCGGGCCTGACCTTCTGGGACGTCATGGGCCGCGATCTGTTCCGCGCCTTCATGATGTCACGCATCATCACCGTCTGCGCGCTCATCGAGGTGGGACTGGTCCTGCGCCTCCGGACGCTCAGGGCCGCGTAGGCCCGGAGGGGCGCAGACACGGGAATCAATCATCACGGCCGCCCCGCCGCGCGCGGTCGCGCAGCCGCGCGGCCCGTTGCGGCTGGCCTTGCTGCTCCAGCACCTCCGCCAACCCTTCGAGCGCGGCGCTGCTGGTCGGGTCGATCGTGAGCGCTTCCGCGAAGGTGCGCCCGGCCGCCTGGAGATCACCCGATTGCAGCTCGAACAGGCCGAAGTTGACGCAGGCGTTCACGTCGCGGGGGTCGGCGTCGAGGGCGCGCCCGAACGCCTCGCGGGCTTCGCGGGTCTCGCCAAGCTTCGCGCTGGCGATGGCCAGCAGGATCCAGGCGCGGACGTGGGCACGGTCGAGCGCGAGTGTCTGCCTGGCGAGCGTCGCGGCCGCCTGCGTGTTGCCTTCGAGGAACCGCAGGGTCGCCGCGTAGAAGCGCGTGTCCGCCCGCTGCGGGTCGTCACGTTCCATCTCGATGACCACCGCCCGCAGCCGCGGGAGATCCTGCGCGTCCGCCAGCACCGACGCCAGCTGCTCGCGTGCCTCGGCGCTACGCGGGTCGCGCGTGAGTGCCTCGGTCGCGATCGCGACCGCGTGCCCAGTGTCCCCCTGGCCAGCGGCTAGACGCGACAGCTCAAGTCGGGGAGCGAGGTCGTTCGGGCGACGCTCGCTCAAGCGCTGCAAGAACGCCGTCGCCTCAGCCTGGCGCCCGGTCAGACCGGACGCTCGCACAAGACCGTCGAGCGCCGCCCGGTCGCCCGGACCGAGTTCCGCGGCGCGTCGGAACGCCTCGTACGCTGCATCGGCGCCCTCCGCCCTCAACTGCATGACGGCGAGGTTCCGCCACTCGACGGCGGATGCCGCGGCACGGGCGCGCGCAACCGCCGAAGGGGCGGGCAGGCGGGCGGCAAGATCCCGGAGCGCTTGCAGGCTCTCGCTCCTCGGGTGTCCCCAGATCGAACGCGGCGCAGAGTACTCGAGGGCGAGGCGATCGTCCGTCTGGACTTGTGCGTTGCGCCCGTACGTCTTCACGTACTCGTCACCACCGAGGCAAAGCGACAGAAGGCTGAACAGTCCGGTGGCCGACACCTCCGCGAGGCTTCCGGCCACCAATGGTTGCTGCCAGCCGCGCGCCACGCGATCGAGTCGCGGACCGACAGGCTCGAGGCTGCCGATCAGCAGGAGATCGGCATCGCCGACCAGCCACGCGGCAGCATGGGGAAACACGGAGGAGAACGTCGCGACGATCGAGCGCAGGTCTCCCTCGCTGATGTCGTAGGTGTGCGCCCACTGGCAGAGGATGCCGTCAGGTCGCAGGCGGTCGCGCGCTGCGGCAAAGAACTGGCGGGTGAAGAGCGTCGCCATGCCGGACATCCAGGGGTTCGACGGCTCCGAGATGATCACGTCATAGACGCGGGACGACAGCAGCACGTGCGAGCGGCCATCGCCGAGAATCAGATGTGCCCTCGGGTCGGCCAGGGCGTTGTGGTTCTCCCGGGTGAAAAAGCCGGCCGCCGTGACGACGTCGGCGGAGATCTCGACGACGTCCGCGCGCTGAACCGGATGCGCGAGCGCGGCACCGAGCGTGACGCCGCTGCCGAGGCCGATGATGCAGACCTGGCGGGCGGAGCCGTGGACGAGCAGCGGGACGTGCGCCAGCAGTTGCTGTGTCAGCATGTCGCCGCCGTTCGACGCGTCCACCTTGCCATCGATCGCAAGCGAGCGGGTTCCCGTCAGGCGCCGAACGGACACCGTCCCGGCGGCCCCATCGTGGTAGTAGAGCAGGCTTCCGGCGCGCAGGGTCCAATCGAGGTCGTCTCTCCCGAGGTACGTCGCGTACTTGTACGCGCCGCTCGCCATGAGCGCAGGATCCCACCCGGGCAGCGACAGCGCGGCCACTGCCACACCGGCTGTCGCAGCGAGACCGATGGCCTTCGGCAGTCGGCCACGAACACCACGCAGGATGACGATGGCTGCGCCGAGAAGCGCAAGGGCCGCCGCGCCGACCGTGGTCGTGTGAAGACCGAAACGTGGAATGAGCAGAAAGCCGGCGGCCAGCGACCCGGCAATCGCGCCGAGCGTGTTCATGGCGTAGATCAGGGCGACATCGCGTGGAACGGTCTCGAGTGTGCGGCGGCCGGTGGCGATTGCCAGCGGCATCGCCGCGCCAAGCGCGGCGCTCAGGGGCAGGAGGAGCGGCGCGACGAGCTGCCACTCGGTGGCCACCATCTGGCCGAATGTCGCCTGCGGGTCCGCGGCGGCGCGGGCGACCGCCAGCGGTAGTCGTCCCGCGACCGCCAGCGCCGCGAACGCGGCGCCACCCGTCAGGGTCAACGTGCCCGCGAGCCATGACGCCGGCCGCCGGACGCGCGCCGCCAGCCAGGCCCCGGCGGCGGAGCCGCACGCCAGGCCGCCAATGAAGGTCGCCAGCATCAGGCTGAAGGCGTAACTGGTCGGTCCGATCGCCAGCGCGAGGATGCGGGTCCAAGCGACCTCGAACACGAGCGCCGCGAAGCCGGAGACGGTCAGCGCAAGAGCCGCAAGAGCGAGATGTCCGATCTCGGGGGCCTCGCCCCTTTCCGCGCGCTCGACCTTCGCCTGGCGCGCACGCTCGCGTGTCAGCGGCACCGCCCGCCGCGGTCTCTGCCGCGGACGATCGGCGAGAGCCGGCTGCGAGACGCGCGAGGCCACCGAGAGCGCGACGGCCGCGGCTGTGACGTTCAGGACACATCCGACTGCGGTGGTGGCCCACAGCCCGAGTGCCGGCAGAAGGACGAAGCCCGCGACGATGGCGCCGACGCACGCGCCTCCCGCATTCGCCGCGTACAACCCGCCCGCGTCGCCGCCCGCCCGGGCCGCGTCCTGCACCTGCCAGCGTGTCGCGACAGGAAAGGTCGCACCCATCGCAGAGGTCGGGACGATCAGCACGACCAGCCCGATGAGGAGGCGGGTGCATCCGAACGCGGCGCCGCCCTCGCCGTTGGCGTACGCCAACGCGAGCAGCGGGCGAAAGGCGGCCAGCGCGAGCGGCATCAGGAGCGCGCAGACGGCAACGAGGACCTCGAGGGCCGCGTACACCCTCAGCGCGCGCCGAGGGTCGAGGCCGGTGGCTGCGCGTCCGGCCAGAAACGCGCCAAGCGCCATTCCCCCCATGTAGGCAGCCAGGACCGTGCTCGCCGCGGCCACGGTGTGCCCCATGTGCAGCGTCAACAGCCGTGTCCACGCGACCTCGTAGAGCAGACCCGCGGCGCCCGAGACGGCGTAGACGGCGAGGAAAAGGCGACGAGAGGACACGAGGCACACCCGTTCGGAGCCGGTGATCAGCTGCGTTGGAGTCAGCGAGTGCGCGTGAAGAAGCGTCGCTCGAACGATGCCGGCACGCGAGCGCTCGACGAGCGATTGTTGATCGGAGCGGCGCGAAGGGGCAACGCGCGTCCGACGCGTGCAGATTCCCGAATCCGCTCGTCAAGTTCTTGGATCCATCGCTGGATCCTCTTCGCTTTGCGTTACAGGCGATCAGGCAAACGTGTTGTCGTTCAGAGGGTTAGCTGCTCGAACCATTCGCGCCTTTGAGGAACGATTATTGCAGAGCTTCTACGGGGTGGTCCTGCCGTTACTCCTCTGCTGATCGCGACACGTTTCGTGCGGGTGCTCCCGTGGGCGAGCGCGTGGCGGCTCGCCCCGTTTCGAATATCGCCGCCCGTCGGTTTCGATGGCACGCGTCAGCCCCTGAGTTCCGCTCGCGCCAGCCCCCAGGTTTCCCAACGGACGTTTCGATCGCGCGCGCCAGCCCCCGCGTTCCCCAACGGACGTCTCGCCGACCATGTGAAGAGTTCGCGACTATCAACGAGGAGCAACGCTATGCGAAGACTTGGCGCATTTGCCTGCGCGCTCGTGCTGCTCGCCAGCTCGCACGCGTGGGGACAGGCCGCCGGCACTGCCAGTGGCGGCTCGCTCTGGGGCAAGGTGACCGACGAGACCGGGGCCGTGCTGCCCGGCGTCACGGTCGCGGTCGAAGGGCCCTCGCTCATGGGCACGCAGACGAGGGTGACCAACGAGCAGGGCATCTATCGGTTCCCGCCGCTGCCGCCGGGCGACTTCAAGGTCACCTTCGCGCTGCCGGGGTTCAACACGCTGGTGCGTGACGGCATTCACATCACGGCAGCGTTCACGGCGACCGTGGACGTCCAGCTCAAGGTGTCCACGCTCGCCGAGACGGTGCAGGTGGTCGGCCAGTCGCCGGTGGTCGACGCGGTCAACGCCCGCGTGCAGACGAACTTCTCGAAGGAAGTCCTCGCCTCGATGCCTGCCGCGCGCGACATGTGGGCAGTCCTGTCGGTATCACCGGCCATCCAGATGGTGGGCCGCATCGACGTGGGCGGCAGCACGGCCGGCACCCAGACCGCCTACCGCGCGTACGGCGTGACCGGCCAGACCAAGCCGCTCATCGAAGGGATCATCGGCCTCGAAGGCAATGGCTCGGTCGGCTTCTATTACGATTACGGCTCGTTCGACGAGGTGAACATCCAGACGGCGGCACAGGGAGCAGAGATGGCGACGCCGGGCGTCATGCAGGTGTTCATCAGCAAGTCGGGCGGCAACACGTTCCACGGCGACTTCTACACGGACTACGAGAATCGGAACCTTCAAGCGCGCAACCTCACCGACGGCCAGATCGCCCGCGGCGTCCGCAAAGACGGGAACATCGTCTGGGTCAACCGAGATCTGAACTTCGGTGCGGGCGGTCCGATCATGAAGGACAAGTTGTGGTACTACGGCTCGTTTCGCTACCAGCACATCGAGTTCATGTACCCGACGCTGCCGGATCGACCGTTCCTCACGACGATCAACGACTACACCGCGAAGGTGACCTACCAGCTTCCAGGCAACAACAAGCTGATTCCGTACGTCATGTGGGGCCTGAAGAAGCAGCCGTACCGCCACGACAGCTTGCTGCTGGGCAACACCGCGTTCCAGGAGGGCGAGAAGAGCTGTTGGAATCAGTGGAATCCCGGCTGGGTCTGGAAGCTCGAGTGGAACAAGACCTTCGGCAGCAGTGTCTTCGCCGAGGCCCGCGTCGCCGGCTGGTTCGACGACTGGCACCAGTCGGCCCGGAGCAGCGACCCGCGCAAAGAGGACCTGTCGACCAACCAGGTCTTCGGCGGCAACCGCAACTGGCTCCGCCACCAGAACCGGCCGCAGTCGACTGGCGCCATCAGTTACTACAACGACCGCTGGGGCGGCAGCCACAACTTCAAGTTCGGCTACGAGCTGCAGATGGACCAGTCGCGGGTGAAGGATTCCTCCTATCCGGGGAACGTCGTCAACGTCCTCAGGAACGGCGTGCCGAGCGAGGTGTACTTCCTCGCCTCCGGCGTCGACTCGGACAGCCGGCTCTACTGGTACAGCGGGTACGCGACCGACACGTGGACCAGGGACCGGGTGTCGATCAACGCAGGGCTGCGCCTGGATCACTACCGGCACATGTATCCCGACCAGAAGCGCCCGGCCAGCCGGTTCTACACGGCGGAAGCGTTCGCCGGTCGCGACCTGACGAGCTGGAACTTGCTGGCCCCCCGGATCGGCCTGTCGTGGGATGTCAGTGGCGGCAGCAAGAACGTGCTCAAAGCCAGCTATGGGCGCTACTACTGGAATCGCTCGGCACGAGACTTGGTACCCAACGCCAACCCGAACAGCGAGCTGCAGTGGCGTCGATACCGCTGGACGGACCTCAACGGGAATGGGGTGTGGGACCCGGGTGAGGAGGGGGCGCTCCTCGCCACGCGCGGCGGCGTGGCGACCCAGGATATCGACCCGAACCTGAAAGACACGTACACCGACCAGGTCACGTTCTGGTTCGAGCGGGAGCTCGCCGAGAAGTTTGGCATCCGCGCAGGCTTCGTGTGGAACCGCCACTCGCGGCGGGACGCGACCTGGAACGTGCTGACGCCGCCCGAGGCCTACACGATTCCCGTGCAGGTCATCGATCCCGGCCCTGACGGCAGGGCGGGCACGGCTGACGACGGGCAGGTGCTGAACCTGCTGAACCTGAATCCGGCGCTCATCGGCAAGACGTTGAACATGTTCATGAACGTGCCGAACTACCACGAAGAGGCCCGCAACATCGAGTTCGTCGCGAACCGGCGGTTCGGCAACCGATGGTCGATGACCGCGAGCTATGCGGTGACGTGGCGTAACGACCACAACGCGATCCCGTACAACCCGAACGGGGCGCCGCAGAGTGGCTACATCCCGATGACCTTCATCAAGCTGAGCGGGTCGGTCGAACCGGGATGGGGCCTGCGGCTGACACCGCTCGTGCGCTACCAGTCGGGGACGCCGTACGGCCGACGGGCGAACGTGTCGATGAACTACGGAACGCAGACCGTGCAGGTCGAGCCGACGGGCACGCGCCGGATGGACGCGCCCCTCATCTTCGACCTTCGGACCGAGCGGAGGTTCGCGCTTCCGAAGGACACCGCCGTTTCGGTCCTCGTCGACGTGTTCAACATCGCCAACTCGAACGCCGAGGTCGACATCAACATCGTGTCAGCCAGCACCTACCAGTGGCCGATCGCGGTGTTGCCGCCGCGCGTAGTCCGCTTCGGCGCGAAGTTCTCCTGGTAAAGGCCTCCTGCGGGGCCCGGGCGGCGCGCCGCTCGGACCCCCCCTCCGCATCCGGGCCCTTCTGCCTGCTTGACACCTCTTGCCCGCCGCGCGTACAGTCGCGGCCTTGCCTGGGCCTCGTTCCCTACGGGCCGTTGCGTTCGGCCCCCGGAGAGCACTCATGAGCAACAAGATCAACCGTCGTGATTTCGTGCGGGCCGGCGCCGCCGCCGCCCTGGCGGCCGCGGCGCCGCGGGTGAGCTTCGGCCAGGCACCCGCGGTCGTCGCGCGGGCCGTTAGGCCGGTCGTCATCGCGGCCGCCAACGGCCACCGGGCGAAGGACGCGGAAGGCCTGACCTCGGTCGCGAAGGCGTTCTCGATGATCACCAAGGGCTCAGACGTCCTCGATGCCGTCATCGCGGGCGTGAACATCGTCGAGCTCGATCCAGAGGAGTCGGGGGTGGGCTACGGCGGCCTGCCCAACGCTGACGGCGTGGTGCAGCTCGACGCATCCTGCATGCACGGGCCGACGAAGCGGGCCGGGGCGGTCGGCGCGATCGAAGGGGTGCGGACGCCATCGCTCGTGGCCAAAGCCGTCATGGAGTACACCGATCACCACCTGCTGGTTGGCCAGGGGGCGCAGTCCTTCGCGCGGAACATGGGGTTCAAGATCGAGGACGACTTGAACACCGAGAAGTCGCGCAAGGCGTGGCTCGAGTGGAAGAGGCGCACCGACCCGGCGCACTACCTCGACCCAGCGAAGCGATCCGAGCTGGGGCTGACGGTGACGCTGCAGATGGCAAAGGAAGGGCTGATCGATCCCGACTCGGTGTGGGGCACGATCAACTGCGACGGGATCAACGCGAAGGGCGAGATCTGCGGCGTGACGACGACCAGCGGCCTCGCGTTCAAGATCCCCGGCCGGCTCGGCGACTCGCCGATCCTCGGCGCGGGCCTGTACGTGGACGGCGAGGTCGGGGCGGCCGGATCGACGGGCCGCGGCGAGGCAAACCTCTACGGTCTCGGCTCCTACCAGATCATCGAGAACCTTCGGCGTGGCATGCACCCGAAGGACGCCGGCATGGACGTCCTGAAGCGGATCAAGGCGAACACCATCGAGAAGCGGCTGCTCAACGCGAAAGGGGATCCGAACTTCGGGATCAACTTCTACATCCTGAACGCGAAGGGCGAGCACGCGGCCGTAACGATGTACGGGGGCGTCGCGCCGCGCGAGCCGCGCTACGCCGTCTGCGACGAGAACGGCCCGCGAACGGTAGCGTGCGACGCGCTGTTCCCCGGCCGGCCGATGACGGAGTGACGCCTGCGGCTCTGGGGAACGGAGAACGAAGAACGCAGAACGACGAATTCGGGCGACTCTCTGTTCTATCTTCCACGTTCGGCGTTCGACGTTCCGCGTTCGACGTTCTACCCGATCCCTACTTGATTACGTTGTACTTGCGCAGTACCTCCCGCACCTTGTCGATCGGGATGGCGTCGGCCGTCGTGCCGCGGCTGGTCACGGTCGTCGCCTGGAACAGCGAGTTATAGACCGCCTCTTCGGTGGCTTCCAGGGCCGCCTGGAAGAGCGGGGACACACCGTCGGGCGGCAGGATGGCGTGCGGCCGCGGGGCCGTCTCGCCGAAGCGCTGCCGGACCTCCGGCGAGGTCGAGAAGGCGATGGCGAAATCGCCGCTCCCGTTACCGTAGGACGAGCCGGTGCGGGCGAGGCCGAACAGCGCCCGCGCGGCCACGCGCCGCAGGTCGCGCGCGTCGGCGGGCGCATCGGTGGCCACCACGATCATGCAGGAGCCGTCGAGATTGTCTCCGCCGCCGGGCGGCGTGGGCGACGGCGAGAACGCGTAGCGGCCCAGTTCCTTGCCGACCGGGGCCCCGGCGATCGTCAGCACGCCCCCGAAGTTCGTCTGGACGAGCACCCCGAGCGTGTAGCCGCCGTAGCGCTGCGGCAGCACCCGTGACGAGGTGCCGATGCCGCCCTTCCAGCCGTAGCAGCGCGTGCCGGTGCCCGCACCGACGGCGCCCTCAGCCACCGGCCCTTCCGAGGCACCGCGAATGGCCGCGAGCACGTGCTCGCGGGTCACGTGGAACCCGCGGATGTCGTTCAACCCGCCGTCATTGGTCTCGCCGACCACCGCGTTGACCGACCCCACCTTCTCGTTGCCAGGCTGCGCCAGCGTGTAGGCGACGACGGCCTCGACCGCCGTGCCGACGCTCAACGTGTTGGTCAGCACGATCGGCGTCTCGATCGTGCCGAGCTCCCCGACCTGGGTCGACCCGGCCAGCTTGCCGAAGGCGTTCCCCACGAACACCGCGCCGGCCACCTTGTCCTGGAAGAGGTTGCCGGCGTGGGGCAGGATCGCCGTCACGCCCGTCCGGACGGTGTCGCCTTCGACGACCGTCGCGTGGCCGACGCGGACGCCCCGAACGTCCGTGATCGCATTGAGTGCCCCGGGGGGAAAGACCCCCGGCTCGATCCCCAGATCGCGCGCCCGTGGCCGGCGCTCGTCGCTGCGCCCAACCGTGGTCACGACGGCAGCGATCACAACCGCTCCGAGAAGACAGCGAGCAACAGCGTGCATCTCCACACCCTCCCGCGCTTCATGTCGCGCGCCCTCCAGGCTGATGACCGCAGTACTCTAGCACTCCCAGCGCGGCAAGGCGGACTCTCGGCTAGGACGCGGTGTCTTGCAGGCAACGATGCAGCGATGGTGGAACCGCGCCCGATCGGCATCGGGCTGGCGTGCGAGCCTCCGCGCACGTTCCATCTCGAGTCGGCTGAGCGCAAGATCGTGCGTTTCGCGCGCGCGCCGCTGCTTCGCATCGCCTGCCGCATGAGGCGATCGTCGATCTCGATGGTGGTCCGCCTGGTCGCCACGCCTGGTGGGTCGAGCCCTGATCGAGGGGATCATGCGGGTTGTAGGTGCATACCGAGACGGCGCCCAGCCGTGCGAATGCGATCGTCCAGACTGAGGAGCTCCAGCCCCGCGATCGCCGAACGCGCGGCCAGCGCCGACGCAAGGTGAATCGCATCGAGCGTGCGGACCGGCTCCCCTGGAAATGGTCGCCTCGCGCGGTCCACGATGTCGGCACCGATTCGCAACACATTCCAATGCGCCGCCGCGGCATTCAGATGCGCCCGGCGGTCGGCAGCATCGGCCTCGGCGATGTCGCCACGTGTGACGGCGCGGATCAGCACCCGGTCGCACTCGATGAGCGTGAGATCGGAAGCGATCACGATCTCCGCGCCCGCCAGCACTTCGCGGACCCGCGGAGCCGCTTCTTCACCCAGCAACCAGGCCAGGATGGCGCTTGACTCCGCGTAGACGTTCACCGGAACCCACGCTCCTCATCGAGGAGCTGAGCGGTCCGGCGCCGCCGCAGGAGGCGCGGCAGCGCCGGATACGGAGCCGCGTTGTTCGGCGCGCCGAGCGTCATCAGACCTCTCCTCGCGAGAGCGATCAGTCCGGAGGGGACCGCGTGCTCGGCGGCTGCCTGTCCGGGAGGGTTGAGCTCTGCGACGACTTCACCTCGATCCGTCACGAGAACCCCCTCGCCGGACCGGACCTGCCGAACGTACTCGCTCAAGCGGTTCTTCAGCTCTCGAAGGCCCACAGCTCGCATGACCCAATGTAGCTTCATGAGGCTACATTGTCAAGCGCTCCGAGCATTGTCCGGTCGGCCCGCATGGAGAGCAAACCCGCCTCCGGACCTTCGATGCGCAATGACCTCAGAAGCCCGGCGGCCGCTCGGCCGCGACACCGAAGGCGCGCTCGAGGGCGATGCCGGCACGACCGAGCGTGCCCTCGTCGAAGAGGCGGCCAATCAGCGTGATTCCGTGCGGCACACGCCGCCTGGGCGAGAAGGTCGGCAGCGGGTGCGCCGGATCGGGCGCCCAGTCGCTGCGCGCCCGGTCCACCTCGACGAAGCCTGCGCGCAGCGTGAGCGAGGGATGCCCGGTGAAATTAGTGATGGTGAGGATCTCGTCGCGCAGCGAGGGAACGAGCAGGAGATCGACGCTCGCGAAGACGCGCGCCATCTCCTCGGCCACCTTGCGCCGCAGCCGGTCCGCCTGGACGAAGTCGACCGCCGAGAGGAAGCGCGACTGGCGGAAGGTATTGGGCCAGGCGTCGGGCACCTGCATCGCGAGCGCGTCGACGCCGCGGGAAAGCGTCAGCTCCTCGAAGGCGGCCGCCGCCTCGGCGAACAGGATGATGCTCAGGGAGCCGTACGCCCAGTCGGGAAGCGTCACTTCGACGGGCACCATTCCCACCCGCCTCGCCGTGTCGAGCGAGGCGCGGTCCACGTCGGTGGCCGGCGGGCCGCTCATCCAGGCCGGCAGATAGCCGACGCGCAGCCCCTGAACGCTCGCCGTCGCGTCGAAGTCGAGCCTGCTGGGCACGCTCGACAGGTCACCCGCATCCGGACCGGTGATCGCCGCGAGCACGAGAAGTGTGTCCTCCACGCCGCGCGCCATCGGCCCGAGCTTGTCGAGCGACCAGCAGAGCGTCATCGCGCCGGTGCGGGGCACCCGGCCGAAGGTGGGGCGTAGGCCCGCCACGCCGCAGCGCATGGAGGGCGCGACGATGCTGCCGCCCGTTTCGCTGCCGATGGCGAACGCGACGCAGGCCGCCGCGGTGGCCGCGCCCGGACCGGCGCTGCTGCCCGACGCGCCCTCCTCGAGAAGCCACGGGTTCATGGTCTGACCGCCGAACCAGACGTCGTTGAGCGCGAGCGCGCCCAGGCTGAGCTTGGCGATCAGCACCGCGCCCGCGTCGTGCAGCCGCCGGACGACCGCCGCATCGGCGCCGGGGATGCGGTTGCGAAACGGCTCGGCGCCGTACGTGGTCGGGATGCCGGCGGTGTCGACCAGGTCCTTGGCTCCCCAGGGGATGCCGTGAAGCGGGCCGCGATACGTGCCGGCGGCGATCTCAGCATCCGCCCGCCGGGCCTCGGCGAGGGCACGATCGCGCGTCACCGTGATCGCGCAGCGCAACTTCGGGTCGAAGCGATCGAACCGCTCGAGGTAGATGCGCGTGAGCCGCTCGGATGAGAGCGCCCGCGACTCTATCCACCGCGCGAGCGACGTCACCGGCGCGAAGGCAATGTCCTCGTCGCGCGCCGGCAGCGGACCCGCCGCCGGCCGGCTGCGCACGACGCGGTCGTGGGCGGGGCCCACGGTGAGGCCGGGCAGCACCGGGTCCCATCGGGTGGCAGGTGAGACCGTCGGTTCGAGCGTGACCGTGCGAGGTCCCGTGCGCCGCTCGTAGAGCGGGGCCATCGACACGCGCCAGTTGCCCGCTGCCTGTTCGCGCTCGGCCGCGGTGTACTGGACCTGCACGAGCTTCTCGGCCTCGGCGACGGTGGCTGCGCTGACCACCGGCCCGACCGGCGGCGCGGCCCCGAAGACGGGCGGGGAGCCTGGCGGCGGCTGCATGGGCGCGTCGCCGGACGCGCCGGCGCCGGCGGCCGTTCCTGCGGCGACGACACCGACGAGGCCGACCGCGGAGCGGGTCAGGAATTCCCTGCGCGAGCTGGCCATCTGCGTTCCTTTCTCTCGTCCAGATACTGCCGTCCACATTGCGGTGGCCGGGGCGCATCTCGAGCAGCCAACCATGCGAGCCGCACGGTCGCGACCGGCCGTTCACAGACTCCCCCCGGAGGGCCACACGTCGAAGAAGTGGAGCGAGGGCGTTCTCTCCCCTACTCGGCCCGCAACGCAATCATCGGGTCCACCCGCGTGGCCCGCCGGGCGGGGACGAACGTGGCGGCCAGCGAGACGATCGTCACGAGCGCGACGACGGCGCCGTAGGTGACCGGATCGCGGGCGCTGACGCCGAACAGGATGTTCCCGATCGCGTCGCGACCGACGGTGGCGAGCCACAGCGACAGAGAGAGGCCGAGCATCACCCCGAGGCCGATCTGCCGCGAGCCCTGCTTGAGCACCATCCCCATGATGCGGCCCTGGTCGGCGCCGAGCGCCATGCGCACGCCGAATTCCTGCGTGCGCTGGTTGACCGAGAACGACATGACGCCGTAAATGCCGACCGAGGCGAGCACGACGGCGACAACGCCGAAGATCCAGAACATCATCGCAATGATGCGGTTCTGGGCGACGAAGCCGTCGAGGTTCCTCTCCGGCGTGCCGACGAAGTAGAGCGGCAGGTTCGGGTCCACCTTGTTGACCTCGCGCCGCACCGCGTTGGCCAGCCTGTCAGCGCGCTGGCCGCCGGCCGGCTTCACGATGACGGTGGCGAACCGGCTCACGAACGGCGCCGGCAGCGCCGGGCCGGTCACCGTGGAATAGAACGGAACGTAGAAGCCGGAGTCGTCCACGTTGGGGGGGTTGAACGGCCCGAGCATGCGGACCGTCGTGACGACGCCGACGATGGTGCGCCACGGGCCGAACTGTGTGGTGTTGGGGTCGACGGTACGGAACCGGCGCCCGAGCGCGCTCTCGCGTCCGAAGTGCTTCTTCGCGAAAGCGGCGTTGACGATCGCCACGGGCAGCCTCGAGTCGAGGTCGTCGTCGGTGAAGGTGCGCCCCTCGAGCAGCTTCTGGCCGGTGACGTCGTAGAAGCTGCCGGTGACCTGCTCGAAGTTGGCGTTCGGGCGGTCGCGCTTGTCCCTGTATGGCCTGCCTTCGATCTCGATCGGGCTGAAGCCCGAGAACACCATGCGGAATCGGCTCGTCAGGGCGACGGCCTCGAACTCGGGAGAATTGCGCAGCTCGCGCAGGAGGCGATCGTAGAAGAGCTTGCGGGCCTCCTGCGACGGGTAGTCGCCGTCCATCAGCCCCATCCGGGCCGACATGATGCCGGAGGTGTCGTAGCCGTAGTCGATCGTCTGCTGATTGAGGATGGAACGGAGCTGCAGCATCGACCCGATCAGCAGGATGCAGGTCACCACGATCTGCAACACCACCAGAGCGCGCGTGACGACGCTGATGCCGCGGCTGGTGTTGCCGCGCCCGCCCTCCCTGAGCGCCTGGACGACGTTGGCGCGCGACGACATCCACGCCGGCAGCAGGCCGGACACGACGGCAGCGATGAGCGTGGCGCCCGCGGTGAACGCGAGCACGAGGCCGTCGATGTCGAACGTGATCCACGCCGGCGGCGGATTGTCGAGGTTGCGTATCGAGGCGGACAGCCAGTCGATCGCGAGATAGGCGAGGCCGACCCCCAGCAAGGCGCCGACGCCAGCCACGAGCAGGCTCTCGGTGAGCATCTGGCGGATGAGCCGGATGCGGGTGGCGCCGAGCGAGGATCGGATGGCCAGCTCCTTGGCTCGCAACGTGGCCCGGGCGAACTGCATGTTCATCACGTTCACGCACGCGATCAGCAGCACGCCGACGCAGAACCCCAGCATCGTCAGGAGGGTGCCCCGCAGGGGGCGCGGGGTGAACGTCTTGATGAGCGGCTCGACAAGACCGGTGTTGAACTGCTTGTTGGTGTCGGGATAGGCGTTGGCGAAGCGCCTGGCGAAGGCGTTGAACTCGGCCAGGGCCTGGTCGAGCGACACGCCGGGCTTGATCAGGCCGAGGACGGCGGGGGCGATGGCCCGCGGGTCGTTCCTGGGTCGCACCGGGTACTCGCTGTAGAGCGGGATCCACAGTTCTTCGTTGGTCGGGAAACTGAAGCCCTTGGGCATCACGCCGATGATGGTGGCCGCCGTGCCGTTGATCCGGACCCCTTTGCCGACGATGTCCGGCGATCCGCCGAAGTCGCGCTGCCAGATGCCGTAGCCGATGATCGCGACCTTCTCGGCCCCGGGCTTGTTGTCGGCGGAGGTGAGGTCGCGGCCCAGCATCGGCCTGACGCCGAGAATGCGCAGGAAATTCTCCGTCGTGTACGCGCCGGTGTAGCGCTGGGGGTGGCCGTTGACCGTGACGTTGACGGTCGAGCCGTTCAGGTAGGCGGCCATCAACTCGAAGGACTTCTGCTCGGGCAGGAACTCCTCGAAGTCGATCGCGGAGATCTGGCCGTTCACGCCGAAGAAGGTGGCGCTGGTCGGATCGATGAAGTTGACGTTGGTCATCCGATCGGCGTTGGGAAACGAGAAGCCCCGCAACATCACGCCGTTGACGACGCCGAACTGGGTCGTCACAGCCGAGATGCCGAGCGCGAGCACGAAGACCGCCAGCGCGCAGAAGGACTTCTCTTTGACGAGAACGCGGAGCCCGATGCGAAGGTCCCGGGCGAAGGTTTCAGCGATCATGGCGCGTACCGCGTGAACAGACCGGGCCCATCCCGGCAGTCGAGCCGCGCTCAAAGGAATTAGACGTGTCGCGCGGCTCCAACGTTCGACGAGGGGAACCCTGCCGGCCCGTCGGCTGCTTGGCATCGATCCGCGCCGGGACCAAGCCCGGCGCTTCCGGCCATTGCAGGGGTCTCGCTCACACTCTGCTCGGACTGTCGTTTCTACCGTCGTGCTTCTATTTCGCGATGTGACGATAGGCTGGCCCGGGAGGCCGCCTGGCGGGAATCGTCCACAGGTAGATCGGGTTACCGTCCACCTCGATCTGCTTCTCGGGCACCCAGTCCCCCATGTCCCAGTAGTAGGACACGACTCGGGTGCCGGGCTTCAGGTCGCGCCACAGCTTCGGGCGAAGCTTCAAGTTGACCTCGGGCCACAAGAAGAGCGTCACCACGGTCGCGTGCGCGATGTCCGCCTCGAACAGGTCCTCGTTGCGGAAGGTCACGCGATCCAGCACCCCGGCCGTGCGGGCGTTCTCGAGCGACTCCTTGATCCGCTGCGGATCGATGTCGATGCCGACGCCGCGGGCCCCGAACTGCTGCGCCGCCGCGATCACGATGCGGCCGTCGCCGCAGCCGAGATCGTAGACCACATCGCCTTTGCGAACCTCCGCCAGCTTGAGCATCAGATCGACGACGTGCCGAGGACTCGGGTCGAACGGCACGTCCGGCGTGCGCAGAGGCGTTCGCTGCGCGAGCGGGAACGCCAGGTACAGGATGAGAAGCGAGCACAGCAGAAGAGACGTTCTGGCGCGGTTCATGGCGGTTCACCCCTCTCGCCACGGTGTCGGAAGCGCAGGCGAGCGGATCCTACCACCAAGTCTGAGCCTGGAAGCGCGGAAGCCTACTACGGGGGAGTTGATCGCA
>Ga0315282_10007083_pt1 | contig 18550 bp, 12 predicted proteins | sample YL17G07_20_MG_FD_203693 | JGI IMG/M metagenome (GOLD analysis project Ga0315282, IMG submission 203693) | Sediment microbial communities from Yellowstone Lake, YNP, Wyoming, USA - YL17G07_20 | ecosystem: Environmental > Aquatic > Freshwater > Lake > Sediment | place: USA: Wyoming | collected...
TTCCCAGTCGAACCAAATACCTGTATTTCTCCCAGAATCTCCATGATGATACCTTGGCGAACAGACGAAAACACCTGGAACAGGAATATGATGAGGCACTGAGTCTGTGGAAAACAATACAAGAGAAGAAACGACCACGTCAGAAATACCGCAACAGCAACCACTTCCTCCAAACACACCTCTCCTACACCTTCCCCCTCACCGGTTTATCCCGTGAGCAAGCCATAGCACGTGCCTTGCAGCTTTCCATAACCGGAAAAGAAGGATTTTTTGCACTAGTTTCAAACAAAGATTTCTCACTTCACGAAGCACTCCAATATTACCGTGAAAAGGACGGTGTGGAGAAGCTGTTCAACAGCATTAAAAACGAACTCCATATCCGTCCCACACGCTGCTGGACACAAGAGGCAATCGATGGATCCATCCTCATCGTATTTCTTGCTCAGCTTGTCATAAGCATGCTACGGTACAAACATGACTTGTTGCGTCATGTTTCTACAAAATTCATCATGCAAAGCCTGAGCAATTTCGCACTTACCATCATCATGGGAAAAAACTGGGTGAAAAACCGTGTTTTTTCCAATTTTGATTGGATTAATACCCTTATTTTCTGTGGGAAAACACCGGGATCATAGGTTTTTAGGCTTGTTTTGTTGGCTGAAAACCAGAAAATAGTGTGAAGTGCGAAATGTGTTCTAATCAAGAAAAGAACGGTCAACCGCGAAAGTCAGGTTTCGAAACCCAGGGAAGGTTTCGAATATTTTCTTGGCAGTACATGATTTGCGTATGATCTCCGCGGTTTCAACCGAATACCGTTTCGGGATGTTCACCAAGAAGTGAACATGGTTTATGGCGAAGCTGAAGTCATCGAACTCGAATCCGAATCGTTCCAGGTCAAGGAACGCTCGAATGCAGGTGTCGATGTAAATTTATTTTCGAAAACAGTTATATCTGTTGTGGGAGACAAACATTATCGTTACCCAGTTATTGCGGGTCTTACCCGCAATCTTTTTAGGGCTGCCGCTAATTACATCTATCATATAATTTTTTAATTCTGTTGCGTCTGTGAAGGGCAGGCGAATACCTGCCGCACGCGACAAAATATTAATGGTTTATCTGAAGAAAAAAGAGATGCGACTTTTCATCTGCGGGTCTACGTTTCATACCACGCAGTATTCCCAATCGCAACTATAAAAATTACGCAACATTTTACAAAAATCTTTTTATTATTTTCCTTATTATATTAAATTTAAACCCTATTTTATTTTCAACTAATATCAATAATTGTAAATCCTCTTTGCCATAATTTTTTGATACGAGAATAATAAAAAAATAAGTAATTATTAGAACTGAACAGATAAGTAATTTAAATAGAAGAGGAAGATTTTCAAGTTGGAAAGAAACTATAAAATAGTAAGATATAGATATTATTATTAGTGATAATATTGTATGAAAAACAAGGTCCTTTCGAAATGGCTGAATTTTTGAAATTTTATATAGATAGACTCCATCTAAAATATTTATTATAGCAAGCGAGATTATTGTTGAAAGAGCAGCACCTTCTATTCCAAATAATGGAATTAAAAAATAATTTAATATAATATTGAAACTTCCACAAATCAAAGTAAAAAACATTATTATTTTAGTCTTACCAAGAGCTATTACTGTAGATCCATTTGGTCCTAATAATAAATAAAACCACCATCCAATTGTTAAAAGTTGTAAAGCTTTTGCAGCCGCTAAATATTTTTCTCCAAAGAATATTGATATCGCTGTTTCAGGAAAAAGCAGATAAAATATAAGAAGAGGAAATGTTAATGCAAATAACCATTTCGTTAATACCTGATAATCTCTTTTAAGCTCATTCATTTTATTTTCAGCAAACAATCTGGTAGCAATTGGTTGAAAAATGAAAATTGTTATACTCAGAAATAAACTTAAATATTGGGCAAGGGACAAAGCTGCATTATATAACCCTAACTTTACTTCAGTTGAAAGTATGCCTAACATGAGTTTATCTGAACCAGTAATTAAAAAAAATCCAAGACCAGAAAAAATGATTGGCCATGAAAAAGAAAGAAGAAATCTTATTTGTAATTGTGGTTTTTTTTCTTTTTTGATAGGAGATGGTAAATTTTTAAGAAGGTAATATATTGCAACGAAGCAAGTAATTATTGCAGAAATAGTGTAAGCAATCATGACGTAATTAAAAGACAAACCAAGGTAAATGACAAAAGCAAAAAAAGAAACCTTAAGAAAATTCCCTAAAATATTTGAGAAATAGACATTTTCTTTTGTACTCTCAAAACCTCTAAAAATTGCTATTATTAGTGAAATGATTGCACTGAAAGGTAGACCAATCACCGCTATTTTAATAATAATCGTAAGTTCTTTAATGTGAAAAATCTGAATGGCAATAAAATCAGACAAAAAATATAATAAAAATGCAAATATTGTACTCGAAATACTTACCACAATAAGTGAAGAGTTGATTGTTCCCTTTACTTTTTTATTATCTTTTTTCCCTAGATAATAAGAAACAAATCTAGGGCATCCATCGGATAAACCCAAAGATGAATAATTTAAAAAAAATGAAACAATAAATATTGTTAGTCCATATAAACCATACTCCCCTACTGAGTAGACTCGTGCTATTAGTATTGAACTGATTAAAGCAAGAATTGCCCCAATTATTTGGCCAAAAAAGAGAATGCCCGTTCCCTTAGCTGCGATTTTTAAATTATCGTCAAGCATTGGCCCTCTAATTTTTTCTTCTTTATTGTAAGTATCCTTTGATATAGTTAGACAATCGTCTGCCTTTTTAATTTCAATGCAATTATTTGTTTTATTTCTAGCGAAAATCTTGTAAGTATACATCTATTTCTCCAATCACTGATGCCAATTCCAATACTTTTAAGGGACTCTTATTTTTAAGAATATACCAGAAGAAAAAGACACCTATTTTAACCTTCGTAAAACACTTTCAAAAAATTTCTTAATTCTTAAGAGATTTTTTCCATGCACCTCCGGCTATTTTTATTGGTACATATTCGATATCTTTTTTAGAGATATAATTAAGAAAATCGCTAAAACCTTCGAAGTAATTTTTATTAATCAATTGATGCGAAAGGTTCAGTCCAGTGCCAAGAATTTTACTCATGAGTTCATATCTTTTTTTCTCGAAAAGCTCATGTTTCCTTCTAAATATCCCAAAAAAATCAGATAATCCTTGCCAGGGATGGATGGATATAATAATTATTTGATCATTAACATTTTCATAGAAAAAGTCAAAAAGATCTTTTTCGTAAACTTTCCATCCTTGTAGTACGGTTTCTCCATATTTAGGTCCTGCATTCCGAATTCTGTTTATGGGTATTTCTAGGATTTTACAATTTCCTTTTTTACGATGATCTTCATAAGACGGAAAGTATGGATGATAAGGTGCGCCAATATGATTGTTCCATTCTACATTGGACACAATTTCATTAAGATCAGGTATTACAGATGAATCGAACTGGATTGAATTCTTCTCCAATATTTTTAATATTTTTGCATTTAAATGATAACGTTCTGCTCTAAAAGAAACAATGTCATATCCCATCTCTCTCAATTTTTCAATTCCACTCGTTATTATTTTTTCTTGTTTCTCTTCAGTAGACCCAACAAGACCATGAGCATGATATCCGATTTCATGTCCACTCTCTTGTATTTTTTCTATAAAGTTTGGATATCGAGATGCAATCTTCACAGACATATCCTCTTCAATAAAAAAAGTAGCTTTCACATTATAAAGTGAGAATAGTTCTAGCAATTTTGGCAACACTAATTCAATACCATAATATGTTGAAGTATTAATACCAGGAGCATCCCCTTCTGTATCTATAGTATAACAAACTTTCTTCATTTTATCTTTCTCAAGGATTATTGTATTTGAAGAATAAATTCCTTCAATTCAAATCAGAATCATCTTTTGTAATAAACCATTTATCCTTGCGGATGGAGGACCATAATACCGCTGGGCGTTCCAGCGGTTAGGCCTGGACTGGGAACATCAGACTTTCAGAGAGCGAAATTATATCGAGTAGTGATACAACCAGTATAAAGGTCGTGTGAAGCGCTTCTGGAAATGTTTTCCATACCATGGCTCCTTACATAGTATTAGTCAATGGTCTACTGCCTATATAGAACTGTATAATTTTCTATTGGAGGAGTTTAAAGTTGACAGTCTCGTAATAGAATGAATAAACATCTTATATATAATTGAAATAGATTACGATGCTGAGTTGAAAAATATGCAGATCGGGATTGATAGACCAATATTTATTATTGGAGTTGGCAGATCTGGGACAACAATTTTGTATAATTTACTTTCTATGCATCCAGAATTGTGCTGGTTTTCAAGATATTCAGATATGTTTCCTGGAAATAATTATGTAGCAACATTTCATAGAGTATTAGGATTGCCTTTTTTTGGTACTATAATGAAAAAATCAATTATTAGTCGTAATCCAATTAAATTTTTACCCATTCCATCTGAAGGAGATAATATCTATCATAAATATTGTGGATTTGAAGACAAACTTAAAACAACAGAATTGGATAACTATTCAGAATCCGAAAAGAAATTAAAGAAAGTAATTCAAGGGCATTTAAAAGCTACAGGTAAAAAGAGGTTTTTATCAAAACAAACCGCAAATAATCAAAGAATCAGGTTAATTCATAGTCTGTTTCCTGATGGATATTATATACATATTATAAGGGATGGTAGAGCAGTTGCTAATTCGTTAATTACCGTCGACTGGTGGAAAAAAATTGATATTTGGTGGTTTGATGGTAAACCTTCAAAATGGGTGGAAATGGGTAATGAACCTATTGCGTTGGCGGGCTTGATATGGGAGCGAGAAGTTGAAGAAATATTAAAAAACAAATATTTATTTAATAATAAATATTTTGAACTAAGATATGAAGATTTATGTAATAACCCAAAAAATATGATTAAAAATATTGCTAATTTTTGTGAATTAAGTTGGCCAAATGGATACGAACAACTGCTTCCAACAAAAATGGATAATATGAATGATAAATGGAAAAAAAATTTATCGGATAGCCAAAAAAAGATACTTCTCGATACAATTAAAAATTCTTTAAAAAAATATAATTATGTATAGTAGATTATATTTAAAATAATATCTTTCGAATAAATAGAGAAAATTTAAATTGTATTGGTACAATCATAAATCAAACTAAAAGGTAATTTGTTATGTATTCCTCAATACTAAAGAAAATCATATATCCTTTCGTAGAGATACGATATCCCTCCTTAAAACAAACAATGGACAAATTATCAATACTTGAAAAAACTCAATGGCGGGATCCGTTAGAAATTCAACGCTTTCAGCAAAAAAGGCTCAGAGCAATCCTTTTACACGCATACAACAATGTGCCTTATTACCACAATCTTTTTAAAAAAACTAATCTAAAACCATCAACCGTTGCTTTTTCAGATCTACAGAAATTCCCTATCCTAACCAAAGAAGATATTAGAAAAAACCTCGAAGATTTAAAGGCGAAAAATTACACAGAACATCAAATGATACCTTCTGCAACGGGAGGTTCTACGGGAGAACCTATGAAATTCTATATTGACAGGGAATGGGAGGCCTGGAACGGGGCCGCAGCTTACCGGGAATGGGGCTGGGCAGGCTACCATATAGGAGATAAAATGACGTATGTCTGGAGCTCACCGTATGATGTATCACTCCAACAAAAACTCAAAAACAAACTTTACAATCTCCTCCAACGAATCATATACTTAGACGCATTGAATCTTACAGAAGAAAACTTAAATAACTATGTTAAAACACTTAACAAATATAAACCAAAGATTGTCAACGCGTATGCATCTGCAATCTACCTCATGGCAGAATACCTGAAAAAAAACAATATCACTACCATTCGACCGGAAGCGATCCTTACTAGTTGTGAAACGCTTATTGACAACCAACGAGCAGTCATTGAAGAGGCTTTTGGGTGCGAGGTTTTTGATTACTATAGCGGCAGGGAAACCACGTTCCACGCAGGAGAATGCCCAGAACATTCCGGGTACCATATGGCCATCGAAAACGCTGTTGTTGAATTCATCAAAAATAACGAACATGTCTCACCAGGTGAATCCGGCAAGATAATTATTACAGATCTCTCAAATTATGCAATGCCATTTATCAGATACGAGATAGGAGATTTGGGGACACCCTCTGACGAACACTGCCCTTGTGGACGGAATCTTCCACTGATCAAACAAATCCAAGGACGAATCAGAGACATCGTCACAACACAAAACGGACATTACATCACTGGCGCTTTCTTTAGCACCCTTTTCTACGATGACAAAGGTAATACCAAAGGCGTCAAACAATTCCAATTCATCCAAAAAACAAAAAACCACGCAATACTCAAAATTGTTAAAGGAAATGATTTTTCTCAAACTGAACTTGAAAAAATTATAAAAAAAATCCGCGAAAAATGTGAAAATATGGATATCGAAATTATCTTTGTAGATTCAATCCCACTCACAAAATCTGGAAAATATCGATCCACCATATCAGAAGTGGGGCTTGATTTATGATGACTCATATAAACTATTAAGGAGTGTACGAAAGTATTGACCGGAATATTTGGGTACTATAGCGAATCAATCAATCAAGAGAAGATACTTACTCTACTAGAGAATTTGAAATATGATATAACCGAAACGGCATCAACTCACACCTGTTTACTATGTAAGATTGATATTAAATCGAGAACAGAGAAAAAAACAACTCTAAAGACCGAGAATGGAATTACTATCGTGTCTTATGGTGAAATCTACAACGAGGGTATATCCGACCTCCAAACAACGATTATCAATTTATATAAAACGGGAAACCTTCATCGTTTAAAAGAATTTAATGGTTCTTTTGTGGCTGCTCTCTTCGACGATGAAAAAGATAAAATAATCCTGATAAATGATCGGTATGGAACAATGAATGTGTTCTATTTTTATGATCAAGAGCATTTTTGTTTTGCGCCAAAAATCCGGCTATTACTAGAATTAGGTGCAAAAAAAGAGATACAAAAAGATGCATTGTTTGATTTTTTTATTTTTGGTTTTTTATTGGGAGAAAAAACATTTTTTGAAGATATCCATAAACTCCCTTCCGCATCAATTTTAGAATATTCAAAGGGTAAATTGAAACATACACAATATTGGGATTACGAATTCAATTCTGATAAGTATGATACAAGACCTAGAGAACAGCTTATGGATGATTTAGGGAGATTATGGGAAAAATCTGTGGAGCGCAGAATTAAAAAAGGGGAAAAAATAATTATTCCACTAAGCGGTGGATTTGATTCCCGTGCCATATTAGCAGCAGCTTTGAAGTATTGCTCAAAAGATAATATTATCACGTTTACTTTTGGTGAAAAAGGGAGTTTTGATTTTGAAATTGCGCAAATAATAGCACAAAAAACAGGGGTTAAAAACGTTTCATTAGGGATTGAAAAAGAAGATTTCGAGAAACAATATACAATTTCTTTAAAAGACTCCGAAACAATGATTGATGCGACTCCATACTGCGCGATAAATGGCTATCAGAACCTGAAAACGTTTGGAGATCGAATTCTCAGTGGCTTCATGGGCGGAGAGATCATGGGATCTCTTATTACACCTCAAATGATGAAGGTCCGTTTAAAATCAAAACAGGATTACAACCGAGCGGGTAATTTTATTTTTAACTGGAGACGGAGATATAACCATAAGATAGTAACGAAGTTATGTAGTCCCATAAGTAAGTACATAACAGATTATCGACAATCCTTCAACCAGACAACGAATGATTTACATACAATCCAAAGCAAGGATTTTATAAATTATTGTACACGTTGGCTCTATAAAAACGAAGAGAGGAATTATACCTCATTCTGCGTATTACGATTTCGGAATCTCTTTGACTTTTCCATCCCTTTTTTAGATAACGATCTCGTTGATTTTCTACTCACACTCCCTCCGGAATTCAGAATACAGAAATATCTTTATAAATCAATGCTTCTCAAAAGATACCCTGAATTATTTACACTCCCAACAAAAAATAATTATGGTCATGGAATAGATGCTGATGATGTTACCATCTTTCTTAGTAAAATTATCTTACAGTTGAAAAGAAGAACCAATATCGTTTGTAATAAAATAATGAAAAGAAATATTTTCCAAGATAAAAATATTAATTATATTGATTATGATGACTTTCTTAGGACAAATAAAGAATATCGGGAATTTATAAGCCGCTATATAAATAAAGTAAAAAACAGGGAGTATTTTAATAAAGAATTTATTGAAAATATCTGGAGATTGGAATTGAATGGGAAAAAAAATTATGCGACGTTCCTGGGTTTATTAGTCACCTTTGAATTATTCTTAGAACAATACGTAGATGGTCCAGAGATAAAACAACCTACTAACAAATAGTTAAAAAAGGAAATTACTGTTTTACTAATTTTTTTATCAGTGCAATATCCTCGGAAGAAAAACCTCTCATAACATATACCAATCCAAGATACAGAAGACCGCCACCAAGAATCAACACAAGAAGATTATATCCATGAAAGAAATATAAAACAGCTCCCATAACAAGACAAGCAAAAAGAGGTTGTAAAATAAATCTTTGGAAAGGAATCTTGTGTAAATACCGTGCAGTCAAATACAGATACGCAATCAACAAGAACCCCTCTGCGACAATTGTGGCAACCGCAGAACCGATATAACTGTACCATGGAATCAAAATAAGATTCAATACAATATTAATGACAGCAGTAACTCCCGCAATTATTGCCATTTGTTTTTGTTTATCAATCGCTACCAACAGAAACGCTGAGCATGCATATAAAAATATCAATAAAATATCCCATGCTAAAATCTGAAGAGCAATAATAGAATTGATAAACTCAGGACCATAAAAAAGCAGGATAATCTTATCTGACAAGAGGGTTGTACCAACAGCAATCGGCAACCCAAGGATAAACAAATACTTAAAGGCTTTTTCATATGCGATCTTTAAGGAATTTTTTGAAGAAACAAAATAGTACGACATTATTGGAAGTAGTGCACTCATAAAAAGATGCGGTATCGGCTTAAAGCCATATGTTAAATTTGATGCAGCATTATACCATCCAACAACCGCATCACCCCTCATTACCTCTAGCATAATCGTATCAATTCTGTTATAAACCAATGCGAAAATAGATAACATACCTAGCGGTAACGCGATTTTTATTGTTGTTTTAAAAAATTGTACATCGAAAGCTATTGTTGATTTCACAAATTTCTTCTCACAAATAAGCAAACTAAGAAGGAGATCGGCTATCGCAGAAACAATAAACACGACAGCAAGTTCAAATATCCCACGTCCTAAAAAGAGAACTGCAAGTCCCGCAGAAACTCGTATAAAATTTGAAAATAAAGCGATAAACGCTTCGTATTCCATTTTTTCAAATGCACGGAATGTGATTTTAAACACATCCGAAAACGATGATATTAACAGGTAAATACCAAAAAGATACACGACATTTTTTGTATCAGAAGGATACCCCATCAGATTAATAGTCACTACAATAAAAATAAAAATAATGAAGGATAGCAATATACGGAAACCCAAGATGTTTTCCAGATATTTTCGGGCAAGAGACTTATCCCTGGCAACATCTCGAATCAATAACGTGTTATACCCAAGGTCTAAAAAAATCGTGTAAAACATCACGAATGCTAACGCAAAGGAATATTTCCCAAAAATCACATCACCTAACAATCGAGCAATAAAAATAGATAAAATAATCGAAGACACCGAGATGATAATTTGAGCGGCAAACAATGCGGTGGTGTTTTTTGCAATCCTACGAATGACGCTCATCAAATACCGTTAACACTACAAAGTATAATACTTAAATCCTTTTTTTTCCGCGGCATTTGGGTCAAACATTCTGCGTACATCAATTAATACAGGTTTTTCATTCATGTACGTTTTGATAAAATCAAGTGTATATTCTTTGAATTGATTATGGGCGACAGCAAAAATCACACAATCGTATTCACCCTTTAATTGCCTGCTACCAATGTGGACCCCGAAACGCTCAATTTCCTTTTTGCTCAGTAGCGGGTCAAAACCATAGACCTCACACCCGAATTCTTTGAGTTCTTTAATCATTTCTTTCACCGGTGATTCTCGTGTATCTGGAACATTTTCTTTATATGTTAATCCCATAATCATTACTTTAGATCCCTGTATCACCCGTCCAGCCTCATTGATTCCTTTTATAGCCATTTCAGCGACGTGTTTTGCCATAGAATCGTTGACAGAACGACCAGCAAGTATCACCCTGGAATGGTATCCAAGTTCCCTTGCTTTATATGTCAGGTAATACGGATCAACCGGGATGCAATGCCCACCGACAAGCCCTGGGGAAAACCTGATAAAATTCCATTTCGTTGACGCAGCATCTAATACCTCTTTGGTATCCAATCCTAGCTTACTAAAAATAATTGATAATTCATTCATTAACGCGATATTCAAATCACGCTGGACATTCTCAATAACTTTTGCCGCCTCCGCAGTTTTAATATTTTTCGCAACATAGACCTTTGTAATCAGACCATACAGCGCCGCGAGTACTTTCGTTGTCTCTGGGTCCATCCCTGAAACAACCTTGACGATTTTATCAATCGAATGCCGTTCATCCCCGGGATTCACCCTCTCAGGCGAATACCCTAGTTTGAAATCCTTTCCCATCTTCATCCCAGAGACTCTTTCAATAATCGGTCCTACGAGTTCTTCTGTTACACCAGGGTATACTGTTGATTCTAAAACGACAATTGCACCTTTTTTCAGATTCCGACCGACACCCTCCGATGCGGAAATTACTGGAGAAAGATCGGGTTCTTTTGACCGTGTGACAGGTGTGGGCACTGCGATGATCACTACATCTGCCTTTTTAATTTTTGATGGATCAGCTGTTAATTGTAATCGAGGATATTCCTTCTGTAATTTTATCACTTTTTTCTTATTAATATCATATCCGATGACACGGACATATTTCGAGAATGCTTCCAAGAGTGGCATCCCAACATAACCTAAACCAACGACACACACTACTTTTTTTTTCACTGTTGCTTTTGATACCATGGTATCGTCTCCTTCAAACCCTTTTTTATATCGTATTTTGGAATATATCCAAATGCATCTTTTGCTTTTGAACTGTCAGCAAGAGAATGTTTAATATCTCCAGGTCGAGCATCATCATATATGATATCCATTTTTTTATTACATAGCCGCATAACTGTTTTTGCAAGATCATTAATCGAAATACGTTTCCCGCCCGCGGTATTGAACACACCGGTTGCGTCACTTTCTGCCGCACGAATATTCGCTTGTATAACATCATCGATAAATGTGAAATCCCGTGTCTGCTCACCATCTCCATACACAACTGGGGATTTATCCTCCAATACGTTCTTAATGAATTTTGGGATGACAGCGGCATACTCACTTGAAGGATCCTGTCGTGGCCCATAGACATTAAAATATCGAAGAGAAACGGTCGGGAGATGGAAAACATCAGTGAAGATCTGGCAATAATACTCACCAGTAAGTTTACTCACCGCATAGGGCGAGAGAGGATTTGGAATCATGGATTCCTTCTTCGGTAAGGTCGGTGTATCACCATAAACACTGCTAGAAGAAGCATAGATAACTTTTCGAACCCCAGCGTCTTTTGTGGCAACGAGTACGTTCAACGTTCCATTGATATTAACCGCGTTGGTGGTGAGTGGATCTTTTATGCTCCGAGGCACACTTGGTAGAGCTGCTTGATGGAAAACGTATTCTACATTTTTAAAAATATCATGAAGGAGATCCAAATCAGTGATGCTCCCTTCAACAAACCTGAAATTTTTTTCATCGATAATGTCCTGGATATTCTCTAACCGACCAGTCGATAGGTCATCGATCACAGTGACATGATTCTTTGCATTCATAAGAAATCGCGTCAAATTCGAACCAATGAAACCAGCACCGCCGGTAATAACAACTTTTTTATCCTTCATAACCTATCCTATGTCCTAAGGTGGAACAAGAACGAACACGTCTTATAAAAATCTTCGTTTCCCTGGTTTTAAACACAGTTATGATCCAAACCAAATCATTTTAAAACAATTATACATCAACTCTCTGAAAAACACATGAAGTACAAACGATTGATACTTGGATTAATTGCTATATTTCTCCTTATAACTTTGATGATTTATAGCTTTCAAGAATACGACAAAAACGATCCGCAAATCAAAAAATACAAACAATTATTTAAAAACTCTGAAAACTATAATAATACTGAAATCTCGTTTGTCGCTGAAATAATAACTGTAAATAAAACAGACCACACGTTACGTGTCTTCATTCAAGAAGAACCATACAACTATCCGTCTGTAGAAATAAATGCAGGAGACTTTGATATACAGAATCTTAAAAAAGGAGATCTTATCGATATCATCGGCATTCTCCATGGAAAAAACCAAATGACGGCTACAAAGATTTGGCTCAATGAACCATGGAAAACAGATTTAATCTATCTACAATCGCTTCTGGCGATTCCTTTTATTTTGTACCTCTTTTTCCGAACATGGAAATTTAATACCAAAGCCTGGCGTTTCGAAAGGAGGAAAATAAATGCCTGATTGGCTGACCCATTCTCTTGTCGGTTGGATAACCGGAAAAACAACAAAACGAGAAATTGGTTTAGTAGTGATCGGTTCTTTAATCCCAGACATAAGTAAATTGTATCTTGTATTTGATTGGTTGCTAAATAGCAAAATAGAGCCTTTTTTTCTTCCTATACATACACCCATTGGTGCTGTTCTTATCGCTTGTGTTATCGCGCTCTTTTTCCAGGATATGAAAAAAGCGGTGGTTCCTCTGGGAATAGGTATCACTACTCATTTCATTCTTGATTTATTCCTATTAAATGTCTCTGGAGGGATGCCATTACTCTTTCCCTTCAACTGGACTGAATGGCAACTTAATGTCATACGATCAGATGATTATACTATCACGATTCTTGCAATTCTGGCAGCAGTGGTTGTGTACTTTTTCTATTTTATGTACGAGAAAAGAAAATTAAAACAAAATAAACCCCTATGATTCTACATTTTATCGATTTTTTCTTCAACTCTCGAAACAAGAACACGATCAACCTGCTCTTCTAAAGAAATATCATAGGGTTTCGAAAGTTTTTGTTCTTTGACCATAGTCTTTTTGCGGATTGGTGTTGGGGAGAAATTCTGGGTTAATTTTGTATTTTTTGCATTGAGTTGTTCAATTTTTTTCATATAATGAACCGTTGTTTTGCTTGAAAGGACATCCCGTACTTTTTTTCTGAAAAAGAAAACGAGTCCGATACTTATAGCACACACTATGAAGATAAGGGCGATGCTCAGGTAGGAAAATGAAGCCGATTTTGTATTTACCCTGGCTTCCGTATATGCATTGATTGTCACGTGGAACGTCTTTGTGAAGGTTTTCCCGGTGTTGTCGGTAACGGTAAGAGTCACGAGGTACATTCCTGGTTTTGCGTAGGAATGATCTACCGTTTTTCCTGTTCCTGTTGTACCATCGCCGAAATCCCAGACATATGAAATGATTACTCCATCGGGATCAATACTGCCTGATGCGTCAAAAACAATTGTTTGATTTGCAGATCCATTGTTTGGTGCCTTGATATCAAGTATCGGAGGTTCGTTACTAGTCGCTGGTTCTGATACTGTTACCATCAGTGGGATTGACCAGCTACTATTTAATCCGTTTTGATCCTGAGCGATAACGCGGATAGAATAATTTGAAAGAGAGCTCCATGCATGAGAGGAAGAAACAGTCGTGTTTGAATCTGTAAATACAGACCAGTTGCTGAAGCTCCCATCTCCCCAGTCAAATCGTAATCGGACTTGATCGTTGTCAGGATCTAGCGCAGAGCTGGTGTATGTATAGGTGATTCCACGTTCGATGAATGTCGGACCAATAGGTTTCAAGGGAGAATTTGGTGGATTGTTCTGTGATGGCCCTGATGACGATTGATTTCCACCAGGAGATGAATCTCCTACGCCCTCACCACCAGGAGAACCACCACCCGAAGACTCAACTTCGGTGGTAAACCAATATGATTGATTTGTCCATCGTCCGCTCTCAGTATCTCTGCAGGAAACATACCAATGGTACGTCGTGCCATATGCAAGACCAGATATACTACAGATTTTACTTCCATTGAATTCATTAGTGCCTGAATGAGATCCAATATTAGGGCTCGTGGTAATTCTCCAATTAAAAGCATCACCTTCAGGGTCCCGGATCATAATCACCAGAGATGAGGTGCTGAGAGGGACGCCCACGGAACCATTACTTGGAGTTTCCCCGGAAAACATGACAGGATTGTTCAATGGATTATTTTGGGTGGTAAAAATGTACCATCGTCTCATCCAATTTACCCCATCGGTCGCATTGATGTACCAACGGTAGGTTGTTGAATAGGTAAGAACAGAAATAGTACATTGTTTCGTACCATTGTAAGCTCCTTTTACTGAAGTACTGCTGATGTTAGGACGTGTCTGAATGGTATAATTAAATGATTTTCCTTCAGGGTCTCTTATTATAAGCGAGATACTTGGGGTGCTGATTGGAATATTTGTCGAACCATTTGAAGGAGTCATTCCAGAAAACACCGGGGGATTGTTTATGGGAGGAGATGCAGTTGTAAAGGTGTACCATCGTCGAGTCCAATCATGACCGTCGGTCGCATTGACATACCATCGATATGTCGTTGCATACATAAGACCGGAAATTGTACATGATTTCGTGCCGTTAACCGCGTTCTTTACAGAGGCACTACCAACATTTGGACGTGTTTGAATTGTATAATTAAAATGATCCCCATCAGGGTCTCGAATGGTGAGACTCAAGGATGTGCTGGTGATGGGAACATTAGTCGATCTATTTATTGGAGATAGACCTGAATAAACAGGAGGATGATTAGTTTCTTGAATAGTTACATTTCCATCTGAAACAACAATGGGTATATACCCGCTATTGTTGGTGACTCCAACATTCAACAGATCAATAGCTGAAGTACCTATAGTTGATCTTGCGATGAATGAAATCGTAATGAAGGTTCCTGAGGACGACACTTTTCCTGTACCAAGGATTAAATCATAGATATCTTCAATCGTTCCATCAGAATTATTAATAGAGCCGGGATTGAAAAAAGTTGTATATCCTTGGAAAATATCGCCTTCAGTCACTGAGGTTGCTCGCAAAAGCGATGGGGCAAACGAGATTTTCAACTCAAATGATTTGATCGGTTGTGCAGGGACACAATATACATCAATAGTGAAAGAACCACCTGGATAAATTGCCTGACTTGAAGGATCTATGCTCACTATTGTTTCATCTGAAGCATGCACAGGTATGGTAAGGATATTAATAAAAATAATTAGTGATAGAATAAAATAATGTGGGAAATAAAATTTTTTTTTAGGTGAGTTTTGAACCCCCTTCATTTTATGTCCACCATGATTCACCATAGTGATTTGAAATGAGAATGAGATCTAAAACCTGTATATGGCCGTTATTATCAACATCTTCCCTAATCCACCCAGGCGTACCACTTTCCCCATAATGAATCGATACCATTACTTGATCAAGTACGCTACAAACACCGTCATTATTAATATCCCAATTCGGCGGCAATGAAAAATAATTGTTGCTTGATCTGTTGGAATTCCCGCTTGTATCTTTTGTCCAAATGTAATAAATATAGACCCCGTATTGAGTATAACTGGTCTTATAGTAATAAACGTCCGACCCAAATTTTTTCACCATAGAGAAATTGCGTACTGTTTCATTTGGGTCTGTAATGATTAAACGCACACGATCGATGCCAATATTATCCGTCACTTTGCATGAGGTGTTTTCCCAACCATATGCAGGTTGCGTATCCATGGGATTAGATTTCACAGTCCATATATTCGATATTTGCGGGGGGGTATTATCTCCAGGTGGAATCGTTTGAAAGCTCCAAATTGACCCCGAAGTGGAGGCACCATGATTATCCCAAGCTACAATCTTCCAATAATACGTCGTCGAATATAAAAGCGTCCCAGGATCATATGTAAGACCAGATTGATTTCCTACTACCTTCGGTGGAGAACTTGACGTTCCAAAATACACATCATACGTCACCGTATCACCAGAATCAGGATCGCCACCGGTCCAACTCAAATCGACTGTCAGGGATTGACCAGTGGCACCATTGATAGGAACTGGATTTCTAGGAATAGATGGAGGATTATTTACTGGATCACTCCCGATTGGGGGGATATACACACCAGCATCGGTCCTTCGTTCACTATAAAACGGTGTATCAGTCCGTACACGGGGTGTAGGTGCTTGTGCAAAAGTATCATAGACGCATATGCTGTTGCTTTGTAAGAGGATCATTTCATTTAATCCATCATTGTCAATATCCTGAACAACACTGCAATACGCACCTCCATAGAGAGTATCAATGAGCTGATAGGAAGAATCATATATTTTTACGACAGATCCATTACATGCGATTATCTCAAGATCGCTATCTCCGACAACATTCGCAAAATCTGGTGGTTCCCAACAAATGATATCAGTAAGTGTTGCATCTAATGCCCATCGACCGATATCCCATACTTTTGGATTAGTATGGTAACATGTTATTAATTCTATATTACCATCTTTATCGATATCATTCACTGCTGGCTGGACATGACAGGCTAACCCTAAATCTTGAGAACATTTTCCAGGAACTTTGGAACCATCTGCATTTAAAACATAAATTCCTCCTGTTTCACTCCCCTCAGAGCTCTGTTTCATTCCGATTACTTCAAGCTTTGAATCACCAGTCACATTTACCGGAATCAGACAATGACTACTGCAGGTAATTTCATCATTGTACCATAAAAGATTTAAATTATCATCATAACATCGCATCCCTTTCCCGGATGCTCGATCCGAAACTAGGATTTCATAATTTCCATCATTGTTTATATCAGCACATGAAATACCCCCGTAGCAAGGATAATAGACACCTACCTGGGCAGCAACCGTTCCATTTCGCCCATACAGTTTACTAAGCTTCGCAGTATAGGGCGGCGTGTCATCATGATAGGTTACATAAACATAGGGATACCCGTTTTTATCGGTATCAGCGATGATAAATTGATGCCACCCTGAGGGAACTGAGACATTCCAAAACTCTGTGCCGTTGGTCGCATACCGAGCAATGGTGCGCGTATCCGCGGTTTGTACAACTTCATATATTCCATCGTTATTGAGATCACCAATTGCTAAGGGAACATACCAGTCGACATATCCGACCTTAAAATCTTTTGCCCATATGATATCCCCAGTTAAACCATTGAGACAAACAATTCTCCCTTTCGGACCCGAAGGGTTTTTTAATCCTGCGATAAAAACCTCATCAATTCCATCTCCATTTACATCCTTGGTAACAGGACCAATATACCCATTAAGCCCGGTGATCGTAGTCCATTTTAACGTAAAATCATTTGTTGCAGAAGAAATACCTGATAAACCAACTAGTATAGGAAAAATTATCAAAAGCACCAATATACAGCTCGTCTCAACTTTCCTTCCTACTTTTCCTTCATTCATAGGATTTTTCCCTCTCACTAACCTATTGCTATTTCCTACCATGAAACAGTCTGTCATTGATTGTATTTAAATCTACCGTGGAAGTACGTCAAAAAGGAAAAAATTCCCCTCTGACGAGCATCTCCTTAATCGAGTCCCTCTCCAAGGAGAATGTATTAGAGACATAAATATCTTTTCAATAAAACTTTTTAAAGATAAAATTACCATGATAAAAATCAACACTTGGCATAAATTAACTCGGTTTTACCCCAACCAACATTCTCCAAAGTGATTCGAAATGTACATTAGATCAGAAATCTGAATTGCCCCATTTTTATTCACATCTTCCCGTATCCACCCACATGGACCTGTTTCACCAAAATGGTTGGATATGCATAGAAAATCTAATACATTACAAACACCGTCGTCGTTGATATCCCAGTTAGGCGGATTATCGGTGTATTCATATGCGCCAATGTCATATCCATCTCCCTCCGGTCTGTTATTCTCATCAAAGTCAAATGATAATGGAATAACAGTACCATTATCTATCGCAGGTGACCCTTTCGTTAATCTGAAATTATTCATAAAAAGTGGGTCTCGTAACTGGGGATTATCACCCCAACTCAGGTCCTCTCCATCCATCCAGCTATTATGCGCGACACCTCCGAATCTGAAAAAAAGATTGTTGCTCAACATGATACGAGTGGTGGTATGGGGATAGTACCAAACCCTCATCACATCATATGCTTCCGATGTGAAGATGTTATTTTTAACAACAATACCACCAAGAA
>Ga0315282_10007084_pt1 | contig 18548 bp, 14 predicted proteins | sample YL17G07_20_MG_FD_203693 | JGI IMG/M metagenome (GOLD analysis project Ga0315282, IMG submission 203693) | Sediment microbial communities from Yellowstone Lake, YNP, Wyoming, USA - YL17G07_20 | ecosystem: Environmental > Aquatic > Freshwater > Lake > Sediment | place: USA: Wyoming | collected...
GCGGCGCCTGCTGACGCCGCGCCGTTCGGGTCCAACGACTGGGTCGTCTCGGGCCGGCTCTCCGCGAGCGGCAAGCCTCTTCTCGCCAACGACCCGCACCGCACGCTGATCGTCCCGTCGCTCCGCTACACCGTGCACCTGAACGGGCCGGGCTGGAACGTGATCGGCGCCGGCGAGCCCGCCCTGCCCGGCGTCGCGGCCGGGCACAACGATCGGATCGCCTTCGGCTTCACGATCGTCGGCATCGACCAGCAGGATCTCTACGTCGAGCGGCTGGATCCGTCGGGAGCGGACCGCTATCTGTATCGTGGGGCCTGGGAACCGATGCGCGTGGAACGCGAGCGGATCAACGTGCGCGGCGAGGGGCCGCGCGAGATCGAGCTGCGGTTCACGCGTCACGGCCCGGTCCTCCACGTCAACCGGGCCCGCCATCGCGCCTACGCGCTTCGCTGGGTCGGCAGCGAGCCGGGAGCCGCCGGCTACCTGCGGTCGCTCGCCATCGATACCGCGCGGAACTGGCAGGAGTTCCAGGCGGCCCTCGACGGCTGGAAGGTGCCCTCGGAAAACCTCGTCTACGCCGACGTGGACGGCAACATCGGCTGGGTGGCGGCCGGCCTGGCGCCGATTCGCCCGAACTGGAACGGCCTGCTGCCGGTGCCGGGGCAGGACGGCAAGTACGAGTGGAGCGGGTTCCTGAGAGCACGCGAGTTGCCGCACCTGTTCAACCCGAAGAGCGGCTTCATCGCCACGGCCAACCACAACGTCCTCCCCGACGGCTACCCGCACGCGCTCGGGTACGAGTTCAGTGCGCCGTACCGGTTCGCCCGCATCCTGGAAGTGCTCGGCGAAGGCGCCCGGGTGGGCCGTCCCTTCACGGTTGCCGACTTCGAGCGCCTGCAGCACGACGAGCTGTCCGTCGTTGCGCGCGCCGTGTGCGGAGCGCTGCGCCAGGCGGTCGCCGCGCTGCCGGGCCGGGGAGCTGGAGCCTCGGTGCCGAGCGACGCCGGGCGGGCGGCGCGCATGCTCTCCGAATGGGACGGCGTCCTCGGAGCCGACTCGGCTGCGGCGGCCCTCTACGAGATCTGGCTACCGAAGCTGACGGGCGCGTTCGCCGAGGCGCTGGTTCCCGCGGCCGACCGCTCGCGGGCCGGCGCCGCCCTCTCGACGGACCGCCTGCTGGCGCTGCTCGTTGATGCAGGCCTGCTGGCTGACAGCCCCGCGCTCGTGCGCTCCTGGGTGGACGGCTCGTGCCTGCCGCGGAAGGACAGCGGCCGGCAGAGGGCCGCTCATCCGGCCACGCGTCACATGGCGCTGCGGTTGCTGACGGGATCGACACTCGCCGATGCCTGGCAGGAAGCCACCGTGCGCATGGGCCCCGACCCGAAACAGTGGGCCTGGGGAACGATCCACCATGCCTCGCTCGAGCATCCGCTCGCTTTCACGCCTGCCCGCAAGCAGGTGCTGAACCTGCCGGAGGTCCCGCGCGGCGGCGACGGAACGACGCCCAACGCGACCGGGAACGGGCCGAGACAGACCTCCGGCGCGTCGTACCGGGAGGTGATCGACATCGCCGATTGGGATCGATCGATGACGATCAACGTGCCGGGCCTCTCCGGGCAACCCGAGAGCGCGCACTACGGCGACCTGCTGCCGCTCTGGGCGGCGGGGCAGTACTACCCGATGGCCTTCTCTCGCGCGGCCGTCGAGCAGTACGCCGCGTCGAAGATGACGCTCGTTCCGGCCTCACGTAGCCACTGAGACACGGAGCAGACAGTAACGCGTAGCGGGTAACGAGTAACGAGGGGCTGGACCCTGAGATGACCGGTTCCGGACAGCCCGTCCTCCGCCGGCGTGGCTACATCGACTGGATGCGCGGCCTCGCGATCCTCGTCATGGTGGAGGCGCACGTCGTCGATGCGTGGACCCGTCCGACCGACCGCCAGACGCTGACCTTCGGCTATGCGGCCATCCTGGGCGGCTTTGCGGCGCCCCTCTTTCTCTTCCTCGCCGGCGTGGCCGTGGTGCTGTCGGCGACGGCCAAGGCGCGGAAGCCGGGTGTTGCCGCCGGGGCAGCGGCGGTGCGCCGGCGCGGATGGGAGATCTTCGGGTTGGCGTTCCTGTTCCGTCTGCAGGCGTTTCTGCTGAACCCGGGGGCGAGCCCGGCGGGGCTGCTCAAGGTTGACATCCTCAACATCATGGGACCGGCAATCGTCGCCGCGGCGGCAATCTGGGGGCGCGTGCGGTCCGAGCGTTGGCGGCTCGTTGCCTTCGGCTGCACCACGCTGGCCGTGACCCTGCTGACACCCGTCGTCCGGACGACGCACGTGCTCGATCTCCTGCCGGGCCCGCTCCTGTGGTACTTGCGACCGCCGGCGGGCCGCGCGTGGTTCGCGGCCTTTCCATGGGTTGGCTTCGTGTTCGCGGGCGCGTTCGTCGGCGTGCTGATGACGGGCGCGCGCGAGGAGGTGAGGGCCGTCCGGCTGCATGCAGGGCTGCTCGTCGGCGGGGCGGCGCTGGTTGTCAGTGCGTACGCCGGCTCGTACCTGCCGTCGATCTACGCGAGCTCGTCCTTCTGGACCACCTCGCCGGCCTTCTTCCTCCTCCGCGCCGGCATGCTCACCGCGCTTCTTGGTCTCGCCTTCTTCGGGGAGCGCATCGCCTCACGCCTGGCGCCCGGCCGATGGACCCCGATGCAGCGGTTCGGGCATTCCTCGCTGTTCGTCTACTGGATTCACGTCGAGATGGTGTACGGCTGGTTCAGCCAGGGACTGCACAAGAACCTCTCGGCCCAGACGGCGCTCTTGGCCTACGGCCTCTTCACGCTGTTTCTCTTTGCGCTGGTGGTATTGAAGGAGCGCGTAATGACCGCCGCCCGTCAGCCACGCGCTCAGAAAGCCCCCGCGGGGGTCTCGTCGTAGGGGCCGGCCTTCGGGCTGGCCCGGGCGGGGCCGAAGCCCCGCCCCGACGACGAATGGTCAACCTTCCACACCTTCAACTTCGTCTCCGGGGCGGGCTCTTGTGTCTCGTTACTCGTTACTCGTTACTCGTTGCTGCCCTTGCCGTCAGCTGGCTGTAATGGAGCACCGCGTTGAAGAGCATCCGGAACTCGCCCAGATTCTGCCAGCGGTAGCAGGGATTGGTCGCGAAGAGGATCACGCGGCCGCTCCCCGTCGGCACGTCCACGATTGCCGGCCGGCGCTGGATCTCGCTCGCCCCCTTCATCAACCCGCTCAGCACCGCCTTGTCGCCACCCGGGAACTGCATGATCACCTGGCGTCCGCGATCCTCCTCGGGGACGCGCAGCAGCGGGCCGTTGGCGTAGCGAACCGGGATCGTCTTTTTCGAGTAGCCGTAGAAGATCGGGTTCTCCGGCTGAAGGATCTCGGCCTCCACGATCGGCCCCGGCGCGTAGAATTGCGGCGAGGGCCGGCCGGCGTCGATGCGCCGGGTGATGCCGAACTCGGCCGGGAGGTAACTCGCCGTCCCGAGCGTGAGTAGAACGCCGCCCGACTCCGCGAACTTCTGGAGCTCTTCGACGCCGGCGAGGCCCATCCCGCCCGTGATGTCGTCCGATTCGCCATACATGCCGAACGACTTGAAGCGGTCGCTCGTCTTGTAGGCCAGCGGCTTCTTCTTCGGCTCGATGTCGAAGACGATCCGCTTGCCGCTGCCGCCCTGGTTGGGTACGACGATCACGTCGTAGCTGTCGTGCAGGCGGCCCTGCTTGACCCGCTCCTTGTAGATCAGGTCGTACGCCACCTCGTACTTGTCGAACCCGTACCGCACCCAGCCGACCTCCTGCGTGCTGCCCCATGTGCTGTAGACTGCCAGGCGCGGCACCTTCACCTCGTGCATGCGAACGTCCGGGAGCTGCCCGGCCGCCACCGCGGAAAGCCCCAGCGGCTCGACGGCCGCCTTGATCCGGGCGGCGACATCCCCTGACTGCCCGGCGGCAACGATCAGCGAGCCTGCCGGCGCCTCGGTTGCGCCGACCTTGAAGGCCTTCTCGGCCGCCTGCACCTTCAGGTCTTTGAGCCGGTACCGCAGCGTCGTCAGATTGGCCGACCCGTTGTCGAGGATGACCCAGCTGCCCCCGCTTCCCGCCGGGTCGCCCGTCACCGTCCCGGCGATCTTCAGCTCGCTCACGGATTCGACGGGCACCTGCAGGATCGCCTTGTCGGCAGTCTCCTTCACCTCGGTGTGCGTCATCAGCCCCATCGTCCAGGCGCTGTCGTCGTAGGTGCGGAGGTTCGGGTCGGGGAAGTTCTGCTTCTCGAGCAGGATCTTGGCCAGACGGCCGTACGGCTGGTCCCGCTTGACGATGAAGGAGCCGGCCGGGAAGGTGCCCTCCTGCAGCTTCACCTCGGTGGTCGCGCGTCCGACCTCGATGCCCTGCAGCCGGAGGATGTTGATCAGGAACGCGACGCGCGTCATGTCGGGCTGCCCGGCGGGAACCACGTAGCCGTACGGCGCCTCGGTTTTCCCCGAGTCGATCGAGTGGCGGCTCTTCAGATAGAAGTTCTCCAGGACCACTTTCGGGAAGGCCGCCGTGAGCTGCAGCGCCGAGAGGACGCCGGTCTCCATGTAGTTCGTGTTGTTGCGGATCGACCAGTCGACTTCCGTGTACGGCGGCAGGGGCCGGTACCACTCGCGCGTCGTCTGGCTGCCGCGCATCGGCCCCTCCTCGCCGCCGCGGTCGATCCTCCGCTTCATCGTGTTGGCTCCGCCGTTGCCGAACGTCTCGTACATGCGCAGCAGGCCGTTGTGGTTCGAGGCCATGAACCCGTAGTAGCCGGGCGACCACATGTCGACAAAGGCGTGCGTCCAGACGCCCGGCATGCCGTACTTGGTCATCTGCGCCATCTCGAAGTTCGAGAACCAGGGCAGCTCGCCGTAGAGAATCGGGTCGAGCGTCGGGTTCTGCGGCGCCTGGCCGCTGAAGGTGTACATGAACGGCACCGACTCGTGCAGGTCGTGCACGATCGGCGGGTGCCACTGCAGGTACCAGTCGAGCAGCGCGCGCATGGTCACCTGCGAGTAGTTGATGTCGCGGTTGTTGTCGTGGAGGATGTACTTGCCCCAGAAGGGCGGCCCGCCCACGTTGTCTTCTTCGCCGGTCTCGTCGACCTTGTAGGCGTAGTACCAGTCCACGTACCGATCGCGGCCATCGGGCTCGGCGACCGGCGTGAGGGTGACGATGACGTTGTCCCGAATCTGGCGAATGGTCGGCGAATCCTCGGTGGCCAGCCGATAGGCCAGCTCCATCAGCATCTCGGGCGGTCCGGTCTCGGCGCTGTGCAGGCCGCCCATCAGGTGGTAGATCGGCTTCGCCTTCGCGATGACGTCGCGGGCCTGCGCGTCGCTCAGGGGCCGCGGGTCGGCGAGTTGCGCGAGGTAGGCGCGGTACTGGTCCAGGTTCCTGACCGAGTCCTCGGATCCGACGGCGACCACGACGTAATCACGCCCCTCGTCGGTCTTGCCGATGGTCATCACCTTGACGCGCGGACTCTTCGCCGCGAGGGCGCGGTAGTAGTTGACGGCCTCGCCGTAGTAGGTGAGCTTCTTGGGCGCCCCGATGTGATGGCCGAGCACGTCCTTCGGCGACGGCACGCCGGCGACCTTCGGCAGGTGGTCCACCAGCGGGCTGAGGAACTCCGGGCGGGTGGTCCATTCCTTCACCAGCCGGGCGAATTCCTCATCCTGTTGCTGGGCGGGGCTTTGCGCCACGACGAGGCTGCCGACCAACGCCAGCAGGGCAATTGCCACGGCTGAGCTGCGCCGAATTGCACGATTGGCCGTCATCACGCCAACTCCTTTGCTTTCAGCGAAATCCATCGTCCAGGGCGCGTGCGAATGGTCTGGGGACCGGAGGACCGCCCGAAAAAGCGGTTGAGGCTGATGGCGGTCCGCCATAAAATGGCCGGTTTCAGTGGCTTTCGGGTCCGTGTGGACCTTCCGACACCACCATGATCAACGTTGCCGCCATCCGCATGCAGCAGTTCGGGGTGCAATTCTATCAGGCCTCGCTGACCGCCCGCGACATCGACAAGCTGGTGCGCTTCGAGGTGTTGAGCTATGCAGGCCAGAGCGAGTCGCCGATGCGCGGCTTCCGCGCGCGCGCGTTACGCGGCCGCGTGAACTGGGACCTGCTCGAGCGGCGGATTGCCGCCAGCGACCAGGCGTACCAGCGACAGATCATCCGGCGGAAGATCGAGGAGCTCATTCAGTACTACGAGCAGTGCCGGCTGGCGCGCGACCTGCCGTCGATCCCCGGCGCGGTGATCATCTCGTGTGACGAGAAGCTGGCGTTCGTCGCGGCGGACAACGGCAACGGGCGGGTCGGCATGCTGAAGGTGCCCGAGCGCGAGGGGATCCTGAGGGCCATCGACGGGCAGCACCGATTGCTGGCGCTGCACGCGGACATCGACCAGTTTGGCGAAGAGGAGTTCGCCGTCCCGGCGATTATCTTCGACCAGCTGCCCGAAGACCACATCGTGCAGATGTTCGTCACGATCAACGCCAAGCACACGCGGCTGAACGCCTCGCACCTGGTCACGCTGTCGGGCCGGCAACTGTACCGCGACGACAACCTGGCGGCGGCGCACGATGTGGTGAGGGCGCTCAACGATCGCGAAGACTCCCCGCTCTTCATGGACATCAAGCTGCTCGGGGTCGGCCGGGGCCACGTGGCGCAGGCGCCGCTCGCCCAGGAGCTGAAGAAGCTGTTCGCCTCGGACGCCTTCGGCGGGCCGCGCAAGGCGCAGGATTTCCGCGAGGAGGCCAGGCGGTTCTTCGTGAACTACTTCAAGCAGATCGCGCTCGTCTTCGGCGGCGCCTGGAACGGCCGGAAGTACAGCATCCGCAGCGCCGCGGCGCTCAGGGCCTTCATCCGCGTGGCGCCCGATGTCGTCCGGCGTCTCGACCAGGAGCGCGCCGATCGGACCGATTTCCGCGCGATCGGCCGGGTCATCGCCCCGTGGGGGCGGCGCATCGGCGATCTGCGGTTCGAGACCGAAGGCGCGTGGAAGCACGGGGGGACGACCGTTGAGAGCCTGGCCAAAGAGCTGCGGCTGGCCCTGCAGTACCCGGAAGGCGCCGCCGTCTGACGCGTGTAAGGTAGAACGCAGAACGTCGAACGTGGAAGGCAGAACCTAGGACGGAAACGACGCGACGGTAGAAGCAGAACGAGAACCGAGGAGGTCAGCTATTCCGCGTTCTTCGTTCTCCGTTCTCCGTTTCGCCCGGCGGCGCCCCATGCGCGCCCTTCTTCGTGCGGCCGTCCTGGCCGCTGCCAGCGCATCTTCCGGCTGCCTCGTGCTCAGCCTGCAGCCCGTCTACGACAGCAGCGCCATCGAATCAGAGGAGTCGCTGGTCGGCATCTGGGAGAACCCGGATGACCACAGCTCGTTCGTCGTCGACCAGGGCGAGTGGAAGTCGTATCGCATCACCTACAGCGCGGCGGCGGGCACCGCGCCGCTGGCGCTCGTCGGGTACCTGACGAAGATCGGCGACGAGCTCTATCTCGATGTCACGCCGCCACGGGGCGTCGAGGTCGACTGGCTGCTTGTCCCGGCGCACGCCGCCTGCAAGCTGCAGCTGTCGAGCGGTCGGCTGGCCGTCACCGGCCTGGACTACGACTGGTTCATCGATGCCGTCTCGCGGCACGCGCTTCCAGGCCTGCAGGTGGTGCTCGACGGTCGCAAGGACGTCGTGATCGTCTCCGACACCACCGCGGTGCGCCGCTGGCTGCAGGGTCACGCGCAGGCGGACGCCGTGTTCGCCGAGACGGTGACGTTCGTCAGGAAGAAGTAGATGGTCGACGGCAGATGGCAGTTGAGCACGCGGGCATGCTGGAGGGACGATGCCTTCAGAGTACAGGATGCTTTTCGGACGGAAGGCGCTCGCAGCCGGTTCCGTCGTGGCGCTGGCTTCCGTGGCGGCCCTTCTCGGCCAGGCGCTGCGGCAGGGTGAGGCCGAGGAGTACACGCGCTACCAGCTGCTGGCGCCCGAGACGGCGCAGTTCCGCATCGTCTACGAGGTGACGGCGACGACGCCAGGCGCGAAGTTCTACTTCAACCCGATCCGCAAGGGCAGCGTGGCCACCGACGAGGCGGTGTACGACCAGATGACCGGCCAGCCCCTGAAGTTCGAGGTCGTCAGCGGCGCCGAGGCGCGGACAAGCGGAATGGCCAACGCCGATCCCGACACGAGCTACATCAGGGTACACCTGCCGCGGATGGTGCCGGAACGCGGCGAGGTCCGGTTGCGGATCGACAAGACGTACAAGGATCCCAAGAGCTACTACCGCGAGGGCGACCTGATCGTGTTCGCGCGGTCGCTCGGCATCAAGAAGAACGCCGTCGTGCTGCCGCCCGGCTACGAGCTCGTGTCCTGTAACGTCCCCTCGCAGGTGCTCAGCGAGCCCGACGGACGGATCAAGATCAGCTTCATCAACACTGCACCCGACGCGGCGCCGCTGGTGGTCAAGGCACGGGCGACCGAAAAAGGGATCGGGAGGGATTCCCGCGGAACGGAAACACAGCGGCGGGCGGACACCCCTGCCGACGCCGTCATGGCGCCGGCGGCCGCGCAGGACGAGGGCTCGCGGCTGTCCGAGCGGGCGCACCAGAACCGCGACATCGTCTACTTCCTCCAGGCGCCCGAAACCCACGCCTTCAGCCTGTACCACGACTACACGGAGAGAGGCGAGGGAACCGACAAGTACTTGAACGTGGTCCGTCAGGGGAGCACGGTGTCGAACCCGTCGGCGCTGTTGCTCGACACCGGAGAGCCGCTCAAGACCGAGACGCTGAAAGGCGAGCAGATTACCCGGGCCGGTCTCGACATCGGCGAGAAGGTGCGCCCCGACTCCGAGGTGGTCGTCGTTTGGTTCCCGCCCGTGAAGAAGGGGCAGTCGATCCGGCTGCGGATCGAGGAAACCTACACGGACCCGGGACGCTATCGGCTGGAGGGAGAAGAACTGGTCTTCGACAGGGCCTTCGGGCGGCCCTTCGACGCGGTCGTGCTGCCGGCCGGGTGGCTCCTGACCGCGAGCTCGATTCCAGGCGTGGTGTCCCAGATGCCAGACGGCCGCATCCGGCTCGACTTCGTGAACCCGCGCCCGGACGACATCGCGGTGCTGATCAAGGCCAAGCGGGGACCACGACAGTAGCGAGTCACGCGTAACGAGTCACGAGTATGGTCGCCGGTCGACGCTCTGTTCTGATCACCGTCGACTGATGACTGTCGACTGTCGACTACGTCCTATACTCCGCGTTGATCCTCACGTAATCCGCGCTCAAGTCACACGTCCAGACGGTCGCTTCCTGTTCGCCACCCGCCCCGAGATCTACGGCAATCTCGATGTCCCGTCCGCGGAGGTACTCCGCGGCCAGCGGAGCCGCCTCGTCGAAGGGCTGACCGTTCCTGAAGAGCACGGTCGGGCCGATCTTCACCAGCGCGCGACCGATGTCGAAGGGCACTCCGGCCCGCCCGGCTGCCGCCACCAGCCGCCCCCAGTTCGGGTCGCCGCCGTGAAGGGCGGTTTTGACCAGCAGGGAATTGGCGATCGTTCGCGCCGCCTGGCGCGCATCTCCGGTGCTCGACGCCCCGGTCACGCGCACCGACACGAGCTTGGTCGCTCCTTCGCCGCCCCGTACGATCTTCAGCGCCAGGTCCTGGCACACACGTTTCAGGCCGTCGGCGAATGCCGGGTAGGTGGTCTCGTCGATGTTCACGCCGCTCGCGCTGCCGGCGAGGATGGCGAAGGTGTCGTTGGTCGACATGTCGCCGTCCACAGTGATGGCGTTGAAGCTGACCTGGGCCGCTTCGACCAGTGCCCGGCGAAGGACGGACGGTGCGACCTGCGCGTCGGTCGTGAGGAACGCGAGCATCGTCGCCATGGCCGGCTCGATCATGCCGGCGCCTTTGGCGATACCGCCGATGCTGAACGAGCCCGCCGCCGTTCGGACCGACACGGCGCTCTCCTTCGGCCACGGGTCGGTCGTCATGATGGCGCGGGCCGTGTCCAGGTGATGATCGCGGGACAGGCAGGCGGCCGCACGGCCGATGCCCGTCTTCACTTTGCCGATGTCGAGCGAGACGCCGATGACGCCGGTCGAGGCGACGATCACCTGCTCGGCCGCGCATCCGAGCGCCCCGGCCGCTTCGCCGGCCATCTCGCGGGCTGCAGCCAGCCCCGCCTGGCCGGTGCAGGCGTTGGCACAGCCGCTGTTGGCCACGACCGCGCACGCGGTCCCCGACGAGCGCTCGAGGTGCTCGCGTGAGACGATGACGGGCGCGGCGACGGCGCGGCTGGTCGTGAAGAGGGCCGCGGCGCTGGCCGGACGGTCGGCGACGATGAGCGCCAAGTCGAGCCCCTCGCGCTTGATCCCGCAGGCCACCCCGGCGCTGCGAAAGCCTTGCGGCGCCGTCACGCCACCGTCGATCGGCTCGATGATCACACCGCCGCTCCCAGACGAATGGCCGGCCGCCGCAAGGGCGCCTCGCGGCGCCGCCCGGCCGGCTCCAGGCGAAGCACCACCGCATTCTGGCCGCAATGGCGGAACAGCGGGCAGGTCCAGCAGTCGGTGCAGACCTTTTCGGGGACCCACAACTGCGGCACGATCGAGAACCCCAGCCGGACGAAGTAGGCGGGCCGGTGCGTGAATGCGCACAACCGGGCGAACCCCTCGGCGCGTGCCCGCCGGACGAGCTCCTCGACCAGTTGCCGGCCAACCCCTGATCCCCGTTCGCGCCGATCCACGACGAGCGACCGGATCTCCGCCACCGTGCCGCCGAGCGGCGTCAACTCGCCACAGGCGACGACCGCGGGGCCGCGCGTCGCGACCACGAACCGGGGCGCGTGCGCGACCAGCTCCTCGATCGTGCGGGGCAGGAGGTGGCCTTCCTGGAGGTTCGCGGTGATCAGGCGGTACAGCGCCGGGGCGTCATCGCAGCCGGCCGAGCGAATCGCCAGCGGCTCGTCCTTCTCTTCTGCACATCTTCCCTTCTGCGCTTCTTCCGCGCGAGGAACCTGTGTTGCCAGCGAAGTGTTCATGCCACCGCCCCCGGCGTCGCCTGCAGCAACGTCTCGTCCAGGATTGCCATCGCCCGATCGACCTCGGCCGCGGTGATTGTCAGCGGCGGCAGCAGCCGGACCACGGTGCCCGCCGTTCGATTGACCAGCAGCCCGCGCGCGAGCGCCTCGGCGACCACCGCGTCGGCCGGCCCGCCGAGCTCGATGCCCCACATCACGCCGGCCCCCCGGATGTCCACGATGGCCGGGTGCCGGGCGGCGAGCGATCGCAGCCGTGCCTCCAGGTGTGCGCCCACCTCGCCCACGTGTGCCAGCAGGCCGCCGTCGACGAGGGTTTCGAGAAAGACGAGAGCCGCGCGGCAGGCGAGCAGATTGCCGCCGTAGGTGCTCCCGTGGTCCCCGAACGAGACGGCGGACGCCACCCGCTCGGAGGCCAGCGCCGCGCCCACCGGCACACCGCCGCCCAGCGCCTTGCCGACGGCGACGAGGTCGGGCTGGAGCCCGAGCTTCTGATAGTAGAAGGCGTGCCCGGTTCGCCCGAGGCCGCACTGCACTTCGTCGGCGATCAGGAACGCGCCCGTCCGGCGGCACGTCTCCTCGAGCGCGCGGGCGAAGCGATCGGAGAGCGGACGGACGCCACCCTCTCCCTGGATCCCCTCGATGATGATGGCGGCGGTTTGCTGCGATGCGGCCGCGGAAAGCACGTCGGGATCGTCGGGCGGCACGAAACGGACACCCGGCACGAGCGGCGCGAACGGCGTGCGGTAGTGATCGTCGGCGGTCACCGACAGCGATCCGAACGTGCGGCCGTGAAACGACCGGTCGAGCGCGATGATCTCGGCCCGCCCGGCGCCGCCCTGCGCGTGCCAGTAGCGGCGCGCGAGCTTCAGGCACGCTTCGACCGCCTCGGTGCCGCTGTTGCAGAAGAAGGCGCGCGGCAGCCCGGAGAGCGCGGCCAGGCGCTGGGCGACCTGGGCCTGCAGCGGGTGATAGAAGAGGTTCGAGCAGTGGAGCAGGGTGTCGGCCTGATCGGCGATCGCGCGGGCAAGGCCGGCGTGCGCGTGCCCGAGCGATGCGACGCCGACGCCGGAGATCAGATCGAGGTACTCGCGCCCCTCGAGGTCCCAGAGCCGGGCACCCTGGCCGCGCACGAGCACGAGGGGCGCGCGGCGGTACACCTGCAGGATGTGCCGCTGCTCGAGGGTGACAATGTCTTCACCTGTCATCGGTCCCTCTCCAACGAAATCAACCACGAAGACCAGAAAGGGGTGACGGTCCTCGTCTTCGGTTCTTCGTGGTTCCGAGGTTCAGTTGACGATCCACGTCGCCGGCAGTGACGCCGCACCGCGGCGCGCCCGCACGGCGGCTTCGAGCGCGCGGGCGCTTCTGCCGTCCGCGACCACCACCTCGGCGACGCCGCGCGAGAGCGCCTGCTGGCATGCGCCGAGCTTCGCCACCATGCCGGCGCTCGCCGTGCCGTCGGCGGTGAGCGCCCGCATGGCGGCGACGTCGAGCCGCGGGATCGTCCGCTCCCGGTCGTTGAGGACGCCGGGTGTCACACCGGCGATGACGAGGCGGGCGGCCCGCAGCCGGGCGGCCAGGTGCGCCGCGAGCACGTCGGCGTTGACGTTCAGCAGGCGCCCGTCACGCGCCAGACCGATGCTGGCGACGACGGGCAGGTATCCGCGCGCCATCAGGCACTCGAGCAGCCGCGTGGAGGTCGGACCCACCGGCCGGCCGACCAGGCCGGCGCGAACCGGCCGCCCGCCGTTCGGTTGCAGTCCCCACAGCACCGACAGCCCGAGGGCGTCATCGGCGCCCGTCAGGCCCACGGCCCGCCCGCCGAGCGCGGTGATGGCGGCGACCAGACGCGTGTTGACGGCGCCGGCCAGCACCTGCACGACGACATCGAGCGTCGCCGGATCGGTGATGCGGATGCCGTCCACCTGGCGCTTCTCGATGCCCGCTCGCGCCAGCGCCCGATCGATCTCGCGGCCGCCCCCGTGCACGACGACCAGCGGGCGACGGGCGGCGGTTGCCGCGAGCGCCCGGGCAGTCGCCCGGAGCCGGCGCGGCTCCTCAACGAGCTCCCCGCCGAGCTTGACCACCGCCGGCCGCCTCACGCCCACAGCCCGGCGCGCTCGTCGAAGCCGAACGCGAGGTTGAAGTTCTGCACCGCCTGGCCGGCGGCGCCCTTCACGAGGTTGTCAAGGCAGGCGACGAGCACGAGCCGCCGGCTGGCCGCGTCGACTCGCCAGCCGATGTCGCAGAAGTTGGTGTGGACCACGTGCTTGATGTGGGGGAGCTCGGCGCCGAGCAGGCGCACGAACGCCGCATCGCGGTACGCGGCGTCGAGCACGGCCGCCACATCCTTGTCGGAGACGCCGGGGCGCAGCCGCGCGTAGATCGTCTCGAGGATGCCGCGATTGAGCGGGACGAGGTGCGGGACGAAGGTCACCGGCAGGCCGAGCTCCTGCTCGATCTCCGCGCCGTGGCGGTGGCTGAAGATGCCATACGCCGACACGCTGTCGTGGCACTCCGAGAAGTGGGTGCGCTCCGAGGGCGTCTTGCCCGCTCCCGAGACGCCCGACTTCGCGTCGATGATGACGTCGTCCTCGAGCAGGCCGCCGGCGAAGAGCGGCGCGAGGGTGAGGAGCGCCGCGGTGGGATAGCAGCCCGGGCAGGCGACCAGCCTGGCCGCGCGGATCCGTTCGCGGTTCCGCTCCGGGAGCCCGTAGGCGACCGCGCCGTCGAGCGACGCAACCTCTGGGTACCACCGGGCGCGCTGGCCGGCGTCGCGGAGGCGGAAGACGCCCGACAGGTCGAACACGCGGCGGCCGGCCGTGACGAGCGCGGGGGCGACCTCGGCTGCGGCCGGATCGGGCAGGGCGAGGAACACCGCGTCGGTGTCGGCCGCCAGCCGGTCGGGCGCGAAGGAGGAGACGGCGCCGTCCCACAGGCGCGCGAGCGCGGGCAGGGACGGGACCCTGTCGGAGGCGCCCGACGACATGGCGAAACGCAGCTCGACGCCAGGGTGGCGGGCGAGCAGGCGGACCAGCTCCTGCCCGGCGTACCCCGTGGCGCCTGCGACCCCGACCCTGACCGTTTCGCGCCGCGATTGACTTTTATGCATTGGCCGGTATAATTATGCAACGCGGTCACGACGAAGTCAATCCAGCAGACAGAGGGCGCCCGCGGCGGGGTCGAACGCGGGCGGGGGAGATGCGACATGGATCTGCGGCCGGTGCCGTCCAACGGCAAGAACAACGTCTTCTGGGGGACGCGCACGCTCTGCTCCGTGTGCGGCCGCTGCCTCTGTTTCGGCTGCCATCCGCACGGGCCGTGCGTGGACGACCGGACAAAGCCGGCACGCGTCGAGGCGGAGCCGGTGGCGCGCGGGCAAGGGAACTGACCTCCGCGCGCGGCGTGCCTGGTGGCGGGCCGCGCGCGCCGGCTTGGTATGAAAGTCAGACGCCAGGCGGCCATCCTCGAGCTGCTCGATTGTGAGCCGATCGTCAACCAGCGGGTGTTGCGGCGGCGCCTGCGCGCGCTCGGGCTCGACGTCACCCAGGCGACGATCTCGCGCGACATCAAGGAGCTGGGCCTCGTCAAGCGCGCGAGCGACGGGGCGTACCGGCGCGCGGGCGCCGACGCGGCCAGTCCGGAGGCGGCGGCCACGACATTGCAGCGCGCGGTCGTCGAGTACCTCGGCCGCGTCGACACCGCCCAGCAGCTCGTCGTCCTGCGGACCGGGCCCGGCCAGGCGCAGCCGCTCGGCCTCGCCATCGATCGCGCGGCGCTCGCCGAGGTGGTGGGCACGATCGCCGGCGACGACACCGTGCTGGTCATCGCCCGCAGCACCAGGGCCGCGGCGGCGCTGGCCCGCCGCTTCGCCAGAATGTCCGAAGAGTAGCGGCACGGTCGCCGGCCGCGCGCGAATCGGGTGGGCTGGGGCAGGCTGTCCCCACACGAAGGAGAGCACATGGAGCGGATCGTCCTCGCGTACTCAGGTGGACTCGACACGTCGGTGGCCATTCGCTGGCTGACCGAGACCTTTTCGGCGGAAGTGGTCGCCCTCACCATGGACCTCGGGCAGGGCAAAGAGCTCGAGGAGGTGCGCGAGCGCGCCCTCGCGGCCGGCGCCGTCCGCGCGCACGTCATCGACGTCCAGGAGGAGTTCGCCCGCGACTACGTCCTGCCAGCCCTGCGGGCCGGCGCGATCTACGAGGACCGCTACCCGCTGGCCACCGCGCTCGGTCGTCCGCTCATCGCCCGCAAGCTGGTCGAGATCGCGCACATGGAAGGGGCTGGCGCGGTGGCGCACGGCTGCACCGGCAAGGGCAACGACCAGGTCCGCCTCGATGTCTCGGTGCGTGCTCTGGACCCCGCCATCAAGGTGATCGCGCCGGCGCGCGTGTGGGGCATGACGCGGCCCGACGAGATTGCGTACGCCCAGAAGCGGGGCATTCCGGTGCCGGCCACGGTCGAGAGCCCGTACAGCACCGACGCCAATCTGTGGGGCCGATCGGTCGAGTGCGGGGTGCTGGAGGATCCGTGGGTCGAGCCGCCCGAGGAGATCTACACCCTCACGCGCGCCGGCGCGGCGTGTCCGGAGGTCGCCGCCCTGCTGGAGATCGCGTTCGAGGCCGGGACGCCAACCTCCATCAACGGGGTCCCGATGCCGTTGACCGAACTGATCGCCAGCGTCGGCACCATCGCCGGCGCGCACGGCGTGGGCCGGATCGACATGGTCGAGAACCGGCTCGTGGGCATCAAGTCGCGCGAGATCTACGAGGCGCCCGCGGCCCTCGTGCTGCACACGGCGCACCGCGAGCTCGAAGGCATCGTCATCCCCCGCGACCTGCAGCGCCTCAAGCACGACCTGGCGGTGAAATACGCCGACCTGGTTTACAATGGTCTCTGGTACACCCCCACGCGCGAGGCGATCGACGCGTTCGCGGCCACCGTGCAGCAGCGGGTCACCGGGACCGTCCGGCTGAAGTTGTTCAAAGGCGATTGCCGGGTGGTCGGACGCAAATCGCCCTTCGCGCTCTACGATCACGCGCTGGCGACCTACGACGCGGGCGATCGGTTCGATCACACCGCGGCCGAAGGCTTCATCAAGATCTGGGGGCTTCCGGTGGAAACGGCCGCACGGAAGCAGGCTCCGTCCTTCCGCTCCACCGCCACGGCCCGGTCAGGCCTCGCCGTCGACGTACCACGCTAGCCCGCGAGCTCCCGGGGGCCGGCCGCCCGGCCCCCGCTTCGACCGCATGACACATCTCTGGTCCGGGCGCTTCGAGACCGAGCCCGACCCTCGAGTCTTCGAGTTCGGCCGCTCGTTCCCGTTCGACCGGCAGCTCTTCGAGGACGAGGTGACCGGCAGCCTCGCGTGGGCCGACGCCCTGGCCGCGGCCGGCGTGCTGACCCCGGACGAGGCGCAGGCCATCCGCGAGGCGCTCACGGCGCTCGTCGACCAGGGCCGCGCTGATCCCGGCTTCGTCTCGGGGCCGGACGAGGACGTGCACAGCTTCGTCGAGCGGAAGCTGGTCGAGCGGCTCGGCGAGACGGGCAAGCGGCTGCACACGGGGCGGTCGCGCAACGAGCAGGTGTCGCTCGACCTGCGGCTCTATCTGCGTCGCCGCATCGCGGTGCTGCAGTCGGGCGTCACTCGACTGGTCGCCGCGCTGGCCGACCAGGCGGAAGCGGCTGGCGGCGCGCTGATGCCCGCCTACACGCACCTGCGGCGGGCGCAGCCGGTGCTGGTCGCCCACTTCCTGCTGGCCCACGCGGCGTCGCTCCGCCGCGACCATGCCCGCCTCGGGGCCGCCTCCGATGAGGCGGACGCGATGCCGCTCGGCTCGGGTGCGGTCGCCGGCACCAGCTATGCAATCGACACCGCCGCGCTGGCCGCACGGCTCGGGTTCTCGGCCGTCGTCGACAACAGCATCGATGCATCGGCGGATCGCGACTTCGTCGCGGCCTTCCTGCACGCCTGCGCGCTCGGGATGGTCCACCTCAGCAGGATCGCCGAGGACCTGATTCTCTTCACCGGTGACGAGCACGGCTTCTTCGAGCTGGCCGACGCGGTGGCGACCGGCAGCAGCATGATGCCGCAGAAGAAGAACCCCGATCCGCTCGAGCTGGTCCGCGGCAAGAGCGGGCGAGTGATCGGGCGCCTGACCGGCTGGCTGGTGACGATGAAAGGGCTGCCGAGCGGCTACAACAAGGACCTGCAGGAGGACAAGGAGGCGGTCTTCGAGGCGGAGTCGACGCTTGCCGGCTCGCTCGACACCATCACGGCGGTCGTGGCCGGCCTGCGCCTGCGCCGCGAGCGGGCCGAGCAGGCGGCGACCGGCATGCTGCTCGCCACCGACGTGGCCGACTACCTCGTCGCGCGCGGAATGCCGTTCCGCCGCGCGCACGAGCGTGTCGCGGCGCTCGTGCGACGGCTCGTCGCCGAGGGGCGGGACTTCCGGGCGCTCACGCCGGAGGAGTGGCGGGGCTGCTCGGATCTGTTCGGCGAGGACATCGCCGCCGTCGTGAACGGCCACACCTCGGTGACCAACCGGCGGACGCCCCAGTCCACGCACCCTGACGCCGTGGGCCGTGCGCTCGAGGCCACGCGTGCCTGGCTGGCCGACGTCCGCACCGTCCCCGAGCACGGGGCTGCGGCACCGTATCCCTTGGAGCGTCGATGATCGATCGGACCCGGCTTGTGCCATCCTCGGGCCGCGGAGATGCGGCGGGTAGTGGCTCAGTTTGTGACCCACTACCATGCGGCGTGGGTTATTGCCTCCCGGCAAAAAGCTCTGCTACAATCTCCACGCCTGCGCTTATCCTTCTCCTCCCGCCAGAGTGTTCTTCGGGGGACTCATGCAGCAGCGCCAGCTTCGGCTTGGTGACATCCTAGACGACTACTGTCCGCGCGAGCGCCGCGTTACCAACCACGCCGTCGTCGCGATGGTCGGCCTCGAGGTCAAGCAGACTCGGTGCACGACGTGCGAGGCCGAGCACCAGTACAAGCAGGCGAAGGTGCCTGCGAGCCGGCGCAAGAAGGACAGCGCGACGCTCTACAAGCAGGTGCTGGCGGGCCTGCAGCAGGAGGGCGAGAACGGCCTCCACCTGAGCCGGCCCGTGGAGGCCGCGGCCCCGCCGCCGGAGGAAGCGACGCCCCAGGTTGCGCAGGCCTCGCAGCCTGCCGAGCGCGAAGAGGCCCCGCCCCCGACCGCCGTGACGGGTCCCGAGCCACAACCGGACGAAGACGCGCGGGCGGGTGACGGCGAGGACGAGGGGCCAGTTCACCGCCGGCTGATTCGGGCGACCCTCCCCCGGCCCGAGGGGGCGGCCGTCCGGCCGGGCCCGCAGTTCACGCTCCGCCAGCCGGGCGCGCGCCCCGGGAGTTTCCGGGGGCAGGGCGCGCGCAGCGGCCAGCGCTCGGGACAGGGATCGCACGCTGGCGGGCGGCCGGGCGGTGCGCACGCGGCGGCACGACACCCGGCCGGCGGCC